>Ga0065711_1046976_pt1 | contig 12593 bp, 9 predicted proteins | sample Hoacrofraction12_FD_59098 | JGI IMG/M metagenome (GOLD analysis project Ga0065711, IMG submission 59098) | Hoatzin crop microbial communities from Cojedes, Venezuela - Epithelial fraction 12 v2 (version 2) | ecosystem: Host-associated > Birds > Digestive system > Esophagus > Crop | place...
AAAAAAAAAAAAAAAAAAAGTCAAAATGCAGAAAACACTAGAATGAGAGAACACTAGAATATAAATGCTTTGTTTGCTATGAATGTTGAGAAATCTTAACTCCAGTGGTCGAAGTCAATGGATTTTGGAGATGCTTAGCACCTTCAGAGTTCAGAATTACTTATAACAAGTATATAAATAAAAAAAAAGAAGTTAAATTTTAATGGGTCTAACATACATCTTAACAGATGTCTGAGGCTTAGTCCTATGAATAACACCTATAACAGCCAGAGTAAAATTAAAAGCTAGTTGTTTGTTGTTGAGAGCATTGGGCTGCTAGGAGGAACAGGCAGCTTTCAGTTTTCTTCACTTACTAGATTATAGGAATTTTACATACCTATACGGTAAAGTCAAGTATAGAGTCTAGCTCTCAGAGCAATGACCAAGCTGTTTGTTATGGAGATTTACACGTTCTTTGTTAGGGTTAGCAACAACAGACACTACATAAGAAATATCACAAATTCAGTAAGTTATACAGTAACAGTGCAAATTCACTCTTGGAATCTGTTTGTTTGCAAATCACATCTTCACACACAGAAATATAGGTATACACATATAATAAGTATGCATCCATAAGACTGCATGTTTTTATACACATGCACCAACACAACTCATATGCATGATGCTTATATGCATCCTCTTCGCCAAGCAAGAAACAATATTTTGACATACTGACCTGATAGCATGGATCCCTTATTAGCAATCTCAGGCAGATTAATACTCTAAGAAAATGCATGGATGGAGCTTGATTAACCCACTCGCTGTAAAAGAAATACTCAAAATAGAAACCAAATACAACAAAAAAAAGTGTCAAAACACTTAGATAAAACACTTCAGGAATCAATGGACTAGAAGATTAGTGACCTACAACAGCTGTACAACATACTATACCATAGAACTTCTAATATCATTTATATTCATATATAGTAACAGCTTTAAATAAACTTCTTTCATTACACGAACATTGCCAGCCATCACTTGGTATCTCTGAACTGATGCAGGAAAGTACATGCTTATCTCTAAACACAAACTGATCATGCTTTGTTATAAACTTATTTTAAGTGTTTGGTTAAAGACCTAAAAGGGCAAAATCACTGAGAAACCACTTATCAAACTTCAGTGCACAAAATATACTTATATAAAAATATTTAAACAACACATGGGTGCTACAGAAATTTAAACAGCTAGATTTGAAATAATTTTTTGAATTATCATAATCTATTCTGGGTTTTAAAAACTCCAATACCGTTAGTCCTTGGAATAATTTGTAATTTACTTTAAACGTTCTTGATATACAATCATACTTCCAAATAGAACTTCCTCTTTTATATTTCTCCATGCAATTCCCCAGCACACGACTTGTCAGAAAACACAACTCAGATTTGCACACAGCGTCCAGGGACAGTAATCCTGCATAAATACCAGTAATGAAATCACTATTTTCATTGTCTGTTGAAGGTATATATCTCAATTCTCCTACTCAAAATAAACCTGAAATTGGACGTCTTTGCAGTAGCTTTTTTTGTTGTTGTTTTGACTGAGAAGACAGAATCTGTAGTATCTTTGCAAGCTTCCAAGGAAGGGAAGAAGTCTATGAGACATGGCAGTCCTCCTCCCTTTTTATCATTTGCATTTGGGAACAATGTCAATGGCTAAAAATATTTTGATAAAAATAAATGTTTTACAAATAGATACCAATGAAATCTCAGCTCTTCTATGCCAATATTCTGCCCAAAATACTACTATTTTTCATTATGCTTCCATAATTGGCCACTTCAGAACAGCATGAAACTTTCATGGAAAGAAAAGAGCAACCATTCCTGGCAGGCAAAATTCGTAGGTCAGATTTTAAAGGGGCCTGAAGATATTACCACGGTGGTTTTCCAAAGTTATTCTTTCAAAAAGCTTTGACTCTTGACAGAAGTTAGTTTCTTCAATGGAGCAACACATCTGTCACATTTCCAAGCAGGGACCATAAATCTCTGAGCCCGGTTAATGTTTGAGGACCTCTTCCACTATAGTTATATTTACAATACACATTACTAGATACCCTAGTGTACCTCCAGCATATGCCATCAGGATTTTTTCTGCCTGCTTAGTTATACTCTTTGTCCAAACCACTTAAGCTAAGCTGATCACAGCTTGCTTGTCAACAGAACTACCAACCGGGACTTCTGCTGAAACAGTGATGCCTGTAAGCGGGTGTGATTTTTTGCTGCATCAACACAGTTATGCCAGCAAAAGTATGTAGTGAGTAAATATGAGCTAGGTATGGCACAAGGTATAAATAGAACTTGGGAAGACACAAGGCAAGTTATTCTTATTTTTTTTGGCAAATGAAGCTGAGCCACTGACATCCAACTGGTGCATGCTGAGATTATAAAATTCACTTGCAAAGAAAGAGGTACCAGATATACTAATCACTTCAATGATCCGTCAAACTCACTGCTATTTAGATAATCAGAGATCACATCCCTAGTTCCCTAGTTAGTTCTGGAAAAGGGTCTAAGGAAACTATGTGAATTTTTTGGTGGTTTTTAGGTACTTCCGTAAACTCTAGCAGTTACACTTTAATACCTTTAAATGCTCTAGGATTCTTCCTTTAAGCTTCTGTACCACTTAAGATTTTTCAGAAAATGTACTTGGGATTTAAAAAGGAAAAATACAATACACTGCAGTGGTGTATAGTACTAGAAATCCTGAAATACATATTCTTTTATTCAGAAAATATTTTTTATCTCCCCTATTTTTTTGAGGTCTTGCACATCTTCCTTGCTCAAATGAGGGCAGCTTAAGAAAGGGTTTTCCCTTTCTAATCCTGTTATACACTCAAATACAAATAAATATGAACAGTAGCACAAACTCACTTGAATTATATGAAAGCCACTGACCTTTCTATATCTAGGTAGCAGCCCATAAAACACAAGTAAAATTGGTAAAACAATGAAATTAGAAAAGCAAACCACAGATTACAGGCACCAGATATGAACAAATGATCAAGAAAATATAGCAGATGTTAGAAATTTGGTCATCCAAATTATGTCATATACCCAGGCCTTCCTTCTTCTGTCCCACTAACCCAAGCATTCAGTCTTCAAAGCCAATACAGAAATGATTGTTTAAAACTAAGTTTATACAGAGATGTGCAGCTGGTAGTTTCCACACAGAGGTGTATTGAAACACATATGCCATATATATCGTTGAAACAATATGAAACATTATCCATGCATCTTGGTTCTTCGCTTAAGGAGAGAAAGAGTGACCCTCTTTGGATATGAGTACGTTCAATATACTGACCTGCAGGTAAGTCTGTTCTTCACTAAAGCTGTAAAGATCTCTTGAAACAGCTTACGTTTGGGATGTTTGCTAAAATTTCTCTCATTCTCGTAGGTCACACTAATGAGGAAAAAAAAAATAAAATGCTGAATTGCTGATTATCTTGCCACAACATAATTTTAGATTGCTAAAACTTAACATCAACAAGAAAAATTAAGAAATGTCATATCAGCAGTTAACAACGGAATAACACAACTTCAGATTTCCAGACACTAACAGCATGGAAGAACAGTCTGTCTCACGCACAATTTGGGAACTACGATAATGATATAAGCTTTCCAAATAAAGAAACCATTACTTTATTTAAATTGACTATATTAACTCCCAACAGTACACTCTGCTGAATGGGAGCATGTGTCTGAAACTTACCAAGGCAGGCACGTTCACAGTTAGTTTTATAAAGTTAAAAATATGTAATTCTTATCTTGGATAGTAGCTTAACATGAAAGTAGAAGTAACAGACACAAGTACAAATATAAATGCTTTCAACACCTCGAGAAGCATAAGAAACACAAATATGTTCAGAGATACAAAGAGTCATCATATTAGCTTTTCTTCATACCTAAAGTTTTCAAGTTCAACAGCTTCTGTTGATTCTTGCCATTGACCATGGGGTTTTTGTTCATCGCTTTTGACCTTTTGCCGAGTTCTTGTCACACTGGTTTGACCACTTTCAAAATGCATAGCTGGAAGCTAAGGAGTAAAAGGATAATACTCACGAGTTACACACTGCATTTTAAGTTTTATAAGAATGTTATTAAGCAAAAGTACTTTTTCCCAAGTTCTGACTTGAACTTTGGACCTATAATCTGCCATTATAAAATATACACACAACCCATGCAAAACAAAATTGACATGGTAGAGAACTGATATAAAGCAAGGCTGGAAAACAAGCACACGGAGATATACAAAATGTGAAGAACAGCGTCTTTTAAAATTTATAATAGCAAAGCTCAACAGAATCTGCAACACATGCTCATTATCTATGCTCCTACCTGTCCCACTTCTACAGTTTCACAGCCTTCACATTCTGTTTAGGCTGTAGAACTCAGATGTTTCAGCCTTCTGCTCAGAAGTAATTCCATGCCTCTACAGGAAGGGAGTGTGTAACTTCTACCTCGCATGGACAACTACTTAAGTCACTCTGTCATATCTTTTTACAGAACAGAAAGGGAGAAATTGCTCTGGCATTCCAAGGACTCATACCCATCATCATGTGTTGGTTTTCCTTGCTTCAAATGGCAAACACAAGCTTCACTCGGTGACTTGAAGTGAAGGAGATTTTACTGTGTCCTATAAGTTTCATGAATTGATATCTATCCCCTGAAGATTTTTAGCTGAAGTGCTATTCTCCAGAGACAAAATATTTATGGTTAAAATGCTGACTTTTTTTAATTTCATATTCTTTACCACTCTTCATCATGTTATAAGTAATACATCTCTAAGCCTACCTTCTCATGACATTGTGGAACAGTATGGAATATAGCAAATCTGTTAGGCTACCTAACTATAAGCAACAATAAAAAAATTAATAGATTATTTTTTAAAAGTGACACCACATCCACTACCCAAGATTTTGCTGGGACACAATATCCTAAGTATATGCCACAAACCATAATCATCATTACTTATAATTATACATTTCTACAGTGTGTTTCATAGTTATTGAAAAACAATAGTTATTGGAAAATACCTGTTGATTCCTTGATGGAACATTTAAGAGAGACTGAAGCCTTTTAAGATCAGAAAAATTCCTAGGATAAAACACAATAGCATAAATATATGTGCAATATTTACATAAAAGTACTTTTGTAAGAGTAAAGAAGGTCAACAAGCAACAATGATAGAGACAGAAAATAGTTTTCTAGTGTTGCCTAGTGTCCCCATTTTGCACAGAGAAGAATTTACAGCTTCTACAGAATGTATTAAATCAACAAAGGTGTAAATAAACTTTGTGACCAGAGTAACAGTTGTCATGTTTATACCGCATTTCAAATTAAAGCATTCTGCTTTGGCAGTTAGTGCAAATTCCACACAGGTCCTGCTGAAGTTCAAAGACAGACATCAGATACTATACCTCATACAGATCCTATGAGCTTTTTTGTCTGCTGCCTTTTCTGTGCTCTTCAACTTTTTGTCCTGATCAGGCATTGTGTATCACTATTATCAGATGGCTAAAAACTCATTTCCTTAAAATGAAAGTAGATAGATAGAATTATCTCATTGCAGCAAAAGCAATAAATATTTACTTACAGAATCAACTAATAAAACTTTAAGAAAAAAAAATAGCTTCGGCAGGGGGGTTGGACTAGATGACCCACAGAGGTCCCTTCCAACCCCTACTATTCTGTGATTCTGTGATTCTGTGATTTTCTTAACATGAACCCTTAAGCATTATGTGAGGGTATCCTTTGGAATTCCAGATATCAACAAGAAAGTAAACTAACCTAACATATAGAAACTTTATTTTCCCAACACATGAGCAGATAATATTGGCTGTCTTGCAATTACACTTCATTTTCATTGGGATTTTTCCTCTTCTTGCATATTATTACCATTATTTTTCACCATGGATTATCTACTTCTGTTACAGCAGTGCTTATAGGCCGACATCAAGGTTGTATCATACAAGCTGTTGTCCAGACACCAAAGAATATAATGGTTCTATCACCTAAGAAACAAGACAGATGAAGGGTAGAAAAAGAAGGTATCCGACAAATAAATGAGATGCATACATCATGCAGTCTTACAGAAGAACCACAGAAATCTTCAGTAGTTTGGAATCTGGGTCTTTTGAATTTCAGCTGCATGCCTTACGCCTACAGAGCCCAGCTCTTCTTTCAGAGGGACAAGCAGCTTATTTCCACCGATGAGCAGAGCTGTATAGCCTGGCCTCAATAGATCCATCACCACATACGAGATCCACTGCAGACAAACATTCAGTCTGTAGGTCTGACTTCCCACAAAAGACCACAGCAGGTTACTTGCATAGTATACAACATTTGTTCTCTGAAAAAATCTTATAAAGCCCTAAAAAGAGATATAGAAAAAGGATAGTCAAGAGGAATCTCTTCCTGCCACAAGAGCAACTATATTGATTGGTGCAGATTCTGCTCTAAGTGAAAAAAAAGATGGTCAGGAGCAGGCTGAGGATGAAGAATTATCCCAGAAACTGCGCACAGCTGTAGCGTATTGATAGAGCACCTCCAGTTTAAAAAAAACAAGGATATAATACCACTGTCTGATCCTTTCTACCCATTTTACTATTCACTAAAGATGAACCATTTGGATGTTCCCTTTGGTGTCTCTTTAATAAGATTCTCCTTATGAAATATAATAGCCTCCGTTTATATTTGTGTAGTGTAGACTCCCTCTGCTATTGATTTTTATTCCTCTTCCTCTAAAGGCAAACAAGAAGAAAACCTGGTAGGAAATAAAAGCATCATAAGCTACCAGAAAATGCTGCTTCCCAACTGAAAATCAGAGTTATTTTCCCAATTATACTTTCTTGCATCAGACACAGAACTATCCAAAATGCAACTCTTGACAGTATGAACTCCTGCACTGTATTAACTCACTCTAGCAAGTGGCCCGTAAGCCCAGCTCACCCATTTCTACCCTTTCGAACAAGCCTTTATCCTACCACCAGTCACCTCACAGAGAATGATTGATCTGGACCCCCAGCAAATTCCTTCTCTCCCCTCCATGCATCCATTCAATAGGGTTATTAAAAAACACCTCCGAACACTTCTGTTGTACCACTTACCACCAAGGAATGAATACAAACAGGAGCTGTTCTACCAGTCAGCAGACACAATTCCTGAATTTAGATTAAACTAAATGAAGTTAGTTCAAAAGCATGTTTAAGGACCCTAGTAAGAATTTCCATGTATTGTTTATAACCTCTCCCCAATACCCCAATCCATTTGGCATATTACTGAGGCATGACACGATGCAATCATCGCCTCTTATTTGCACACTACGAAATACTGTGAAACTCACAAATTCTCAACTTGCTCAGGGGTACATGTGTACAAAGAACAATTTCAATCAATTAAAGAATCACCAAACAAAACCGCACACAAAATAACTTGCACATGAACAAATACAATTATATCTTAAAATTTTCAGCATCCCATTTTAAAAAAGTAATCCTTGGGTTAAACCTCTAAACTACAAGCAGCAGGACTCCCAGTATGGTTAGGATTTCATCCAAAATTGTTAGGTCTTCGTGATTATTACAAAATCTTACCAACTGCAGACCAACGTTGCCTTAGGGCTGCCAGGCCAATGCTTTTGCTGCCTGCCATACCTTAGTAAAGATGGAACAGAGTAACAGCTAACTCATAAAGGTTCATTGTCATTACAGACCCAAATGTCCCTGTACAAAACCGAACCTGACAAATACCAAGCCAAACTCCCTTCACTGCTGTCTGAGAACGCAGGGATGCAGCTTCCCCAGGGATGCAGCCCTCGCTTGGCTCTGAGGACTCATCCTGAAGTTACCTCTCCCTTTCCTAGAGGGAGTCAGAAAGCACTTCGACAAAAAGAGGCCAGCCCTGGCCACAGACTGGCCCTGCATAGCCTCTTTGGTCTGCCAGCACAGCATCAGCACAGGTGCACCGCTCACTGGGTAGGGAAACCTGATTCAGGTCACAACTAATCTCTCCTACTTTACCCTGATTACCTTAGAGCTCGTCCCCAAGTACTTCTGCTGTACAAGGGCATGGATGATATACAGAAAAGAGCATTTATCCATGCAGCTCAAAGTGCTGTGCCCTTCAGCTTTACTACAGAGATAAATCAATTAATTAACAGGCAGCTGCTGGTGAAAATGGCAGCCCCTTTCCCTTCCCAGCCTCTGCCACTCACCTCCGCTTCTTCAGCGTATTTTACACAAACCTGAGCCAATTTAGAGAGCTAAACAGACAGAAAACCATATGCTTCTCTTTGTACAGTTAATTTGCTACTAATTTAGCTCACTGTTACAGTGGCCTGATGAGCATCTCTGCTGACAAGGCAGGTGGCAGGAATGTACAGCTGTGAATAGAGGAAGAAGAGCAGAAAACCCTGTCATCCGCAGCCAGTCATTAAATCAGGTAGGTGTACCAGCACCACACCCCGAGTAAGGGGTAGACAAATGGAAACAACCCCCTGCTTTCCTTGTATCAGCCATGAACCTGAGAGATAGCAAACATTAAATATTTTCTTACCTATTCTCACAGTTATTTGACCTTCCTGAAACCACTATATGAGTGTTCCCAATCCTGTGTTTCTTCTTTACTCATGCCAGCAGAAATTTCCATGGAGTCAGGCTATTAACTATCCTCATAACTATCTCCCAGCTATTAAGCCAGCCCCATGAGTAATGCATAAGAAACAACAAACAACACTCGCATTTCACTTAGGTTGTGCCAGAAAAAGATTGAGATCAGACAACTCTTTAAAAGAACAGGAACACATTAAAAGGAAAATGTCCTTACAGCATAGTGTCTTGTTCAATTCCATTTAAAACAACGAAATGAGAGCAATATTAACTAATTCATTTTAACTGGGGATAATTACATATAATTAGTTATGTTAATTCAACTACATAGGAAGAGGGATGCACTGGCATGCAGGGCAGGACAAGAAATGCTCCAAGAACCCTGTCAGAAATGAAAGAATTCACATGATGACAAACAGGAGACAAAGGAATTACCACCCCAGACTTGATCTGTGGCCCAGTCTAGTATCTGTCTAGGATGAAACAAGAACATAAAACTTCACAAGGTGAAAACAAACCCCCAAATAAACAAAAATACAAAGACATCTACCACCACAAACTACAGTGTAAGAGTTAGAAACTCTCAAACAAAAAGATGCCTTACATCCTTTATAATCTTTATTAGCAATAACTACCGGATAGTTTGCAAGCCAACTAGTTGCTTGATTTACCCTTGAACTCCTCTCTTAATCGCTCCAGTGGCTGAGTTCCACTATCTATTTGTACCTGGAAGGTTAACTGGCTTAAGCTGGGTAAATCAGCAGTAGATACGTCACATCTTGGCTTTAATCAGACTTTGGATGCTGTTGCTAGATAGCAATGCACGTAATACCATAAGCTGGGTGTGAGATAGAGGAAAATTCACTACTTTAAAGAGCAATTATCAATATATTATCATCAAAGTAGAAATGGCAAAGGAGGCATAAAAGACGACGAAAAGTTCTGGAAGGTACTTCTGCAGTTTGATGAAACCGAAGGGAACTCTGGCCCGCTTCCCCTCGTGTTCTCAGGGAGGGGAGCAGCCAGAAGGATGGGTCGCCGCCCCTGACTGCCCATATCTAGGAAATTCCACACTGATGAACCCGTGCAGACAGCGTTTGAAGAATATTTCTTATGCGTTTTACTGACCGAATTAGTACGGAAATCTGCGTGTTCAGTACCCATGAAAACTTCCACACACATATATTTATCTCAAATTTTACTGCGTTCTGTAACTTCTGTGAAGGTTCTCTGAAGATTAACTAGGATGCAACACGAGGTTTCTCTTTTTCCAACAAATCAAAATATTCAAGCCGCTGCTGGCTTTGAGAGGTTGTTTGTTTTCCCCCCGCGCCACCCCAGCTCCAGCGCAGCCAGGAACAGCCAGGCCTGCTCTGAGGCTCCTGGGCCCGCGCAGCGCCGAGTCTCCGGGCCATTTTCCAGACCACAACTCGTATCCGTAGGCGCCGCCTCAAGCCCCGCGCTCGGCTGCAGCTCGCAGATGCGGGAAAGCGAAGCGCGTGCCTGAGGAGCTGCAGCGCGCGGGCCCCCGGCGGCTCTGTGAAACCCGCCCCCCGCCCTCGCAACCAGGCCGGCCGCCTCAGGCAAAGCGACAGGGCGCCCCGGGGAGTCGCGACAGATCGCCCGGAGCCGCCCACGGGCTCGGCGCCGCGCGCGGCGCAACAGGGGAGGGGCGCAGCGCGAGCAGACACCCTCCTCCCCCCCCGCTCCCACTCACGTCGCGCCGCGCGCGCTCGCCCCCACGCAGCCTCCGCTCGTCCCGCGACGGGGTCCGCTCCCTCCGCCGGCAACGCAACCCCGCCCCGCGGCCAACCGCGGCCCGTCTTCTTCGCCGACAGCCGGGCTCGCCGGCCAATCGCGAGCCGCCGTACTCCGGGGCGCCGCAGCGACCGGCTGCGGCCGTTGCCATGGGTACGGGGACGCCAGGCGGGAGCCGCTCCCTTTCCCAACCCTCCCCCGGACAAAAGCTGGGAGAGGCGTGAGGTAATTCAGTAGGTTTTTATTGCTTTTACCAGCTTCCTGAAACGTTACAAAAGAGAAGTTCCATTTCGGCAGTAATTACTCGGACGCCAGGCGGCCGGCCCCCGCCGAGGAGCGGTCTGGGCGCCGCGTCTTCGGTACAAACTGAACGCGGAGCGCGCACGGCTGGAACAACGCCTTCGCTTGCTTTGGGTTTTGTAACAAAGTAAGAAAACGTCATTGTAATTAGAAAAGCAGTCATAAAAAATTCGAACCGTACAGTATGTAATCACATTTCAATAACCAGTATTAAAACCAAAATCGTAGTTCAGCTACAGATGCCGAACCCTGGAAGACACCTTTGCGCAGGAGTATCAGCAACAATAAAAAGAAAAATATTATAAATGATGTCTTGCCAATAAAATCATTTAGAAAAGTACTGATTTTCAAACTCATTATTCCAAAGAAATGTCAGATACCAAATTCAGTATGAAAGTGTTTTTAGATTAACTTCAATGCAAGCTAAGAAGTCCTATAAGGTTTCACTAAAAGTGTTACAAAATAAAATCAACTTAAAATGACCAAGCAATTGGCTTTATTTATAGCACTACTGACTCAAAGCTGTGTGCCTCTAGTCTTAAAATCTGCTGTAAAATAAATTATTGTTGGTATAAACAAAGTATTTCACACATTTGTACTGTACTTGATAATGAATTTGACCTAGATGAGTAATTAAAACATTACTAATCACATAAAGCAAACAAGAGAACTAAAACCATGGTGGTGCTCATCTAACAGACTACATTTGTGAACGGAAAAATCACGAACCATTTCTCTTAACGATTTACAGAAGAATGTATGTACATGACAACCCTTCCAAACAGCACAGGCTCCGCGATGCCTCTGTGTCAGCGCGGTGTTTGACAGCCTGTCAAACCCGCCTCTGCAAAGGGCGCAAACCGGACGCTACCATGGAAAGACAGCGATGCAGGTGAAGCAAATGATAACTTACAGGAGAACTTCCATTAAATGTAGAAAAAATGGCCAAGACATTTGGTTGAAAAACCCCCACCAGGGCACCAAATTCTACCCTAACAGGTTTTACGATGACAAACTTGGCAATTTGGAACACTTCGCTGAATAATCATGTAAGATATTATGTTACAGCTGCAAAATTAATCTAGGAAGGAAGTATAATTAATTTGGGCATATGTGAGCAGAATGAGAAGCGTGTCATTGTAATACATATGAAAATACTGAGTTTTGTAGAACATAATTTAAACACGAGACTGCATTTTAAGTAAAATATTTTAGATGATAATTTAAATGGAGTGGTCAAAATTAAGACCTACACTTTATGTAAACATTCATATTTATAAATAAATTAGAAAAAGAAAAGGAAAAAAAAAAGAAATAAGGAAACAAAGAGGGACTTCCTGAGGTGGCTCTGCAGCCAGATACACAGTAGCACTAAACTCCATTCCGGGAAACCAAGGCATCTAAAAAAAAAGTGCAGGGCCGTTAATTTTCCTCTAACTGCTGGTATGGAAATACATTGGCATAGTTTTTACAGGGCTTAACGCCTACGAAAAAAAATCAGTGCACAGCAATCATCACTGCCTTTTTGCATCCGTTAAGGCAAAACACACATCTACATACAGTAAACTACGTCCCTAGCCAAGCCATTTTACTTTAATACTATGTGTGATTTTAAAGAAGAGAAGGTGTAAAATGAGGGGCGAATCACTTAACCATAGATTATCAGTGGGGTTTTATGTGCTTAATACCACATCTTTTATTCATATGGGGGAAAGTGCAAGCATAACATGCTGCTGACCAAGATCACTGGAACTAAAGGTCACTGTAAACTGCTTTGCAAGTCATGGTATTTCTGGCACCGATTACAATATCTACACAATTAAAACTAAATAAATACTGCGATTAGACTTGTGGGGCTTTGGTTTTGTTTTCTTTCACCTTTACTGGACACCCC
>Ga0065711_1046981_pt1 | contig 12593 bp, 8 predicted proteins | sample Hoacrofraction12_FD_59098 | JGI IMG/M metagenome (GOLD analysis project Ga0065711, IMG submission 59098) | Hoatzin crop microbial communities from Cojedes, Venezuela - Epithelial fraction 12 v2 (version 2) | ecosystem: Host-associated > Birds > Digestive system > Esophagus > Crop | place...
GGGGCAGAGGGGCAGAATCCCCTCCCTTGCCCTGTGCCCACGCTGCTGGGGATGCAGCCCAGGGCACGGCTGGCCTGCTGGGCTGCCAGCACACACTGCCGGGTCATGGCCAGCTTCTCACCCCCCAGCACCCCCAAGTCCTTCTCGGCAGGGCTGCTCTCCATGTCTTCATCCCCCAGCCTGTGCTGGTACCGGGGGTTGCCCCAACCCAGGTGCAGGACCTTGCACTTGGCCTTGTTGAACCTGATGAGGTTCTCACAGGCCCACTTCTCAAGTTTGTGCAGGTCCCTCTGGATGGCATCCCGTCCTTCTGGTGTGTCAGCTGCACCACTCAGCTTGGTGTCATCTGCAAATTTGCTGAGGGTGCGCTCAATCTTGCTACTTGTCACCAGCGTCCATTTGGATAAAGCCGTTGACTATCAGTAAGAGAGACAAATACTACAATGCAAAGCAAACCCTAAAATCTCCATGCCAGAACAAGCAGAGGTACAATTGCAGAGCAGGCCCTAACAACAGTCCATTCTCTTGCTTTCGGAGATTTAATACACTCTAACTACCATGATGCAATACTCATACTTAACACAACACTACAGCCGTTTAAGGTAAAAAATTCTGCCTGTAAGATGAGCTTAACACGAGCAACAGGATGGGTAGATTAAGCCCCATCCTAGCTGTGGATCTGCTGCACTGAATGCAGAACATTTTATTTGATGGTTTATGCTCGCTCACAAATTTCTATGCACTTCTTCACAGATGAAATTCGATTACGGACACTGATAAAGAACTGTGAATCAAATGAAAACACGTAAGAGCTCTGGAGTGGGAAAAGGCCAGCAAGCCAATTCTCTGTTGCACATTACTTCAGTCAATCTTCCCTGGTTTTAAAGTTTCCAAAAATCAGGACATGGGAACTCTGTTAATCCAAACAGAGTCATAAAACATTTAAGACAACTAATAGAACAAATATTCTGTGAAGGGTTGAGCTCAATAGTCAAACTCTCCAGAGTTAGAAAAAAAATCTTGTTAGTGGCCAGCCTACCATCAGTCTGTCAGTATCAAGGCCAAATTAATTCCACAGACACTACCCCCCCCAAGTCTGTCTTAATTAATCACCGTGCCACGAATGAACTTGGACTGAGCCATTAATACTTTTTTTTAAAAAAAAAAAAATCTTAAGGACAAAAATCTTCCTAAAGCATGGGAGAATAGTCATGCCACAGATCAGGCACATAAAATCTGAGTCCAATACAACATTTTAACACGGAAGACCTTTCTCACACACTGCATTCTGGTAAAAGCTGGGCACGCTCGGCTCAAATAACACAACTGATTTTGACCACTACAACACTGCTAATGTAGAATGAGAAATGGCACACTAGTACTGAAAGGAAAATAAAGCCCCCCAGTCTTTGATCAGCTCCACGAATAAGCTTTAAAAGACCCCAAAAAAAGTAGTCTCTAGACAAAAGGCTTGGCAAGGGAAAGCCCGTGCCACCTCTCCTGGAATTCTACTACTGCAAAGAATAATTATAAATAAGGAAAATAGAAATAAGAAAGATTACCTTTGACCAATAGTTGTTACCATCTGAAGGCTGTTCAGTGGCCTATGTGATCCAGTTCTCAGTGGACTAGTGTCCATATCACAAAACCCAACACCACAAATGGTACTAACTGGCAACCTTGTTGGCAGTCTCACCAGAGAGGCCAAGAATTGAATGAGCATGGAGACTGAATCCCCTCTCATCCCTAGAAGTGGTCCCTTCAGGTCAGGGTTGAGGCACATTGGTGGGGCAGTCTGGGGGAAGCTTGCACTCCCGCTGCCTGTGCTGTACCTGTTCTGTGGATAAAAAGAGGGCTTCAGTCTCCACGGCTGTCAATCCAGGTCCTTTCACACACAGGTGAACTAAATTCATACAAGAGTTTGGTTTCCTCTTTGTTCGTTTTAAAGAGGGATTACCTTATCCCAAGCGCAATCCTTAAAAAACAGCCAGACAGTTCATCGAAAGGAAGAGTCAAACATCACATCTTATTCATTGATACAACCAGAATAAAGTAACATTTGGCAGCTTCCCCCACATACCTTCTGTGTTGTCGTGTTTGTTGTCTGTGTTGAGGGCTTAGTGAAGGTTATTTTCACAGGCGACATGTGTGGTGGTAGGGAGTTGGCAATGCTCTGCATTATATTACTCATCTTGGGACTGCCACTTACAGGCACTGTGATAGTTTTAGTGACAGGAGTCACTGCCTTCGGGACTTCTTTCAGGAGAACAGGGGAAGAACTAGAAGAATTCGTTCGCCGTCTTTTGCGGGGCTTTTCATCATCATCTGAGCAGCTGACACCTGGAAAAGAAGTACTTTTTCTACATTATATTTTCCCCATCTGCGGCGCCCAGTGCTTTCTAAAACTCTACAAACTTGCCAAGTCTTATACCCACTTTTCACATAAGATAAAAAGAAATACGTAAGTTAATCTCACAGTCACGACTAACCTGTATCACACCACACACGATCTTAGTCCTTGATATAGACCACACTTACAGTGCCATATAGCAAAGAAACAAAACCCCCAAAACCCAAGCTACGCAGTTACTGGGTTACTTCGTTCAGTTTAAGAGATTAAAAGAACATCAGAGCCAGTACAGGGATTTCATTCTGTCTCCAGAAGTTTGACTTAATGAGACTAGACACAAGGGGTTTGGGATAACGTCATGCACATTTCAGTTTAAAAGTTCACACTGTTATTGTTGCTGCTGGTGACAGTAACTGGACTACTGAAGTTTATCCTCCTGTAGTCTTCTCCAGTTTCAACCTTAGTACCCACTTTCATGCCATGCTTATTGGTACAGAAACTGTCTCCCTTTCAGCTCAACAGAACATCTTGAGATCCTTTTCCTTTTTATGACACACTTTAACTCTGAAGGTCAAACCTCCCTTTATCGGCTTCTGCCTTGTTTGGTGTGTTTTGTGTAACAGATATAAAACGGCACCTAGCACGCAATCACGAAAAACAAAAGAAGTCCGGCCTCAAAGGAGTTCACTCGTCCTCACAATCATCTACTGCACACAAATAAAAAAATCTGCTGCAATATTCAGCTGAGCAAAGGGTAACAGTGTGATCAACAGATCTTAAATGCATATGAAACTTTCCAAGGTAGGCAACAGGTTCACAAATTGGTATACATTACAGAAAGACACAGTTTAATCACCTTGAAAAAATCTCTTACAGCTACTAGGTAGCATTTATATTTACCAAATGAGCCAGCGTTAAACAATTTCAAAAAACATAGATTAGCCAAAAAGACGCAATCCCCCCTTATGCAGAGCAAGACTGAAGATCTTGTTCTGTTTGCCTGGGGCTTAAAGACAAAAAAATGCTGTCACGGCAAACAGCACTCTTGCTGGTAATCCAAGCAAACTTGGTTGGCAGTCTATCTCTAATTAGGGTCAAGATCTAATTATGGTCAATCTCTAATTAAAATAACTAAATATTCTGGCATCCGAAAAAGTGAAGATGCAGGAATTAACATGGACAAGAAAGTGCCCAGGCGCACAGCAAGTGATTTCTGAAAAACAGGATTCTCTCTCAGTACGAGTACGAGCTCATTTACAGGTACACTTCAGCAGACTGACAGCTGTATTCACACAAAGATGGGAAACTGAACTAGAGGAGAGAAGCAAAGGCTCTATTTCAAGCTTGCTTTGAACTCCAAAAACTAGTTGTAGTTGGCTGTAGCAGTACAGATGAAGCGTGGATCTACGAGTCTGGATTTCAAAGCTCTAATCAACAATTTACTTTATGGCCTTGACCAAGCCTAGTGGTGATCTCCATCTAATAAAGCAGAGACTTGGTTACACAAGTTTAAGGTCTATTATGAACCTCTAAGTATTACTGCGAGTGCACTATGCAGACTTGCAACTGTGGGGTCACTAATCACACTGAAAACGTGCAGGAATTTCAGAGTCTCAGATTCCATCCGAATCAAAAATTCACACGCAGTTAGGATGTTAGGACACAGCTGTCACTTTGGTCGATCACCAAAAATCACTGAAGAGCAAGCTATTTGTTCGTGGTCTTCCTCGACTAAAAAACCCCACAAAACACAGAAGTAAGAAGGTAAGATTAAACTAGCAGAATATTATGTTAATCACAGCTGATTTCATCTCCCGTTTTCACTGCTGGGGTTCTGTAAAAATGTTATTCCGACAATTTCATGTTAGAAACTGCATTTGCACAAAGTTTTCCACCAGTATAAATACCGGTGGAATTTATAATCCAGCTCGACTGTAACTCACACTCGACAAGCAAGGAAGCAGAGGCACGGAGAGGTTAATGGCTCAATCAGACTGTGACTTGGATGAGGTCACACAACAGATCAGCGGCAAAGTCATGACTGTAACTCAGGCATCCTGAGTTTGCTCTTCAGCAGGTTTGTTAAAACAAACATGACTAATCTAACACATTGTGAAAGACACACGATTCCTTAAAAAAAAAAAAAAACACAAATGAAGAAGGCGAAGTGGGGAAAAAAAATGAAATCTAGGGATGGACAGACTAAAAATGCGAATCTTTCATCCCTCTGTCATGTGTCTCGACTGGTTTTATACTCATTACCATGTAATAATTCAATAGAGGTCTAAATTAAATTTTTAAGAGGTTAAGAATATTTTCCCCTGAATCTTTAAACCAAAGCTGAGTGATTAGTGCGTTAAATCAGAAAAATGAAAAATCTTCATGTAATGGGTTCCATGGGTTCATATAAACATTAAAAATGGTGGTTTGCAGGTAACACTATATTTACGTACAATGAGACATTTCTGATTAGCTAGAAGCTTATACAAACACACACATATACTATAAAGATTAAAATAATTTTTAAAATATTAGAAGGTATCCACAGCAACTACAAAAATAGCACTTATCAAATTCACTATTAATCTTTGTCACTTGCATTTTGATAGACACTAAATCATGACAGAAGGAAACATTTTTAATTATTAGTTAAATAAAACTACCTTTGATGAGCTGGGCATACGTATGAAGACGCAGTCTGCTTTTAGAACTAGCTGATTTATTAGTCAAAGAAAGAAGGTGTGGGGAGGAGACAAGAAAAAAAGACTGTTTCTAGACTTTCTGCTCTGGATTTCCTAATTTAAATACATGAAGATGGGCATCTGGTGGGATTTCGCACGGAGTTTTCACTGTTGCCCAGGAATGCAAGCCTCACTAAAATTCGCTTTCAAATAAATCACATAGTTAATGTAAGCACATAAAATGCTTGCCAAAATACCGCATTCTAAAAAAGCCTAGGCCAACTGTGAAGGTGGAAAGGAGGGAGCTTATCTAACTCAAATAAGTGACTACCACGCATTGCTGAAGCAGAAGGAAAGAGGGAAGTCCTCTGCAGAAGCAATCAGCAGAGCCACCTTAAAGACAGCTTCAGAACAAGATGGATTTGAAATCCACTGATCTACAGCAATTCCTTTATTTTCAAAACACTTTTCACTTGTGTTGTCCTTGCCACTACTGCTCCCTGCAGCATTCCACAGTGAGCGGATTTACCCTCAACACAATTTCTCTGAAAAAGGGAAGCAATAAAATCATTCTTTAGACTAAACGAAGGCATAAAGGCATTAAACGACTTGCCCAAGGTCACAGTGTTTAACTCGGTCCATGCTTCAGCTACCAGACTATCCCTTTCTTTCCCTTTTGTTAATCGGTTGCTAGTATCACTTACTTTTGACGTAAACAGTACTTCCACTTGGCAAGACGACTACATTGGAGGCTGGACTGGCGGGTCTGGGGGACTTCACTGTCGCTACACTGCCACTTGGAACAGGGGTAGATGTTGGGGTTGAAGTGGTACTTGTGTAGGAATAGCAAACCACCACTGAAGAGGAGAAAAGACACCTTCCGTATAACTGAAGTGCAGAATCCCATTATTCTATCACTACTTTAACAACTGAAATGGAAGGCAAAGACTTATTGGGTCATTATCCACATCTTTGCCTCTGCAATCCTCTTACTGTTGAACACTCCCCAGTTTGACCTAAGCATGGCCAGGGAATTAATGGCCTTCAAAGACAACATAGAAATCTAACCTCCCCTCCTCCCGTCCCCAGAAATCTGTGCTGCCGATTCTAGACTTAATTTGTATTTATCTGACGTTTTACTTTACAACTTGTTGTTTTCCGTTTTCGCATTTTTAATTCAATATTTTGATCTCTTCACTTTTCTGTAAATGACCGTATCTAGACTGGTAACCGACAGAAAACAGCTAGTGCCTCTCCTCAACAGCGCATCAGTTGAAAAAACCAAAATATTCTTTCAGTAATGAACAACTGATTTTGCGAGTCAGCTTTTTTAAACTGTTACTTCTAAGTAATGGCACTACAATCCAGTATTTCTCACAGAACCAGAATAAAGCAGCCTATCTCAAGAAGTGTCTCACATTCTCTAGTTGCATGAAGCATAATTTGAGCCTACTCAGCCAAGTTAGACGGAATGTGTACTAGCATTATTTAAAAAGCCTAGGGAAAACAGAAAGCAGTATTTTAACTTGTTAGCTTGGTAAGTTTAATTTGAAATAAAACACCCCAAACAAATAACAGAAAACCAACAAAATTTTCTTGACTTTCACCAAAACCTACTTGCATTCTTAAAGTGTTCTGAAATGCCTTTTATCACTCATGTAACTTTACAAAAATCTTCAGCCATCGGTCCAAATTTCTACAGTTTACAGAGCTTAACAAGTTACCCAGTGAATTTCTCCCTCACTTGCTGGCAATTTGTTTGTTTTAATTTTCGTTGCCAGTGTGCTCACCAACAAAGCTGTCAGATTTATGCTGCAGATGCTACAAAGGCATCTTTTAAAAAAAAAAAACACCACTCTTTTCATATTTCTGTGAATACCTGTGCAACAAGAATGATTCAGACTTTAAAAAAAAAATCTAACACTTAAAACCTAAGATAATAACTTACACTGTGACATTATTTTTGTATTCCCAGAGACTGCAGCAGAATCCCGGCTTTCTCTTACCTTCTTTGTTCCCAGTTTCTGCGGGAACTGGAAGAGATGCGTTGTGCTGAACAGCTGCATTGGCAACAGCATTGGCAGTAACAGTAAAAGCTGTTTGTGGAACGAGCCGTGGCATCAGTGGCACCAGTCGACGACCTTCTATAGACCATTCGGAAGAGCTATTTGGTCCAGACATACTAAACAGAAATAAATGCACATTCTTTAAGCATCCTGCCCAGTTTCCAAAATACTCAGTACTCTTAGTGCCTTATTTCAACAGTGAAATTCTAAAACGCAGTTTCTACAGACATACTACAGCAATAATCTTCAACTTTCTTCATGATAGCCCTTGCAGCTTTCCCACCTGATGTAGAAATCCTCTCGCAGAAAATTTCAGATTTGCTTCTTCTTTTACTGTTTTGTTTTACAGAGCCCTTAAAGGGACAGAGATCTGTGGATGTCATGCTCAAAACTTCCACATTAGATTAGCTGCTACTCAGGTCGAGCTGGCATCCTCTACCTCTGGACGACACAAAAACCTAGACATTCAGTAGACTTCATAAGACTACTGAAATCTATTGTGTTACAGGCTTCTAATGCGAATCTTGTTTCACCCGAACAGAAAAGTTTCTCAGACTTATTAACGCAGTCCCAAAGAAGGTAACAAAACATTAAATGACCGAAATACACCCTGTGCATCTTCCTCAACAGAAACCAGCCCACTGCTCTGACTTTCTCTTAACCTGAGTACTTGCACAGAAACTGGAGTGTTTCCAAAAAATGCTGTTCTTATCTAGATGGAGAAGTGTTTCTGTATATGATTGTTTTACGCGAGTCATTTGTCAAACCAGCAAAACCAAAATTGCAAATTATTTTTCAATGCTGTTACGTTCTTAAACAAATCAACCCATTTAATGTATTAATATATTCTGAAAAACAAGTTCTCACGTGAACTATTGCAAGCAAGTTGCAGCAAAAGCTACCACAAATTCGTTCGTAAAATGCAGAGGATCTGCTCTGCATTCAGCTGCGCTTCAGCGTTCTTCATACATATTCACACGGTATAAGCAGAGCTACATGAGGTGAGGTAAAAATACACTTTTAAAATCAAAAATAAGACTACAAATGTTGCATCTAGCAAAGCCGGCTTTCCTAATGAGTTAGAGAATTGTTTAAGTCAAATACTATATTACCAACCATCACTTACAAAGAATTACCACAGGAAAAATAAAGAGATGCAGCACTTCACAACTGCACCTTGTCTGGATTATATTATCTCATCCGTCTGAAGTTCAACACCTCAGGACAAACTTTATGCTTGTTCTGTAAAATGCTAAAAACAGAACTACTACTTAAAAAGGAGACTTTATTCCAGAAAAGAATCCCAATTTGACAATTACATGCTTATTTGCCACTATTTTTCCCCACCCTTTCTTTAAAGGAGTGTAAGGAACTTGGTGGTTTTTGTTTGGTAAACAGCCTATTTTTAACTCTTTAAACTTGAACATTAAACCGCTGAAATGTCAGATGTCCTTCTGCAGCACTAAACAATATGCTGATTTTGGCGAGTCTTGGATCAGACAACTGCTAACTCCAAGCGGCCTATCTGTATGATTTCCTTTTCTTCTCCCCAGAACATCTAAGCTACAGGAGTCAGCCCCCCCGCAATGTTCTAACAGACAGACAAAAAAAATACCAACATTTATAACCCAGCCCTGAATAGTAAGACTGTTAAGTAACTATCAAAGATACATAAGCACTTGCGCTCTTGCTGATCTCCACCCCTCAAAATCATGTGGAGCTTGCGAAAGCAAATGCCAAGGAGGAACCAGCCCAGATGATGCCAGCACAGCAGCTGCATCAAGCAGAGAACAGTGGGCACTGATGTCATCAGTTAGCTTGCTGCATTTTTTTTTTGACTCTGACCATTCTCCCTCCCCACCCCCCCGGGCACATACACTGTTTTCCACTAATCTCTGCCACCTCTTTCCCTCCTTTTGTCCTTCTGTGTAGTTAAGTCCCTCTTAATATAACCTTTCAAAATGGATTTAAATACAATTAAAGGTAAAATAAAAAATAAATAAAGCAAACATGTTCGCCCTGCTTATGGATTTCTCTATTTTCTCTACTCTCTGTTTCTTCTGGTCTATCCTACAGAAAGGTCTTCATGACAAAACACTGTTTCTTACACTGTACACAGCGAATGCAACAGTACAAAATAACTGTTTCTAGTTCCCTGAAGTAAATCCGATACAGTAATTCCTTCATTCACACACTGGTTTAACTGCTGTTCTTTAAAACACCATCAGTCTTCAAAGTTCTATCATTCAGTTACGGCACAATGGATTTTCCAAAGGGTACCTTTGGAAACCACGTAGAAAATGAACTACAACTTACTTGTGTGCAATAGTTGTTAGTCGTTCATCATTTACTGCTCTCCGAACTTCAGCACGATGTCGCTCCGTGGAAATACTATTAAAAAAAATAGAGCAATCTATTTTAGTCAGACGGAGACACGAGCATTTATCTAAAACTTCTAGCTAAAATGAAACTGATGAATAATCCACTCAAGACACGAAAGGGACCCAGGCATTTACATTTAAGAGATTGTCACTTAACTTCTAACACAGTGAGAAAGAATGAATGTATCCTTCTTCAAAAATATTACTGAAGAATAAAAAGAACATTACTACTCATAGGGTACCCCTGCAAAACAGCTGGAATCCAGTCTCCTGAGAAGAACAATAAATTTAAAGCACACGGTAGAAAAATTCGCAGAGAACACGCAGCATTCTTTCTTGATGTTTGGGTCCAAAGACCTTGAAGTCCTACCCTGACAAAACTCCACGCTAGCACACACTCAGGAGCTAGCTGTAACAGTTCTAACACTCAGTATCTCCCAAAATACCAACAAAATAGTAAAGCTCCAACCACAGAAGCTCAGTTGTTTTCCTTACTAAAAACTCAAAGCAGAATAGGAATCCAACCTCCGCAAGACGGAGAATTACTTCTCCAAATTAAGATTTGCTCAGTGATACTCGTGACGGAAAAAGCACGCAGTACCTTAAAAGAAAACAGGTCATCGGTTCTTATTTTAAAAAGGTCGGGGTTACCTAAGCACTTTAGAGAGTTCTCCAAGAAGATCCTTCTTCTCCTTCGTAAGGTCTCCCTGTGCACGTAAGGCGCTGATGACACCTGCGTATGCCTCCAGTTCTGAAGAATTAGAACAAACAGTATCTCGATTTAATGCTCACAGCAAAGGGAAAAAAAAAAAGTGTTATTTTCAGTATTACTGACAGTATTCTATTAATTTTCAAAATCATTAAGAGGAACATGTCTTCCAATTATTTAGTGCTTTTCAAAAGAGTTTGATGATTTAGAACTCTCTCAGTCAATTACTCTGCAGCACACAACTTTTCTGTGAAACAATGGTATCTTCACAGAGGATTATCTAGTTTATAAACCCAACTGAATATTTCAAACTCTCTCTGAGCTGACAGTTCAGCCCGAAAACTTGAAGAAAGAGTCCCCAAATTTGGAAAGTAGCTCAGAATTCTCTAGAAACAGGAGAAGAAAAATACCATATTATTAAAAGTTCCACGGAAAAGCTTGGCTTGAAAAAGAAATACACAATCAAAAGTGCAACCGTTTTTTTCCTAATGCTTCTCTTTAATTAGCACAGAGAACATCAGCTCTAGTTTGTTAAATACAATCACCGTAATCTTTTATGCCCAATTACTTGATATATACAACTGCTTGAATCTCAAAAGAATGCAACGTGCTGAATTAAACCTGCTCAACACAAAAGAAACAATCCAGCTATTCTTAAACGCAGAACCACAACTAAGATTAACTCACAAAAACACAGCTCTGATTTAACGGAAATGTCTAGCTCCAGGTGACCTATGTAAATGTTATGCCATTGGTGCTTTAAAAAAATAGACTAGTTAAAGGCTACTGACACTTCTGAATTTTGTCCTACTAAGCAGGATGAAAATACACCTAATGCAAATCAAAAGACTCTGCTAATTTCCCAGAGAATGACTTGCTATTCTAAACTTAGCAGTTTACGGAAACATTACTAGAACTTCTGCTTTAAGCTAGAAATACAAATTCTTTCGATATATATGTGGGTGCCTTTCATTCCACACCCCCCATTTCAGCAGTCAACCAAACCAATCGCACAACAGATCCCAGTTAACCAAAAGCAGGAATAAAGGGGCAGGCCAAAACCTAACACCTCTAAAGTTTGCTGGAAAAGAAAGACCGATGCTATTCTGAAAAGCCTTCAGATTAGGATTCCAAAGAGCTAATTTACAAATCAAATCAAGGAATTGTGCTGAAAAGAAGTCCTGCTCTCCTGTCCCGATTAAGCAGACAAAACACAAAGCAGAGTCGCTTTGGTTAACCATGCAGCCTACACAGGGATGCCGAGTGACCTACAGAAGCGTTTACTGCTTCAGTTATAAAACATTTGCTAATTAATGCAATGGTTATTACTAATATCAACATTTATTTAGACAACTATGCTTCAGCATTTAAGATACTAATTATTTCCCTCTGTTAACAACATAAGGTAATTCTCAGACACAACCGTATAATTATTTAGTGAGGATGGCTTTTTTTTTTTCTTTCTGCATTTTTAATAGAGATCCTCTACATTACAGCCTTAAAAATTCATATTCTGGCTTTTTAGAAGCTAGTAAAGATTACAAAACAGCTATAACTAGCTTCCTCATCCTCATGTCTACGCAGCAGTCCCTAACTGGTGCACTCTTTCCAATGCAAAACACAAACGGCCAAAACAGATTTCACAAATAATTACCATTATTTCAGGCATAAGGTGTTACCACCATCCCCTCACTCAGTTGTAAACCACGAACGCCGCAGAACAACGCTAGGCACTGCACACCTCGGGATGCATTTCAGCCTCACTGACACCACTGCATTTCACTCATTACAGATTACTCCGCTACTGCTGAACGGTCAAACGGAATCACGGAATGCTTTGGGTTGGAAGGGACCTTTAAAGGCCATCTAGCCCAACCCCTCCGCCAGGAGCAGGGACACCTTCAACTGGATCAGGTTGCTCAGAGCTCCAACCTGGCCTGGAATGTTCCCAGGGATGGGGCATCGACCACCTCTCTGAGTAACCTGTGCCAGCGCCTCACCACCCTCAGTGTAAAGAATTTCTTCCTTATACCCAGTCTAAATCTCCCCACTTTCAGTTTAAAGCCATCACCCCTTGTGCTATCGCTACAGGCCCTGTTAAAACGTTTGTCCCCGTAGGAGACAAAACAGGACGTTGGGCTGAGCGCTGGAAAAGCAGGACTCTATACAGCAGACGAATATTGCTGGGTACGACTGTCAGACAGCTATTCGCTCCCACTGCCCGTGCTCCTTCTCCCTCCAGTCTCGTGGTGCGCCTGTTTAAACCGAGAGCTTCTCCACCTTAGCAGAGAGGAGGCTGCTGCAGGCTCTGATCCTGCTACGATGGCAGGGCCCCCTTGTGGGGACACAGCTCATGTCAGCAAAAAAAGATTTATTTTTTAATTTTTTTTTTTTTTTTTTTTTTTT
>Ga0065711_1046982_pt1 | contig 12593 bp, 4 predicted proteins | sample Hoacrofraction12_FD_59098 | JGI IMG/M metagenome (GOLD analysis project Ga0065711, IMG submission 59098) | Hoatzin crop microbial communities from Cojedes, Venezuela - Epithelial fraction 12 v2 (version 2) | ecosystem: Host-associated > Birds > Digestive system > Esophagus > Crop | place...
CATGCTCCAGCAACTCAATGTCTTTCTTGTAGTGAGGGGCCCAAAACAGAACACAGTACTTGAGTTGCGGCCTCACCAGTGCCGAGTATAGGAGCACGATCACCTCTCTATTGCTGCTGGCCACACTATTCCTTCTACAAGCCAGGATTCCATTGGCCTTCTTGGCCATCTGGGCACACTGCTGGCTCGTGTTCAGCTGGCTGTCAACAACACTGCAAGATCCTTTTCCTCCATGCAGCTTTCCAGCCACTCCTCCCCAAGCCTGTAGCATTGCATGGGGTTGTTGTGACCGAAGTGCTTATATATATATATATTTATAAATATGAGGAACAATAATGAAACTAGGGGAATCCTTCCTTAATAACTTCTTTTAGAAAGTGTTTGCACAGATTTAAATCAGAAGTGAGTCTGTAGAAATCATTAGGTGGTTTCAATTTCTTCCCTTACTCTTTCCTCTTCATTCTCCATAATTTTCATGGTCTATATGCAAATCATGTCTGCCATGTCAACTGCTTTTCTGAAAGCTCATCTAGAAACATAAAATCGGTCTTTGATTTTCTGTCTTCTTCATACATCATCATGCGGAGAACAGGTCCTTTGATGTAAGAGTAAGGAAGAATTTTGTGTGCTAAAGGAAAAGCACAGATGAAGGGAAGAGGAATCATGTTTTGTGAAATGCGAAGATTTGTCATGCACAGGTGGGTTTTCAAAGTGACCTACACAGACAGTTGAACATTTTTATAAGTCCAAATTCACATCTGTGGAACTACTGGCAATAAAAACACTGTCCAAATCTTGATAATTTTCTGAAATATTCATCAGTACCTTGAGAATTCAGAATAAATTGAAGGTCTCCACGTAACAGGGGATATAATAATTCAGTTCCTACCCTTTAGAGATCATTCTCCAAGGAGAAAAGGAACAAAAGAAGTAAGGGGGTGTTGAAATTGCTTACCGAAATATATGGAGCTTGATTTAAAAACTAGGCCTCAGATTTCCCAATTTGGGTTTCTGATCACTTTACTATGAAAGCTATAATGTTGCATCAGAAAGTCACATCTGTGCCAAGTAAACCTAGAGAAGAACCTGTAAGTTATAAAAAGCTAATGTACAGTTGAAGCAGAAGGTGATAAAATGAACAATCACACATTAGCCAGTCTTTAAGTATTCTGTTTTTAACAGCAGATTAATTTATTAAACTCTATAGACTTTAATGATATTCCTATACTTGATTAGTGTTAATTTGTCCTAAATATGCAGAAGTCTGGCTTTACATTACATCTCTTCTGGGTCATAAACACTTTATTGAAGATTCTGGAAGGTTTTGAATCCTAAAATGGAAATCCTGTGTGAACTATTTATAATTGCAAGCCCAGGGAAGCTTTATGTACAGAAAGCAAAAGCACGGTATGTATGTGTCTCAAATGTATAAACGTAAGAGACAGCTTGTAAATGACATCAACTTTTGATCTAAGGGCATAAATAATAGAAGAAAGATAAATGGTATATTTAGCTGAAAAGAATGGTTACAAATCTCTGTCTTATGCATTTCCAGGAAAAAAAGGAAGAAACATTTGGAGTTTTTCTTTGTAAAAACAAGATTTAAAACATTTTTCTTGAAACAGGAAAAATGTAATTCACATAGCTTTATAAATAATCTAGTGTTAAATTAAGATATTAATAGCCTCTAATTCTGTGATAGCTGGAAGTTAGTCATCATTGTGATGTTAGTTTTGTGTGTGCACAAGATTTGGACCACACGTGTGGTGAGATTTGCAAATACACGTCAAAAGTTTTACAAGATTTAATGGCTTGTGGATCAAATATGGAAGTCATGAAGTTAACAAGAAAATATAAAACACAAAAAAATACAGGCTTTCATCCCGGAGGCGAGCATATGAAATATCCTTTAAAGTTACTAGTTGATAGTTTCCAGTGAGCAAGTTGAAAACAATTGTCACAGCTGGGATTACTTTTGGAAAAATTTTGTATTGTAGTTAGTATTTGTGACAATACATGTACAGCAACTGGAAGGAAAGCATCTACTGCAATATGATGTTACAGTGAAGTGACAAATAAACTTAATTACTTTGATCTCAAAATCAGATATATTTTTTCCAGAAATACATTTCTTAATAGCAGTAGAATGACAAAAAATAAATTACAGTAACTTGAAGAACCATGTATCAGCTTTCTGTTGATGTTAGCATGAAGTGGGTCTAAACACACAAAATAGAACTATCAGTAACTTCAAATTGTTGTGAAATTGAAAGAATTGTATACTGTTGCTAACTTTTTGACTTTTTCAGTGTGCTGAAAAAAGCACACTGGACTGTCTGGGCATTTTGGGGTTTTCCCTTTTACAGCCTTCCTACCTTAAGAACTGAGGATGGGATGTTGGAAAGGTCATAGGAATCCGAATAAGATCACAAAACATGATATAGGAATCTGTATTCCGGATTTGCAAAGACATGAGGATAAATATCAAGAAAATTAAGAACGTGTGCATAGCTGATTGGAAATTAGCACTATATCTTTTTTTCTAAACTATTTATTCTAACTTTTACCTTAATAATATAAATTTACTCCTTAATAAAATCTAGGACAGTTATGGAAAGACCCATCCATCAAAAAATAATTCCAAGCTTCTCTTGAGATGATCAACTTCCCAGAAAGAGGAAAAAAAAAGGCACAAAACCTTAATTATGCACAAAAGCCTGTATTTTTTCTAACATTTTCCTTGTTCTAAAAGGCATATTTGGGTATTTGATGCAGAGGAGAACCTGATGAAGTTCAACAGGGGCGAGTGTAGGGTCCTGCACGTGGGGAAGAACAACCCAATGAACCAGTACAGGCCTGGGGCAGACCTGCTGGAGACCAACTCTGTGGAGAGGGACCTGGGTGTTCCGGCAGATGACAGGTTAACCATGAGCCACCAGCGTACCTTGGCTGCCAAAAAGGCCAACGGGATCCTGGGGTGCATTAGGAAGAGTGTGGCCAGCAGGTCGAGGGAGGTTCTTCTCCCACTCTACTCTGCCCTAGTGAGGCCCCATCTGGAGTACTGCGTCCGGTTCTGGGCTCCCCAGTTCAAGAAAGATGAGGAGCTACTGAAGAGAGTCCAGCGGAGGGCTACAAAGATGATGAGGGGATTGGAGCATCTCTGCTCCTACAAGGAAACGCTGAGGGAGCTGTGCTTGTTTAGCCTGAAGAAGAGAAGGCTGAGAGGGGACCTTACAAATGCCTACAAGTATGTCAAGGGTGGGTGTCAGGAGGATGGGGCAAGACTCTTTTCAGTGGTGCCCAGTGACAGGACAAGGGGCAATGGGCACAAACTGAAGCACAGGAAGTTCCAGCTGAACATGAGGAAGAATTTCTTTCCTCTGAGGGTGACGGAGCACTGGAACAGGCTGCCCAGGGAGGTTGTGGAGTCTCCTTCTCTGGAGATACACAAGACCCACCTGGATAAGGTCCTGTGCAGCCTGCTGTAGGTGACCCTGCTTTGGCAGGGGGGTTGGACTAGATGACCCACAGAGGTCCCTTCCAACCCCCAACATTCTATGATTCTGTGATTCTGTGATTCTGTGGAGCTTGGAAGGACTAGGCAAAATTTGTGCATACAATGTCATTAGAATGGTTTGACGTGAACATATTTGGACATGCAGAACTGAAACAATTTTTAATATTTGAGATTTCTGTATTGGACTTGGACTCTTGACATATTTCAACAGCTAGACTAAAACATTTCTTATGAGTTTGTGGTATCTTAGTCATACAGAAGTTTTACATGAATTCTATTATCTTTATTGCTAAAATATTTGAGACATTTCCAACAATGCATTAAAAGTATGACTAATAACCTGAATGTATATGTTTCCCAGGAGAGGAAGTGAGGCAGTGTGTGTGCAGTAGTGTTTTGATTTGAGCAGCAGAGCTAACTGAATTTTCTCCAAAAACCAAATGAACATACTCACCATGAAAATATTGACAGATGAGATGAAATTTTGAGGAAAGCTCTTGTAAAAATGAGATGCCTTTTTAAATATCCTTATTCAGCTGAAAAATTCTAGATTACTTATCATGTACCTATTTTGTCTATTGTATGGTTATGGAGCAGAATATCACTGAAAACAGCAAAACACTGGCTCTCCAAAATCTTATTGCTACCTTTTATTATTTTATTATGAGATACCAATGATAATAAAATACTATTTTAGATATTTTGTTAAAAAAAATTTTTTTGATTCAATGAATAAATCTTCAAATGTAATTTAATCAAGAAATAATAAATAAGAAATATGTTCTGTTGCTTATAAAAAAAGCATGGTAAGATAGATACTGGGCTAGTTGCCTGGATTTGATAATCTGGAATCCGTTAGCATTTCAAAAAGGCTGAAATTCTTAAAGAAATCTAATTTTTTTTAAAATCAGTGCTTCAACACTTTTGAAAGACCTCATCTTTAAAAATTTTATCACTTCCTAACCGGTATCGTTGGTTGCTCCTGAAAAAATTTAGTGACCTGTATAAAATGTCTCTCCAGGAAGAAAAGAACAGCTTTTAAAATTTGTAGATGCTTACATATTTTTCCAGAGTAAAAGGAAATGAAGTGTGTAGATCAAATTAAAACTAGGATTGCTATTCAATTTCTTTAAGATTAGTCCAATATTTTGTGGTTTTCCTTATTTAATTGCTTGCTGTGCATAAATTAAAGTAACTTGAATATGCAGCATCTCAGAGCATACTCAAGTTACATTAAATGCTTACTTCTCAGAGCAGCAGCAAACAGCTGGAGAGACTAAAGCTAGTTGTCTTGACATACAGGATATTGAATTTTGTTCTTGGTATAAAACAAAGAAATATAAATCAACTTTTTTTTCCACAGAGGTTAATTTGTATCACTAATCATGAAAGGCAAGCTTATGATTGCTGAAAGACAGGTGAGTGGCAGCGTAGTTACTCTTCTGTTTATCCAGAAAGACGGATTCTTGAGACACATGTAACACATGTGGTGCTCTGTTATATCTGTGACTAACACGGCAAGAGTGGAATGATGTTGCTTGACATACATTAGCAAAGACTTCCATAATATATTTCAACACCAAGAGCTCTACTGTGGGATAGAACATGAGGTTTTTTTCATCTCTTTTTCCAGAGTCTTTTGTGGCCAGCTGCTGAACATCTTCTATTAATAAAGGATTTTTCCTAATTGCGATAACTTGTTTTTTTGGTTTTTTTTTTATCTTCCTGGTAGCTTTCATGAAATGTTAATAGCAAAAAGGAGATACTTGGACCTTGCTTATGGAAAATTAATATTAACTCTCTACACTGTTTTGGAAGCCCATGAATTTAGCAGAGGTAGAGAAGAAATGCTATCATTGCATATGATCTCATCTGTTTCCCATCCTTTTGAATCTTCCAAATGCTTATAGGCAACGCAGAGGTGTACAAGGGAAGTGTTTGCTTTCCTGCAAAGTAATATCAGCCATTTATTCACTAGCACTCTGTGACGGATCAAGGGTGGGTATTCTGCTGTCTGGAAGATCCATAAAGCATGATTTAGAAGTAGCACTCGGTACATATTTTTTTCCCTTGTAGTGAAGTATTAGACTGCACAACTTATTCTTTAAATTTCAGCAAAGTAAGTTTGTTATCCTCTATATCCTTTCTATGCAGATTTTAACTGGACATGTATTTTTTCAGGAGGCAAGATTCAGGAGATTCCTATTTTATCTTACTGTAGGCTAGATGTTGTTAAAGAGTGATCATATACTCAAAATAGCTGAAATGGTGGTAGAAGCAATCCTGCATACATGCATATCTATAAAAAACTTATTGGCTGGGGACCACAGGCACTACAAAAAGGTAAGCTATAAAGTTTGCCATTTCAAAGAAGTATGTATGTCACAAGTATAGATCGTAGTTATGGAAAAAAACCCAACCCACAGTTCAGAAATAGGAACTTTCCTAAATTGCTGATCTGTCTTCAGAAAATTGCTTGGGCTTAAGCATGCAAAACTTAATGATTGCACTGGTTGTATACAAAACTTTGTATCATCTTTACTTCCTTATGTTTAAAGCAGAGCTAAGTTGTGAAAATTATCCAGTATGATTTAAAAATTTTATGAAATAGCTTGGAGAAATAATTTTTTTAAATGTGATGAAAATATTGTTGGTCTATAACAGGCACCTTTGCCTCGCTTTCTATGTATCTGTTCGAACAATCTTCTCATAGCTGTTTATAGAAATTACTAGTCAAAAAAAGAGTTATTCAAACAACAGGAAAATGACATTTTGCATGAAATAGCGTGGTCTGTGCAAAAAAAAAAAAAGAACATACTTGCTTTTAACTTGCGTGATAATGCTTGTATCATATGCTGCTATACTGCACTGTTGGTGTATGAACAAGGCTGTGAAGGCTGAAGCGATCTTGCTCAGAAGCTCTGGATGTATTAGCACTTTAAAGAAGTTATTTTCAAAACTACTGTCTAATCTTCAGAAATTCAACGACTTTTAATTGAAGTATTCAATAAACTGTACTTAGCTAATAAGCTTGGAGTTGTATGCATAAAATAAAACTGAAGAATACTAATAAAATTTTTTCTACAAAATAATAGGACTATTCATACATAGTTGTCAAAATGTTTTAAAGTGCTTCATTTAAAAGAAAGAAAAGTAGGCAAAATTAGAATTCTTTTTCTCTCTCGTCCTACACATTTTTATTCTCTATTACTTCTTTCAGTGGTGTTTTTAGATACAAATGCCTTGACTTTCTGAGTTGCTGAACATCTCCAGTTACCTAAAAGAAAAAATAAGTAGAGAGGACTAAACTGGTCTGTTTCGTACTGTAGAGAGGAAGACAGTGATTGCTGTGACTTGAAATAATATCTAAAATATGAAACTAATGGGAAGGAATGAGCTGAGATAGAGAGGAAATATTTCACAGATAGGGTCACAGTTTTTCTAAAGGAAGCAGTGACTTATATAATGCCCAAAATCGTGTAAAAGTACTTTTACTTGATTTAAGAAAAGTGTTGTGTGTATAAGGAAATAAACCACCAAAAAATCCTTTATAACATGGAATTTTAAAAGATGGATCTTTAAATATAGAAAAATAGAGAGCAAGCTAATTTATTGATTCCTGTATCTTGATGAATATGGCTTTTATAATACAATATGTTCCGTTTTTCCTGCGTTTTCTGTCATCATGCTTCTTGGGGAAAAACTTACTGTTTTCTAGACAGTGCAAGTATTAATTAAAATATTAATACATTTTATGTAAGACATCAACTTTGCATTTTATAGACTGATCTTCTATGAATTTACATGGATGAGATAATAAATCAACATAAATTTTTTTCTTGTCACTTGAACTATTTGTGTTACATGGCTACTCAGTTTAGTGATTAGTTATTTCACTCCTGATAATTCTGAAGTCTTGGAAGATTTTTGCCTGACTAATATTTGCAAGAACACATCAAACTGGGTAGGAAAAAATGGCAGAACAGGTATACTTCAGAATGGACAACTACAACATTCTGTCTACCTAAATTCAGACTTTATCCTTAAGGCAATTTACCTCTTATACCATCCTCTTCAGAAATGTGTGGCTTGAAAAGACTTGTCAGCCTATCAGGAGGCAAAATGCATGAGGCAGAAAAGGAGGATCCTGCAGTTTAGGGCTTCTAAGAACTGATATTTTTAGTCAAATAGTGTGAATTACGACAAAAATTTCAGTTGCTCTCTGTAGCATCTTGAAGAGCTTTCTTAGTTTATGACAGCAAGGACAGCAGAAACCTATAATGACCTTCCATATTTAAGAAGTAGATTGTATTCTTTACAAGCTAATTATAAGTATGAAACATTTTGTAAGCTTCACTTAATTTACACTGTACTTAGGCAGAATATTTCAATGTGTTCTAGGCAGGAAATAAAACAAAACTTACAAATAGTTTCCCTAATCAGTAGGATAGTGGAATGATGAGTTTAATCTCTATGTGTCCCTGAAAACATTTGCTCCTAAAACTCTACATACTAAAAATTGGCATGAAACCGGTATCACAAATATAGAGGTTGCTGGGAAGGGTGACTGAAGGAGTTGTCAGAAACACTACTTTGAGCTTGCACCAAATACTAGTAATGTGAATTATCTCCTGATATGGATTGTTAAATCCATTTTAGGGTTAAAAGAATGTCTAAACCAAGCCAAATTATTATAAAGATTTTGAGAATTTTTATAGGATTGGCTCCTAACCCAAACCACTGTGTAGTTTCGATATGGTGTTAGACTGCTTTGTAGATGACTTTTGAGGGGGACATGGCTAAGCAAACTGGATTGTAATAAACTCAGATGGAATATGTTGACATAAGCTTTGTGTCTGCATTTATATTCTGAGATACTTACAATAGCTGTATAGTTTTTTTTTAATGTTTTCATATTTGATCTATTTTTCTATGGCTATCTACTTCCACCTGTGACAAGAAGGGAAGTATCTCATTGTTTCCATGTTCTTATGTTTTAGTTTAAGGAGGTATTTCCACCTCCTAGATTGATTGCAGCCTAACTCCTTCCATATGCATTTACCAGGCCCCCACTATCAAGGTAAAAGAAGTTTATCCCCTGTCTTACCTATTAAAAAATTTCATTACTTCATATTAAAAATAGGTTTAATAGCCATGATAAATGAAACCTGCAACATATTTAACAAATATTGGCAAAGTAAGCACATTGCTCAAAAGCTACTATAAAAACCTACTAATCTTCACAATTCTTCTCTGAAGTATACATCTTTATCCACAGAATAAATCCACACCTAGCAGAAGCGATGAGGTGATCTAAATATGTGTATACTTTAGAAAAATACACATATTGACTATTTGTTGACATTAAGGGGAATTCATGTTTAGCAATAATATGGATGTATGTTTTATATGTAGCCATACTTGGGGCCCATGTATTCCTTCTCTCATTTCACACTTTGCTCTTCCCTTCCATTCCTAAAGTGTTAACTTCTTGACATGCATCATGGGTAATATAGTTCTGCAAAGTGAGGAACCCTGTTGCCCACTGGGAATCATATATTAATGTATGTAATCTGGACACCACGTGGGAAATCAGAAGTTCTTCTTTGGAGACAGGAAATAAAGGCCCAGAAAAGGGACCAATCTGGGAAAACAGCAGGGAACCGCGCAAAGCAAAGGCTAGCTCTCTAACGTTGCGAATCTCTCACAGGACCGAGATGAAAAGATGGACTGGTATTCCTGCAAGATAAGGAAGATAAACTTCTAAACAAAACGCAAAAGAACTAGAGAACCCCAAGTTGGGAAGGCACCAAGTGTATGAGTACAAATTGTCCTGAGCCTTTGAGTTTTGTTTGAATGGCCTTACCTTCCTAGAGAGAGAAACTTGAAAATATGGTGTTCTCAGTCCTGGCTGAGAGTATCACACTATGCTGCCAGCAGTGGTTAGTCAGAGTTCTCTGCAAGTCCTGCTGGAAAGCCCTTTGAAACAGAAAAAACAAGGTGATATGCCTTGAAAGTACAGGGATTGGATGTAACCTCACTACCAGTTCCCGGTTTGGAACCTAGGTCTTCAGCATTTTGTGGCTACCATGCACTCTTCCTCTCTCTTCATCTTACTTCTCCTGGTTCTCTGAGGCCTATTGCAATGCTGTTAACTGCTGGTTGTTTAGTTTTCTATGACAGTTGTTACTGTTCAGCTTTCCAATCACAACTAAAGGGGTAAAAGGTTTCTCTCTCAACTCCATCTCTGTACGTGCTGCCTCATACATATTGTCATGTAGTCAAGGGAGTCATATTTTGGCGCTATGGGATGAAGCTGTGTAGGCTTTTACCTTGGCTTCCTTCAACATGCTCTTATGTTTTGAATGAGCTCTTCTTCCTGTTTGCTGAATAATCCTACTTCTCCTTTACCAAGAAATGAGTAGGTCAACCCATCATCTCAGGTTGAATGTAGGTAGTCTTAAATGAAGAAACAGATTCAGTGGATACTGCTGGTTAAAAAAAAATCCCCCATCATGCTGTACATGTGCTTTAGGAAAGGAATCTGCACGAACGACTCCTCCTAAGAGCTGCAGATATTGTAGGGTGAGTAACCATTCTCTGTGTGTTGAAAGATCAGTGAGACAATATCCAGTATATAATATTTTAAGCTCAGGTAAAAGAAACAGTATTTCATTTTCTGTTAAGCAAAGGTATTGTCATGAATTTGTTATCTGAAATGCTAAGTATATACTCAAGAATTCAGTGTTTGAAATCTCTTTTCTGGTTTTATTTTTTGCTGTGTAGGATAGAAATAATAAGCACTGGAAAGCAGGCGTGAAAGAAAGGTCAGTAGTTTTGCATCTGCAGTTCTATATTTGTACAGGTTGCTAGGCAATGTGAGAAAATCATAGTTCTTAACTGCAAGATTGTGTTTTCAGACATCAATTATTAAAAAGAAATCAACAACTGTACTCAGTAATACAATTCAGTACAATTACTTTTCACTAATGTTACTAATTCTTGATAATTATTAGAGGTAATTAATATTGTATAGACTGCATTTACTTCACAATGGGTGGGCCCCTCCCCCTCCCTTCATGGAACAGCTTATATTTGTTTTACAAAACCATGATAAAGATCTCTGTTTCCCTCTTTGAACATAGGAAATTTATTGCTTTGTTATTCTTTTGCTTCAGCAGCTATTGACAGTCATGATAAATGTTGTATGAGTTGTCAGATTTAAGGAACATGCTCTCCTCTAGTTTTAAGCTGCGACTGAAACAAAACGCATGGGTCTGGCTGACACTTGAGAGGTGTGAGCCATCGAGCATATTTCTGACAGAGATTAAGGAAAGCCTCTCAAAAGATTTACAAACTGTGTTATCAAATTATTGGGCCTGAGTTTTAGGATGAGGCCATAAGAAGAATCTTCAAAAGCAAAGGAGAGGAAAAAAGAGAAGACTGGAATCAAAGGAGGAGGATGCTGCCTGCCCTGGGGCACCATCTGAGGCTCTGCCTACGTAGATTTGGAGGCACAGTGACTCAGCAGGGCTCCTGGGGATAAAATTGTGGTGGGGCAGAAGGTGAAAGAAGCTTCTGGCTCACAATGTCACTTTGTATTATACATAATGGATGAACACAAAGAAGCACAAGATCTAAATGCTTTAGAGTCTGTGCTTCACTTCAGAATTTCTGATTCTGTTGTTGGCAATCAAGATCAATTCCTCTGAAAGCTTCAAAATTGTACCAGTGAGGGAAGAGGAACTTGGTTTATGAATTACATCCTAATTTGCTGTCTCAATATTTTACTTGAATAACTAGTTGTAAGAGGAGAAATTAAAGCGTCAATTTAAGATTTTTGTTCCTGTGACATTATACAAAATTCTGAATGTTCTTTAACTCTTTTTTTCACTGTTCAATACATTTCACTCAATAACATACATGCAGATATATTCTGCTAGTAACCTGGATTCTGCTCATTATAATTAAATGTCATCCAAGACAAACAGTCTCTTATGATTCCTCCTCGTTGCAGCCTGGAGCTGTTCAGTTAATGGTCTGAACGTTTCTCTCTCAATGGCTTGGGTTAAGTCAGTTTTAAGCAGAAAATCTGTCTGAATATGTAAAATACTTGTGTGGCTACATAGCGTTAGAATTTTCAAAAGTTTGAGATTACTTTAATTTAAACCAGAAGGTGAACATGTCTTTTGCTAGTTAACTTGATCACATCAGAGGCCACAGTTCAGGAAATTTACAAGGAGGCTTGCAATGTAAATAATGTATATCTTTTAAGTATTTGCATAATTTATAACTGAAGTGTGTGTTTAGTTATAGAGGAAACAGAGATGAAGCAGAGAAAAAAAATATACTGTGCTCTACTAAAGGCCAGAAACTATTTTTAGGTGTGAAAATTTTAACAACATAATACAAATGAATGTCCGGTGAAACCTCAAGTCTAACATTAGGCATCCTTAAAACATCAGTGAACGGAAACCTGGCTGCTCTGGTTCTCAGCTCACTGAGAGACTAATGCCTTATATTTATTCAGATTTGCTCAGTATAATAAAATGCATACATAAATGTCAATAAATATTTGACCCTCTTAAATAATGGTTAGATATTGCAGTCATGGTCAGCACAGTTTTGTAAACCATTTATAACTTTTGTTCCCTGTGAATTCTGCTTTTTTAGTGAAGAAAATGGAATCGCATCCCTGAAATGACCTCTCTGCTATTATAGGAATGTCTCAGTTGTTTGATATTCCCATTAAAAGACAAACTAGGTTTGTTTTTCATGTGCATGCGTGTGTGTATGAGTGCAGTGGTGTGCTACTGTGATGTGTACTCCTCAGTATCTTCCTGAAGCAAGATGAATGCCTTATGAATGACTGCAGAGGGTTTCACCTTCTTTTCTTCCACTTGCTTCATGATGGCCTCCAGGATAAGCTGCTCCATCACCTTTCCTAGGATGGAGGTGAGGCTGACCGGCCTGTAGTTCCCTGGGTCCTCCTTCTTGCCCTTTTTGAAGATTGGAGTGACATTGGCCTTTCTCCAGTCCTCGGGCACCTCTCCTGTCCTCCAGGACCTCTCAAAGA
>Ga0065711_1046983_pt1 | contig 12592 bp, 7 predicted proteins | sample Hoacrofraction12_FD_59098 | JGI IMG/M metagenome (GOLD analysis project Ga0065711, IMG submission 59098) | Hoatzin crop microbial communities from Cojedes, Venezuela - Epithelial fraction 12 v2 (version 2) | ecosystem: Host-associated > Birds > Digestive system > Esophagus > Crop | place...
CCCCCCGCTGCAAACCCCTCTTGCGATGACCCTGCTCTGGAGGGGCTCCGGGGCCGATTCCGCAGGGCGGATGTCATCCTTCGGCCCCTCTAATTGAACACTAGCGATTCGCCTCGAAGCGCGCTTCTGAAACGTAATGCCCAAGTGCTTTGTGGAACGCTTGCCTGGATCAGAAAGCTTGTGCTTTCGTTTTATTTTTTTTTAAATAATCTCTTATTTTAGTTACACTTTCAGGTAAGTTCGTATCTCTTGCCCCAAGCTGGAAAACAGGAAACCGGTGCGTGCGGGAGACCTTGTTTGCTGCCAGTTAGCAAAGACCCTTTTCGGGAAACTGTTTTCTTATTATTATTATTTTTAAAGTAATACCCTTCTGTTTCCTTTGGACAGTGTTAATGTGCCGAGGGAAGGCAATGCAAGATTTCAAAGGTCCGGATTGTCGCTTTGTAAATTTTAAGAAGGGAGAAGCGGTGTACGTGTATTACAAACTAATAGGAAAATCGACTGAGCTTTGGGCTGGAAGCGTGAGTACTGTAAAGCATTTCTTCTGCTTGCTCTTCTTGCTGCTTTCTGTTGGTAATCTTTTTTCCTTCCCTATGCCTTGTATGTGGGAGAGCGCTTAGGGCTTTGAACATAGTTAAATAACATCATGAATGCCGTTTTGTCTTGAGACCAGCGTGAAGTGGGTTGTGGTTTGGTCAAACCAAAGGCATTAAGTGCTGTGAAAAGGGAGCAACGCTAATGTGTGCTAAAAACTGTTAGAAACGGCCTTTGTGTTGAAAACCTCCCATTGCAGCACAGTAAGCAGTGGCCCACGAGCCTGCCTGGGAGCTGAGCCTCCCTTCCCGTCTCGGGAGGCTTAAGCCTGTGCTTGTGTTTACCCGTGGCGTGGTCTCATCCTGCGCTCCATAATCCTGATCGTTCCACGTACGCGCTTTAATCATGTTTCTCTTCCTAGTGTTCAGCTGCTGTCTTCCCCTTTTTCATTAAGCTGCATGCAGAACTGTATGGAAAAAAAGTAGTAAAACTAAAAAGAACTGAGGTAAATTCAATGTTTCAAACGTCTATCTCTGAGCTTTAGTAACACGTTGTAGCAGCTTGCAGAGTAGTGGCCTTCTCCCAGTCCCTGTCATCTTTAGGCAATCAAGAGAGGGTTAATGGGAAAGGAAGGTCTCCATACTCGCAGTTACTGCATAGAAAACTCCTCTCAGCTTTCATGATAAACACCTTGTTTGCCTGACAGAAGCAGAACAGAGATACCCTAGAGGAAGAGCAGTTTTTGTGGGCTTTCCTTGAAAACACTGGCAGTCTGGAGGTTGCTTAGACCCAATCCCCGTTGCCCCCTCCCCAGGCTTCCCCTACATACATTCTTGTGTCCGAATCATTTACTTCAACCTCCTTTCTTACTCTGGTCTTCTACAACAGAGAGACAACTGCCTGGGACAGTGGTCTAGGCTGCTTGAAGCCACAGCTGGGCGTTAACCATGGGACCAGTGGTTTAGTGAGAGGCAGATGTATCACTTTCTCCAACCTGTTTGGGCTGGGTGTGGACAGCCAAGCTCTCAGCAGGAGCTGAATCCAATTAGAGTGATACAGAAGAAAGCAGAAAACTGCAGCACGTGGTTAAAGAAGAGTTTATAATTGTATCATGCTGGTAATTCCCTTCTGACATGTACTGTACCATAAATAATCTGGTTAATTAGCTGGTGCAGGTTTCCAGGGCTGCCAGTTCCTGAGACACAGAGTAGCAGCGTGGGGCCAATTTTGCATCTTTTAGCAAAATGTAATGCAGGCTGCAAGATCAGACAGCAGGTTTAGGTAATTGCTGAGTTAATATTCAGTTTAACTACTCACTGATAGGAAGCTCATGCAACAATTAGGTGTGTCTCCAAGTTAAAAGGATGTTTGCCTTGAGTGAACAAGTTTTTAACTTCAACACAGCTGAAGTTGGCAAGTCTAAAAGAATTGCAAAGCTCCATTTTATTTGTTGTGATTTTTTTAAATTGTGTTACGCTATTTTCTATGTTCCTTTTAGGGCAGTGATGACAGACGAATTCCTCCCAGTTCGTGGCTATAATCTTTATTTCTTTTTTTTCCCCGGTTTTATTGACTGCTGCTGCATTAATCGTAATACTGCAACAACCAGCGTGCAATCGCTGCGGCGGGGTCGGGGGTGCCCACCCTTGCTCACTGAGTAGGGGACCAGCATGCCTGACCCTGACCTTGCAGATAGCGTGGGGGTCTCTCTCATGCAACATGACTTCCCGTGCCAGATTCGGCTGGGCAGCTTGATTTATGCAGACCAGCCGTGCCTGCTGTGGGCAGTCTTGGAGCTAGGGGGAAGCTGTTGCTTGCTAATTAAAACCAGGCCACCTCGTGAGGTCTGTGTTCAAACAAATTCCAGCGGAAGGCATGTTACCTTCTGCCGCAGCCCTTTTGGGATCTCATCATGTGACTTTGTGTGCTCGTGTGTATCGTTTGATCCCATCTATCTACACTTCTGCCTTTTTCTATTCCCCAAAGTTTTGGGGGAAAGTGTTTGTTAGAACATGATGGAAGCTATGAAATCAAGGGATAACCAGTATTCTGGTGTTCAGATGGGGGCAGAGGTTAGGGGAGTGTGTGTATGAGAAGCTCCAACTACTGCAGCCTGGGGCTTATTTCAAACAAGTTGTAAATACAGGCTCTAATCCTGAAATCGATTTTCAGGAGCCATAAGAAATACAATAGTGTTTCTGACCTGGAGGGAGATGATCTGATAAGAAAGGAGCCTTTCACCAAGGCTGAAAAATCTATAGCAGTTGGGTCTGGGCTTTATTTGCCTCTGCTTTTCTAATTCACTCCGCCCTTTTCAAGCCATTGTTGATTTTTTTTTTCTTTTTTTTTTTTTTCCCCCCTGTGCCAGCAAACATGCTGTATTTTAACAAAATATATCCTGTATCTTATGATCCCAGTCTTTTATATTTTATTGCTTGCGGAACTCCCATTTGAGTTTAGTGAGTGTTTTGCATGTGAAAAAATTCTGGAACCCAGCTAAGAATATATATTCTATATGTTATATAGCATGCAGTTTTTAGCAGAGCTGTTGAAACCTCATTAAAGCAAAACCAAATGCTTGGACAGTATTTTATGACTATTATTTTATGACTATTATGTTATGAATTTCATGATGGTGTCAGTTCCAGGAAAATACTTGATTTTTTTTTTTTCCCAAAGCCAAAAGGTGGGGCACATCTGGAACTGTAATTGTCCAATGCACCCTGTCCTGCTCTAGAACCAGTCTCTTCTTCAGCATCCACCTCACATTGTTTACACCATCAAGCTGTGTGATGTAAACTTTCCTTCCGTCCATTTCTCCTGCCCTCTCCCCTCATCTTTAGCAGGGTCCAGAACTCCAAAACTACTTCAGATAATGCCAACTAGAAACTGCTGCTTTATGACAAAACATTTCGGCAAAGATATTTTAAATTCTTGCTGCAGAGGATTGTTATTTTATCTTGCGGCAAAAGGCTGAACTTTATTCCTTTGATTCAAGGTTAAGAAAACGATTTCTGGCCTCACATTATAAGAAATGGACTTGGCTGCAGATCGTGGCTTTTTTGAGTGGTGTGGGGTTTTTTGTTGTTCTTTTCAAATCTTAGGGCAATAAGAAAGAAGACAGGAGGGGTAAATGTAAAGTAAGACAGGAAGACAGAGTATGTCTGGAGGAACCGGAGGATCAGGGAATTTTTTCGTGCTGTTTCTGTATTTTCTTAACAATGCCAGCGTTCAGAAAGGGCAGACCAAACCAACTCTTCTTTGACCAGTGTTCTGCAGTTTTCGGTACCTGTGATGCTTGTGCTTTAGGGATGTGGGCTTTAATCATTTGAACATTGTGTTTCCCAGCGGTCTTGTTTTCTGCCACTGCAGTTGGTGGCGTGAGAAGCTGGTTTCTTGGTAAGAAGTGGTCAGTGAATCTGCTGCAGCTGGCTGCCAGACATGGGCACTGGTGGGGACAGATGCTGTGTGCTCAGCTACGTGTTTCATCCACCCACGGCGTTTTAGCTGGGAAGAGAGCAGAACTGAAGGATGCACTTTTTTCTCCCTTATGTACTTGGCATTCATAATGCCTTCCCTCTGTCGTGTCTGTAGAGAATGTAGAAACTTTCCTTCATTTGCACAATGGCGCATTTTTGTCCTTACAAGAGAGGACTTGTAAGGAGAGGAACAGACGAAATTTTGGGCATGCAGATCCCAGATGGTTCATAAACCAGATAAATGGCAAACTGGGTCACTGCAGAGGACTTGTATGGTCAGCAGCTTGAATTATGCTAAACGAGTTTAAAATTGTGATGCCTAATTATAATGGTAGTCATGGAGATTAGTCTGTGAGGAGGCTACTTTGAAGCTTTGGCTTTTGTTTTGAGAAAGATAATTTAAAACTTGAATAGGAGTTTATAGAGAGAAACTGGCCAATTTAGAATAAAACTGTATACTGCACAAGGACAAGCTTTTAATTTTACTTGTCTAGTTTAATTTGCCATTCCCGGTAATTCCCAGTAATAAACCTGCATACATTATCTCTTTTCTATAAGAGAGTATCTCTATATGTTTACAAAAGGTGGGAAAGTAATAGATTTTTTTTTTAATATAGATGTGTAACTAACTTCAGAGATAATCCACTACGGAAGGTAAAATTTGAAGGAGAAATAGTTAAAAAGGAAGCCCTATAATGTATCGGTGCTTTCTTCTCTTGCATAATTAAAAAAAGCCCAAACAAACAAAACCAAAAAAGCATTACTACATATTATTTTTCTCTTTTTTTTTTTTTTTAATTCCATTGTAAATCCAGAAAACTTCAGCCCAGGTTAACCTATTTCAGTGGTATCAGTGTAACAATATGTATATCTATCCATAATTGTTTTCACATAACCGGTTTCCTTTTAAATTTGATCTTTAATTTAGTGCTCTTCCCAGACAAACTCTTCAAGAAAATTGGCAATTGTCCTGTTCCTCCTATAACAAAACATTGGGGAAATGACCAACGCTTTTCTTTCCCCCAGATACTCTTGTTGTCTAGGAACTCTGTACCTTTCTAGGTGTGTCTACCAGGCTCTAATTGCCTGGATTATCTAATCGTGCAGCGATAGCATGCTATTAATATTGGCTTCTTGACAGCAGTTTTCAAAACTCAAGTGAGAGCATTACTGTGTAGATCTTATCTGGTCAGTGATAAGAGAGATTTGTCTTCCACTCTTTGCCTTGGCTTAGCACACTGACTTGCTTGAAAATAGGTATCTGCTACTGATTTTTGCTTGTATTAGTCACTGAGGAGCAACAATGCGTGTGCAGAGGGGGTTTTAAAATAGATTATTACCTCAGGTACAATTTTGCATTTTCCTAAAATCTGCTTTAAGATTTTTTTTCTCCTTTAAGCTACAAAGTGAGCATATTTCAGGCTATAATATTATGTGTGGATGTAAATCTTACTAGTCAAAGATCCTCTTCTGCTTACTACTTGAGAAAATACTTGAGGCATGTGTGGTGCCAGTGATAGCACACAATAGCAGTTAAAGCACATGAGCCAGAATGCCTGGGCTTCGCTCACAGCGCTCCTTTGTTATAAGTCAGGCTTTAAAACATTAACAGTAAAACTTACCAACTTCACAAGGGTGTTGTGAAATGTAAGTATAAAGCCTCAGTGAAAACTCCTGCGTAAACAAGGTATTGCTAATCTTTCTCTTTTATTCACTGTGTTAAACTTCATTTGGAAATACTTGAGAGTGAGTTTGATGTGTTTGTTACCGGTGTCTGTAAAAAGGATTTTAACATGATTTTGAAAGCTTCTTTACTGCTTTTTGTTTGCTTGTGTTTGTTTTGTGGCAGGTTGGAAGTGATTTTGGATATTTTCCAAAGGATTTACTTGAAATAAATCACAATTATTCCAATGAGGAGCTAGAATTACCAACAGATGTAAGTCTTACTTGTTATTCTTTAATTGGGCTTCTTACTGTTTCTTACCTTGCCATTCAATAAAATCCCTGAGGAGGAGAATGGGAATATCAGATCCTTAGTTACCTTTTGCTAGTAGGCAGCTACCTATATGCAGAGATGCACATATGTGTTGGGGGGTGGAATGTTTGTGCAGCTATGTGGATGGGTGTGTAAGCATCTGCCCAGAATGTGGGCATTGATCTTTCTTTTCTTGAATATTCTGGTCATCTTCCAACAAAATCTGTTTGGATTAAGCTCTAGAAATGGTGCTATCTGGCTCGCACAAAGGTTGTTTGATATGTGTTCAGAATTGTTTCTTTTTCTGAACTTTGGAAGTTTAAAGCGCTATCGGAAACAAACAAAACCCGATACAATTAGCCGTTTCATTCTAGGATTGGTCCTTCAACCCTTACACACATAAATGGCTTTCATGCACTAATAGCTGGTAACTGCAGAGCTGTGTGTAAGGCCCGTTTTGCGGATGCAGCTTCAGACCCTTACGAAATTGTGTTTGGTGGCTTGCAGTGCTGTTTAATTTATTTTTCAGAAATTATGTGACAGGCAGCTCCTGCTTGGAGGACTTGGTCATTTGAGGAGAGACCAGCTGAAAGAGACTGGGACAAATGAGCTTAGTGACATTCGTTTTCTTCTCCTCGCTGGCATTCAGTAACAGAATTGTTCTTAATTCAGGATACATGCGATCAGTAAATTATAATACTGTTGACTCCACTGCTGACTTCCAGTTTGTTCCTCACTGGGAGGTCTTTGACGAGGCTAAGCCGTAAGCTTTTTATTTAGTTTTTTAGCAGCCCTTGGGCAAAACTTTCACTGATTTCAAAGAGAGTTCTGGTTAAGGACTTAAGGGGTTAATTCTGCATGATTAATATAATCTATTTTGCTGCTGCATCTCTCTCTAACCAACCAAATGGATTTGGTCTCGTCACTGTAATAAAGAAAATAATATTTGTGACTACATATCATTTTCCATTTCAGGAAACAGACTTTGTTTGCTTTGATGGCGGAAGGGATGATTTTGATAATTATAATGTGGATGAGCTTTTGAAGCAAGAGATGATAGCAAATGAAGGGGAAACTGAATCAAGTGATCCAGGAGCAAAACCAGCTGAAGGAACTGAGAGGGATGAGGAGATTGAGCAGGCTGATACAATAAATTCCCCTGATGCTTTGGAGACAGCCAATCTTGAGCTAAGCACAGAAGAAGACAACGAAGCACTCGCGATGACAGAGGAATTAGATAGTTCTCTTACAGGAGGAACTGAAAATACTGGAGGAGACTCCAGTGTCAATAGTCATGAAGAAGACTCTCAGGGAGATCACGTTGCACATGAGCACTTGAAAGGAATGCTACATGGGAAACTAAAAGGGCTAGAAAGCGAAAATACCAAAAATACTAGTATTCCTCAGGGTGAAACCAGTCAACTTGACAAAGAGAGTGAAGAAGTCAATGCCTATACACTTTTAAACAGAGAGTTCTCTGTGAACTTGAAAACAAAATTTGGCTCAACTGCTGATGCTGTTGTATCAGACGATGAGGTGACTGGCCTTGTTACATCGCTGGAAGATGATTTTAATGAAGATTTGAGCATTAATACTTACGATGCAGAGGAGGAGCCAGACTTTGCAGATCAGTCTGAAGAAATCCCTTTACTGTCTTTTACAGCAGAGGAAGAAATTACATCCCCAGCGGATTTAGATGATGATGAAAATGATGACATTGAGTCACAAAATCATGAACTTGAAGATGCAAAGGGTGCTACAGAGCTAAATAACCAAAGAGACAATGAGGAAGAACATGATTCAGATGCATTAATTCTTAAGGATGCCTTCAGTAGGAGCAAGAAGTTAGGTGACAGTGTACATGAGGACAGGTTTGAATCTCAACAAATTAAAGAGAAAGAGGATGAGGTGATGATAATTAGTAAGAGAGAAGCACCAGCAACAACTCAACCTGGGGATCTCTCCAAAGAACTCCTTAGAAAGGAACCTGTAGGTAGAGGTGCCCTGGGTTCGGGAGAAAAAGCAAACGAAACTGAACAGTTTGAAGAGCAGCTCACGGTTGATGGAACTGAGTCATATACTGAAGAGCTGAAGAGTACAGCTGTGCCTGATCCTCATGTTTTGCCTAGTCCAGGAGATGATCTGGAGTCCAAATTACTGTTTAAAACCAAGCAAGATGCTTTAAAACCACCTGATGGTGATATCAATAATAGTCCAGAAAGAACGCTGCTTACTCAAATAGAGAAAGATGAGAAAAAGTTTGAGGATGACACCTTGGAAGAGGTCTTGGAAAGTGATTTAAAGCACAAAAATTTATGGGAGAAAACAAAAGAGAAAGGAAGAGCTGAGGACAAGCATTCTGTTGATGTTCCAGCCAAACTGGTGGAAGAGGTAAAAAATGCATCTCAAAGTGACTTAGGAGATACTGACCTCTTAAAAGAGAAACTGGAGCATGGAATGCCCGCTGTGGAGAAGGAGCCTCTAAGCCATGAAGAAGATTTGAAACAAACAGGGGAGACCGATCGTGAAAATCAAACAACGGCTTCTCTTAACAAAGAATCTGGAATAAAAAGGGGAAGCATGAAAGAAACCCCTGCAGGGGAAGGAGACCCAAGCCATGGAGGAGATGTCAAGCAACCCAGGCCATGGGAAAATGAGGCTGAGTATTCGGAGGCAGATACGAAAGAAGCGCTTTCAAGAAATCTTGGCAGGATGACAGTGTTTGAAGAAAGCATTGAGAAAAGTCTCCCTGAAGAAAAATCTACAAGTATTACCCAGAACACTAACACAGAACATCTTACTCGGCAAGGAACTGCTCGTACTGAGGATGCAGATTCAGACAGAAATCTTGGCAGAAATTTATCTAAAGAAAAAATGCTACAACCAGAATTGCAGTCTGAAGAGCCCGATGCTGAAGATGACCCTGATCTGAAACAAGCAGAGGAGGAGCTACTGGAGGATGAGAATGCTGCAAGTGCAAAGCTGTCACAAGCAAAGGCTGCAAATGCACAGGGTGATATGCTAAATGCTACAAGTGCAGACCCTGAATTAGAAGTAAGAAGTCAAGCTGTTCTGGGAACTGCAACTCTGACTTATGAAATAGGAGAGGAAACAAACTCATTTTCTAAGGAGGTTAAAAAAACAATCAGCATGCAAGATGCAACGGAGAGTGGGAACAAAGAAGTTGACATACCAGTGGGCGAAGATGCTAGACTGGATGAGATGGAACGTTTCATGGAAGATGATGAAGAGTCTTCTGAAGCTGAGGAACCGTCAGCTGTGGAAGAGCATAATTTCCAATCTCCTGATGTGGAAGACAACAATGACTTTAACCAAAGGAAAGACCATCTCCCAGAGGACATTTCACAAAAAGACTCAAAAGAGGTGCAAAATTCAGAGCATACAGGAGATGACCACCAGCAGCCTGCACATTTCCCCAGCCCTGCTGACAGCTCAGCAGCCACAAATGACACTGTAACAGACTTCAGTGAGTCTGTGAAGCGTCTCACTATAATCAGAAATTTTCTTGATGAAAAGCGTGTAATGCGTCTACGAAAGTACCTTGGGCTTCAACACATGGTTAGGATAGAAGCCATATTTCACGACATGAAGGTAGAGATGGAGCTTGCTCAGAAGGCAAGCCATAATAACGAAGATATAGAAAAAGCCTTGGACCAGATACTGGAGTTTTCAGAATCGAGCATTATGGATATCGTGGGAAAAGTTCTGGATTCTAGAGTGGCAGAAAATAAAGAGGAGGTGGTGAGAGAGATGGATTTGTATGATGACGAGAGCGCACTGATAGATGACCTTCAAGAATTAATATATTCTTTAAGGAGTAAATATTCATCTGCTAGTGAGAGCGTCCCACTTGCATTTATTCCAGAACAGGAAGATGATCAGCTGCACGTTCAAGGTAGGATGTTAAACCATTTAAAAAACAGATGAGACGGAAGTAGAACCCTCTTGCAGACAACACTGTGTAACCTAGAGCTTTAAGAAGAGGGTGAAGGAGCAGAATTGAAAGAGGCCCTGTGGAATCTGCCAGGATTTTGCTTATTTTTAATGCATTTTTTTGGCACTATAATGGGTCTCCCAGGGACAAATCCTGAGAGAAAATGTTCAGCTCAGCATGTCTGTTCTTACAAGAAAGTGGGTTCTGTGCAAGAAAGTGGGATCTGTGCATGGATATGGCTAGGAGCCACTCAGGTCATATCTATGCCCCTCCCCCTTTCAAGAAAACGGGATTCACATACACTAATGTGCTGAATGTTCTAGAGGGTTTAGGGCAGTCTTTTTTTCTGGACTAGCTAGCACCTAATTGTGAGAGATCTGGTGATTAATGCAAAGTTCAGGCACTAAATACATGCATCTAAAAATCTCAGGTGGTCCCTATCATGATATTTTTGCCCACATTCATAAAAAACTGCCTAAGCAGAAATACTGAACAAACAGGTCTTTTGATGAGGGAAGAACCGGGAGTAGAGTCTCCTGCAAACTTGCTGTTTTTTCTAATTAATGTGCAAGATGGTTAAGATATGCTCTTAGCAAGGCTCCTTTTACAGTAGTACCTGTTAAGTATGTGATTTCTGATAAAGTCACGAATGACAACAATACTTCGACTTGCATAATTCCATATAAACATTTAATTAGATGTTACTAAAAATTGATTGAGAATATACTGGAAGCAATACATAAGCCGAAGTGTTTAAAAAGTTTTTGTCAAATGCAGTATTTCACTGGAGACAGCTGCAGGTAAGAAATACACCTTAGTTCAGTGCTTAATTCGTGTCTCCCTGTCTGTCTAGATGGTGCAAAAGAGCCTAAATATGACAGAGTTTCTATCAGCAACGCAAATGCCATTGATAAGAGCAATCAGAAATTTCAGCAGCCTGAAGATAAGACTCCAGAACAGCCTATTGAGGAGGAAGAGGAGGAGGAGGAGGAGAAGAGGGCTGCTAATGTTCCCCCTGAGCACGAAGAGGCCAACTTCGCAGATAATAGAGAAGCTGAAGAAGGATACAATAGTGAAAGAGGATCACTGCTGGAAGATACTTCCTTTGGGCCAGTTGATTCAGGACAGAGTGCCAGAGAAGATACTGTTGCAGGTAACCTTTTGGATTTGGGTTGGTTTCTTCTTTTGCTTTCAGAGGAGCATGGTTGAATGGTTTTTAGGCAAATACCAAGGTTTTTCGCTAATGTTTTCACTGTCTGTTGCTATAATCCCAATGACTTTCACTAATGGGTGACCGTCGCTCTAGTGGCAGTATTGTCTTGGTACCACTTGTCTCAGCAGAGAGGTTTTTCTACTACCTTTTCATGGTATAGAAGAAAAGTGCCCCTGTAAGTGCCATATTCAGAGCGCGGTGCTCGGGCTGGTGGACTGTGTCTGAGGGTGGTCGTGGATAAAGAGCAGGCATCACTGGAAGCGTACCATCGGCCTAGGTTTCCTCCACTTTGTAGGGGGACTGACAATCTAACCATTAGACTAGAGAATCATGTGAGCTCTCTTCTCGCCCTTTTTAACCTGTGACTCTGGGCTGTGTGACTGCCAAAAATCCTTCTCCAGGGAAGATGAAGTGTAGCTTCCCTCAACCAGTTCAATAATTTCTGGCTAAGGTGTTTGTTGGAGTAGGAGAGATGTTTGGTTCCGCTGAGGACAAAATAAAATCGGGCCTTCTCCCTCTGGAGCAAGTGTGCTGCCCTGTGCTGACTGGTCACTGTGGCAAGGAGGGATCCTCTTACCGTCATCTTCCTCAGCTCTGTTTTGGCACGAAACTACCTTTGACTCCATTCTCGGTGCTAAGCTCAGCTTTGCTGTTCTGCATTCACCTCTGATTATGCTTAATAAATCTGGCTTCACTGAGCATTTAGAAAAAATTGCTTAGTTTTTGTATGCTACTGAGGTGCTGTACCACCCCCACAGCCAAACACTTTTGAGCAGCCTCTAAGTTCTGAGGGAAACTCTAGGTTGAATGTAAAGATACCTAATGATTTTAAAGTGGCTGGTGGATTACTTGTGTGGTTAAGCACTTGGAAGTTCAGCTGTATTTTAGACCATGTTCCATTCCTTCCTTAATGGTGGTTAGATGCTGTTTACCAGTAATTCGCTGGGAAGAAACAGGGCGGGTGCTCGCAGGATGGCTGGTCACGGCAGCGGTTCCACAGTGTAACGCCAGGCTGGGCAGGTGGTTATGTGAGTCCGCTAACCTGCGTTCGTAGCAACAGCAGCAGCCAGAGGAGGAGGCAGGCTTCAGATCAGGGTAGAAGTAAAGGCGGTTTAAAGCTTACGGCCGTACTAACAGTGGTGTAAACCTGCTGGAAGATGGAGGTTGATGGATGGAGGTTGATGGATGAGGAGCTGAGGAGCGTGTGCCGCTCTGCTGCCGTCGCCTTGCTGCTGAAGGAGCTGTACGCGCGCCGGGGCAGGCCTGGCAAAGCGACCTTGTGGCTCCATCTCCCTCCCCGCGGTGCCTTCCCTAACGCAGCCTGCGGAGCGTCGCCACCCCTTCTGAGGGCCTTCGCCCCTCTCTCTCCAGCGCCCCGGAGAACCGGGGACCGTCAGCTGGAATCTCGCCGAAGACGCCGCAGAAGCCCGGTGCGG
>Ga0065711_1046984_pt1 | contig 12592 bp, 3 predicted proteins | sample Hoacrofraction12_FD_59098 | JGI IMG/M metagenome (GOLD analysis project Ga0065711, IMG submission 59098) | Hoatzin crop microbial communities from Cojedes, Venezuela - Epithelial fraction 12 v2 (version 2) | ecosystem: Host-associated > Birds > Digestive system > Esophagus > Crop | place...
TGTTTCCATTCCCCCCCATCTCTTAGGCCCCCTCTTTCTGCTCGGTGGCAAGAGGGTAGGGGGTTCTCTGCTTTCTGTGGAGCCGCCTCCTGCTGCCTCGGCCTCAGGGAGGGCAGGGTCCTATCTTTATTACTACAATTACTTGTATATCATGTTTTACATATATCCCTAAGGATCTGCTACTGGTCACCTTGGACTAACCTAGCATAGTTGTTCTTATAATGCCATTGCTTTTATACTCCAGGTAGCAGCAGAGTCTAGAAGATAGACTGACATAGATAAGGAGACATATTTTTACTCCAGTCTCTGGATAGCCATAGAATAATTTTGGTTGAAAGGGATCTGTGGAGGTGATGTGCTCCAATCCCCATCCAGAGTTCAAAGTGAGAACAGGTTGCTCACAGATCACATTCATTGCCCCTCGTGCCTTCTCTGCACACCTTCAAGACGCAAGGCTTGGGTTTAGATTTCGTTTCGTACAACAGGTCTTACAACAGCAACCTGTCTGTTCACCTCCCCTTCACAGAGGATTTTCATTCAAACAGCTTTCCACTGGCTTGCTCCATGGTCAGAAAACCTCAGTAACACAGCCAAGTCCTTGCATTTTAAATCTCCCTTTGAAATAAGCCCCTTCACCTTTATCTGGAAGCCACTTACAAGCTTAAAAGGTTGCAACAGTATTAACTGAAGTCTCAATATCCTTAAATTAGAGAGCGTGTAGAAAACCAGACATCTAAGTTTTATTTAGAAAAAAACTTACAGATTACTACAATAAACAATCTTTAAGACAACGATGACAAAGAAATTTCAAGATACTATTGAAACCAGGTGCTGGCGGTCCTACTTGTACATTGCTAGATTCCACACAAATCAAAATACATTTCCACTCAAGATCAGCATTGTGAGGTAAAGTAAATCACTCCAGTATCCTTCTCCGAGGGACAGCAGAAGAGTAAACAGACCTGCCCCATAATTTATAAATGAAGAGGTATGCATCATTACAGATGAATCATTACATGAAATAATTTTCTGGTAAAGACAAGGAACTGCATTTCCTAAATAAGAGACCTCATCATGAGTTTCCTACCCTACCATCCTATTCCAGTTTTGAAGTCCAGCAAAAACTTGTTTTTAAAAACCATTAAGCTGCAAGACAATATAGTAACTCACTAAAGAAACATCGTATGAGAAGCCCATAATAAAAAGCAACAAAGGTCCAAAGTCAAAGGGTATAAAATGTTTGTGCCAAGAGGACGCATTTTTCCCCAGCTCAGAGATTTGTAGGCACACACAAATGAGCAGCCCTATCCTACAGGCAGCTTTGCTGTTCAGCACATACTGCTCAACCAGTGGCAAACAAGCAGCTCAATAGAGCAAACATTAACTACAAAGCTTAATGATACTGGACTTTAACTGCACAATAAACTCCACACCATTTCAAAGGTTAAATAGTTGGTTTCTATATGGCTCTTGTAATTTAAAAAAATCATCCTAAGAACATCCCCTGCATCAATTACCTATTACAAGAGGAAATAGAAAAAGCCATTTCCAGCCTTTATGCCTAATTTTGTTTTGACATGTTAGTGTATCAATGAGAAGAAAGATGCTGAAATCAAAGACACTGAAGCGTAATTCAAAGCTTGCATTTTCATGGTCATGCTGCGGACACAAAGGAGAGGTTTCAGTTCTCTGAAGACACCACAAAGTGCTAAGTATTTCATTTAACACTAATAGCTGTGCTGACAACCAAGTTATGAACAAAAGTTTACATGCAAGAACTTGTCACAAGATTGTAATTCTTAAAGAGCTCTCCTAGCTGTCTTTGTTGCTGAAACAGAGAGCTCTCAGATGAGCATGGAGAAAGTGTAAGGCATTAGACAGAAGTTACAATTAAAACCCTAATATTTAAAAAGACAGTGTGCTGCAAGCACGCTTACTGATTAGGAAGAACGCCTAGTACCCAAAATAAGACCACCTGTTCAAACTGAAGCACATCTTGCCATAGAAAGGGAAGGTTAAGTAAGATGACAGTTAAAGATACCCTCATTTCAGAACATTATTCAAATTCATGCAAAAAAAATAGCAGTAAGTGTTCTGTGTCTTTTTGAAGTCTATTTAGTCATTACCCCCTCCCCCTTTTTAGAGTGGCGGATGGAAGGAGAGAAATATGACATCTGCTCACATCTCCCAGCTATTTTTTTTCTTCATTCAAATTGTTGTTTCTCAACATGAGAAAAATCCTCCTACTTAACAGAAATTGTACAAAGTAAACCATTTTTAAAGAGAGAGGGAGAAGAGGCGGCACTTTTGTCCTCTGATCTTTCTTAAACACAATAACTTCAAATGCTCAATCAGATAGTGATAATAAACCAAAATAAGTTGCTGACTCATTTTAAGAAGGTGTTAAGCCACAATTTCACTTCAGACGAGCGTTATCCACAAAAGTGCTCTGGCAACTTGAAGGTTACAAGTATTTTGTTTTTGATCAGTCCTCTTAGCTATCCAAACCACTCAACTCCTCTGTGACATATTCTTACGTCAATCCATTAAAGAAATATATATACATATCATGCCACAATAACTAATTTTGTTCCTTCCCTCTTTACAGCAAATATTAAGCAGAGAGTTTCAGAGAATCATAGAATGGTTTGGGTGGAAAGGGACCATTAAAGACCATCCAGTCCACCCCCCCTGCAATAAAGGCCATCTTCAACTCGATCAGGTTGCTCAGAGCCTCGTCCAACCTGACCTTGAACATTTCCAGTGATGGGGCATCTCCCACCTCTCTGGGAAACCTGTGCCAGTGTTTCATCACCCTCTTCATAAAAAAGGTCTTCCTTGTACCCAGTCTAAATCTCCCCTCTCTTAGTTTAAAACCATTGTCCCTTGTCCTATCACAACAAGCACCACTAAAAAGCCTGTCCCCATCTTCCTCATAAGCCCCCCTTTAAGTGCTGGAAGGCTGCAAATAAGGTCTCCCCAGAGCCTTCTCTTCTCCAGGCTGCACAGCCCCAGCCTTTCCTCATAGGTAAGGTGGTGTAGCCCTCGGACTATTTTTGTGGTCCTCCTTAAATGAAGCTAAAAACTATCAGGAAATGAAGAATTAGCAGAAACAATGCTCAGGAAAAAGCAATTTTCATGCTCCACATAAATAACGAACTCTTCTCAGTCAACACCTCCTTGATACTGCCACCATCCAATTTTAAATAAGCAGCTGTAGGAGGCTATTTACTTTCAGCACTCTTACATTCTACTTTATATTCTTCATACAGTTCAACTGAAAGAGTAAAGTTCATTTTTACTGATTTTTAAGTTTGTTATAAATTATTACATTTATTAATCAAAGACTGCTAACAAATACACAGATCTTAATCTTACAGTTTTTGCAAGAATACTCATTTTGAATTTCTTGAATTATAGTGCAACAGATAAATATACAGTATTAAAATGACATTTTCAAGAACACTTTTAGAGAATGTGGACTCTTCCCCTTCTTCCTTGTAACACGTAGCTGGTCACATCAGCAAAACACCAGTAAGTATCAACTCTTGAAAAGGCTGAATATGCTTACCATACCATTAAAAATATCTTCCTAATGCTCAGTGAACCTCTAAAATAAACCATGCAAAGAAACAAATCACAGTCAAGCCTCCACTTCGGACTACAATTCTACTCCCCCCAGAAATTTCTTCAATGAGAGACGAAAAATCCATTCCTTAGTATCATGACTGAGACGCATCTTTCAGAAGTATTACTTACCTTCACAGGCTTACTTTCTGTCATCATTTGACACCATGCCAGTTACAGAAATAGACTGATGCAAAACTGATTTATACAATCAAACTCCCTATATAAGCTTCAGATTACAAGAGAAGTATAAGCAAAGTAGTGTGAAACTGCTGCTGTATGCAGTATCGTAATGACAGAAACACTTCAAGTAAAGTTTTCTATTTAAAAAACAGATTTTTAAATTCAAACACTTTAAGATTAAATAAAACTGCTCAAAGCAAGAATTATCCAGTTAACCTACTGAAGAATCATTTTGAGGGCCTACACCCCTTAAGAAACAAGAAGCAACAGATCTTCTGTGAAAAATGCGACTGAATACAATTTGAAAATACCAACTTAAGAACACAAGTAAGACAATTTAAGTTTGTTTCTAGTAGAGTTGTACCCATTATCTACACTCACTGAAAAGAGTCTAGATATAATACTGTAGGTATCCAAACTAGTCAGAAAATTTCATCAACCGAGAACCAAGCCAAAACATGACCCACTGTTCAAAATAACACACTCAAAATACTCCGCACCAATACAAGTTAGTTTTTGTGGTGCTAACCCCTTACCAGCTTCACATTCACAGGTTTTATGATTTCTCTATCAAGTAGAATATTTTTCTAAATATTAAAAAGTATGACCTTTTCGTGAGTGCGTAGCTATGCCTGTTTATAAGAACAGCAAGGCAACAGCTTTCCTTCACTATCTGTTGGGTGTAAGTTTGGCTTGTCTGGTCTGCATGGCCACAATAAAAGAAAAGCTGAAAAATGTCCTGGCTAAATGTTCCAATATCCTCCTCCACATTGTCTTTCAGTAATTCCATATGCAGATATATTTTACTTATATCATTAAATCTTACCCTTAGTGCCCATGGAGTCATTGCTCTTATGTGACATTGTACGTACAACCAACATAATATGACGCAAATTCCTCATTTACTGTGACAAAGTATTTTTCACCTTACTCCACAGATATTTCACATGCATGTTGGTTAGTAGAAAAGAAAAAAGGAAAAAAATTAAACATTGCCTTCAAGCTGGTGCTCACATGAAGTCACAGAAGTTTTACAGAGACTGCCTCAGTATTTTTCGCATAATGCTTATCAGCAGTTTTGCTTAAGTGGACACATCTCTAACATGGAGGACTGAAGAAACGCTAAAGCACCAATGCGCTGTGCGGCAAGGAACATTCGTAATGCTTTCTTCTTACATGCACAGGGACACATGTATCCACCACAGACAAGCTACTTAAGCTCACCATACTGACATCAGGTGCAAAATTTTGAAGAAAGCATTCTTTTTTTCCCCCTCCACCGGGGAGTTAAATAGTCTTAGGGAGCAAATGGTGTTTTAAAAAAATGCAAGCCAGTAGCTGAACTGATTTCAAAGCTCACTTTGCCAACTGCTTGCAACTGGCAGGCTTTTTTGCAGAACTCTCAGTACGATAACTGGCTCATACTCTGGTGTCCATTGTATTAGAAGTAATGAGACACTGAATGCTGACATCAGCACAAACCAACCAATTCAGAGTTGTTTGGAGACAAGGATTTGATCTATAATGCACATATATTGAGAACTACACAACACACAGAAGTCTTTGCTGCAATGACTGTTGCTGTTTTTGCCGTATAGTATTAACAGACAAGCATCAGTATACAGACCTTTCTCCTTTTTCTTTCAAGCTCTCCTACAAGCCCAGCAAGGAGCTAAGACTAGCATTATTTCCATACATTTATTCCTCACAGAAGCACAAAGAAGATTGTTCAGCAAACAAAAACTGATTAACTTGATATATGACAGGTACAAGGAAAACTCTTTAATTTTTAAAGTAAATTAACAAGATTTAATGGACACCAGAACAAAAAAAACCCCCGCATCTTATAGCTTACCATTGAAACGATGCAGGTCAAAGGCATATAGAAGCTTTCCCCTATCCAAGCATTAATCAAATTGTAACCATTTCCGTGGGACTCTGTCTTGTACATAATTCATATGCAACTGATCTCAGGTTTGAAACCACCTACTGCTAACTTAAAAAAAAAAAAATCCAAGCGTATAGGTAACCACTTTGAAAGAAGAAAGAACCTATCTGATAAAGTAACTGCTGATCAGACCAGTGAGACACCATTGCCTTCTGAAATTTGAAGAGATGTCCTACTTCAAGGTTTGAGTTGCCGGAATTACTATAATCAAGCCTCCTTGTCACAACAAAAACATAACCTTTGAGGTTGTTAGAGGATAAAATAACATTTCACTAACTTCTGTCTGCCTCTAGCTATGTTGGGGTAGAAACAGCCTTACAATTTTTTTGGTATTACATACAGTAAGTAGCTTCCTAGGGAAGGGAAAAAAAAAAAAAAAAAAAGATTGAGTGAAGTCAATATTACTGATCAATCAGCATCTCTGAACAAGTCTCCTTTTGACATGCCCCCAGGCAACAACAAACCCTGACCATCAACAAGACAGTTATCCAAGGCTCGATACGAGAATTCAGATATAGCCAGCAGCAGGCATTCAAACATATCTCTTGGGCAAAGAATGAACTTCTAGAAGGTACAGGCTGAAGAGAGAGATACACAATTTTTTTAATCTGATACGCATAGATGTACACCCACAAAACTGCACGCTCCCTCTTGAAGTGATCTTGGGAAAGCACTCTGTAGGGGACAAAAGGCCTCTTGAAGGCTGCCATATTTCAAATCCCCGAGGGCTGATAACCAAGATGTGTTCCAGACACTGAATGCGCATTGTTCATTGAAACTACAAATCACCGAAAGAAGTCAGAAACAGTCAAAATACCGACCTCTCCTTAACAGGCATAGTTTCATACCAAAAGGAAGCCAAAATAAAAGATTATTAACATTGCTGTGGCATATTCCTAACTACAGCTCTTTCAAGGCCCGCTTTCCCAAGAGAAGTCTGTCCAGAGGCAATAAGGACATGCCAGCAGCAACAGACTGCTCTTCGTCCCTTTCCTCCTCCCTCGCCCCATTCTTCAGGGCAATTCTTCACCTACTAAGTAGAAAAGTTCTAAATGAGGCAGCACCTTAACCATCAGCAGCAAACAATTTCCAATCAATTTCGCAGGTAACAAGCCTCTGCCAGGAAGTAATTTATCTTTCCCATTGAAAATGTAACAAGCAATCATTGGGAGAACAGGGCAACGTGAATTACAGGAGAAATTGTCCACCAATGAAAAAAATCCATTAGGTCTATGACAAAGGTCAGATAACATTGTTTGGGTTCAACCATAATTCTTTCTTATATGCGGTTCACATTAAGATTTTGTGTAACGGGGAAAAAGTGCTGGTGCAGGCACTCCTCAGCCACCTCCTCCACAATCTAGCCGACAAATATCTTTATCAACTTCTGGTCAGAAGAGCCAAGCAGACTAACACACTCTAAGAGATTATAATGTCTCCTTTTGACTAAAAAGGAGACAAAAACATGCCTGCAAAAACCAAGATGTCTGATACATCCACACATAGACATAGGTAACAGTCTCATGAGTGATAGGCATTTATGTAGAAAAATATCTAACAGGAAGATGTCTAGAATAGCCTCTCTACCGAAGTGCAGACACCCACAGCTGACCGGAACAAAGAAAATACTCAAAACAATTGCAAAGACATTGCTGGGGGACTCTAATCCTCTACCATCTCTCCCTTATGCCCTAAGAGAGGTTAAGAGTTGGTAAACACCTGGGATGACACATGCTTATCCACCTGCGCAAAAGTGTAACTCTGTAATAGCATAATACACGCCAATGTAAAAGATCAGCTACAGAACACCACTATTTTCAAAAGGTACCTCTACACTATATCACTAGTAGATAGTTTAAAGAGAGAACACAAAGAAAGTTGCTCAAACATACAATTTTGATGGCCAGGTAGGGCAGAAATGCACTCTCCAAATGGCTTAACTTTAATTCGATCTTCCACTCAAAAAATAATGTAACATATTTGTCTCAATTTAATCCCGCCTGCCAACAGCATACAAAATTTACATAGATACTTTCACACCAATGTTGGTCTTTGCTCAGGGCAGGCTCAGGCCAAAAACAGCACTTAGTCCAAGGTACATCTCAGTCACAGAAAGGATGTTCCCTGCAGGTCAAGACTGAGGTTATTCACAGGACAAAATAAGGAAGCCATAAATGCACTAAAGTATTAAGCAACCTACAATATAAGTGCCATTCAAGATGCAAAGTTTCTAGTTCCAGGACAGACAGGAATACGAGCAATGTTCCAATCTTTGAAGTCAACTATTCAAAGAAATCAACACCATTTCAGTGCATCACTTGTTTTTCAGAACATATTTTTGTATGAAAAGTCCACACATTCTTACATTGTTTCAAGTCAACTTCCTCAGTGGCACTTCAGATTCATATTTGTTCTTCAGCTTATCCACAAACACAGACAGCATTAACAATTTCTGGTTACCAGGTCACCAAACCTTGGCCTCATTTTACACTTCAGTAATCTGAATACTGTACATTATTTGAAAGGAAATTGGAGCGATATGACCTTTTTTTTCCTGTCTTTACAATTAGCACAGTCTCACCACTAGACTAGCACAGTTTAAAAACCCAACTTTGTCACCTTACTGATAAGCCACTGGAAAGCCATCTACTTTGGGAACTGAGATCAACAAGTAAATGCTTTCAAAACCAGATGCCAAATCTTAAGTACAACATTATTGTGAAATACAAATATTGTCAGTCTTTCAAAAGTCTAAATCTGAAAGCAGGTACAGGTTCAGAGCCCTGGGAAAGTGGGGGAGAGAAATCATAAAAATATAAGGTTTGGAGATTCTTACATGAAAAATAGCAAGCTAGTTTCAGATGCCTTCTTTTGAGGGCTTCTCATCGATGATTTGACTTCCAATCAAAACAACTCCACACTGTTCCAGAGTTGCCCAGATCTCTACAATGTTTATTGCATAATAAAATGGGGTTAACTATTTGAATTTGAAAGTTCTAATTGCCCAACGAAAGGGAGCTTACCAAAACATGTTTAAGACATCACTTCTGAATCACAGGCACAGCTTTCTTGTGAAGAAGCTGCCAAAATTCATAGGCTCAGTTTTTTCACAAGAAACAAATGGGGAGGAAACTTGTTTCTTGAAAAATCTAGCCGTCCCAGACCACCTAAACGCAGACAGCAGCTGTTTTATCACTGCGCTGCCGTAGTAATTTGGCTTTTCTGAGAGCTCTTTTCACTACCACCATAAACTCAAAGGTGTAGATTGCAGCAATAAATTTATCTTATCTCTAGAAAACAGTTCATCTAGCACAGATTTTCTAAGGGCTGGTAGAAGACAGCCCTGAGTAACTGCATCCTTTCACTGACCAAAAGCAGGTATTAATTTCCTCCTACCTGAGAGATCATGATGAATAAGGTCAGCAAAGTTAGGGTCATCACCCCACCAAAATATCCATAGCTCCCTGCGTCCAGGTCTCTGGTCTCGACGCCAAACACTGAGTACATCCGCCTTCAGACAGCGACTGAAACTGCTCAAAATAGGGTCCTCTTCCGTGACCGGAAAGAGAATTGGGGCAGATGTTGGACCCTGCCATACGTATCGCTTCCATTTAATCCCAGTTAGATCAGCCTAAGGGAAGGAAAAGAACAACTGTCAGACACTGGTGTAGACACGTTCCCAACAGAAACATCCTGCTGCAACAAGATGATGGCACAGGAAGAGGCAGGTGCAAGGAAGAAAGGCAGGATTAATCCAACCAAATTTAACAGAAACCATACTTGTAAGTTTTGTGTACCTCGGACGATAAACTGGAAATAATTAGGCACCCTGTTTTAAAACCTCCTTTAATAGCTGCAGTAAAGCAAGAACTGTTAATTTTCACTGCAGCTTTAAGATTACATAGAGAAAACTCAGATTTCATTTAAAATTAAAAAAGTGAAAGGCGAGTGGATAATGCAGTTATTTGCAGACTGCAACTGTCCAATCTACTACACACTTGCTTTAGCAAAGTGTATGCATAAGTAAGCGAAAAGAAACACATTGTATCTTTTTAATCCAAGATTACTCCAAAGAAACAGGTAATATAGTAAATCTAACTCTAGCATACATTCTTCTAGTCATCTACTACTTCGGAAAATTTCACAGGTTTCTCCACTGTAAAAAATTCTCTGTATCTCACACAGGAAGCCTCTCAAGTACACTTCTTTTACCAAGAGTTATCACACTTTTCATTTCTCACACCACATTTTAAGCATTTATATCCTGTTTCTAACATTAAATTATACATATCAGACTTGTGTCCACATTGATTATGATCCAGTAAATCCCCTTCTAGGCAAAAACTCGTTTGACTTCATAAAGTCAAAGAGTTACTACTACACGTAATGGGAAACAGACAATTCCTGGATTGCCTACAAGGCAACACCACACCAAGTTGTAGCGCTAAGTTTTTTCACATGAGGACAGTCACCTTAAGGCACGGAGGGAAGGCACTGCCCCTGGGTTCTCTTCGAGAAGGGAGAACAAGGTAGGCTGCCATTTACTAAGAAGTCACAAATTTTTTTATTCCAAATATGACAACATACGAAAGATTACTGCAACATTTAAACCTAACATGGCAGCCTTCCTACCTTCAGAAAGAGAAGTGATTTAGATGCAAGGTAGGGAGTCTGCAACAGTTGATACTTTAGAAAGACTTTGAGATTTGAAAATGCACTACCAATACGGAGCTGCAGGCCTGATGCAGGCTGCAGACATGTTCAGGCTGTCCAGATTCCCCTCCATTCCAAAAATACTAGTACCAGAGCCTAGCACAGGTTATTACTCATAATAATCTTTGGAATAATAAATCTCAGGCAGTTAGCTAAGGTTAGCTAATTTGCATCAAAAAGCACATGAAACAGCTCAGTACAGCCACCAAAAATTGCATCACAGTCCAGTTACATGAAATTTACTTTGGGAGCTACCAAAGTCAACAATTCGAACCATTTCATACTTGGGTCTAAAAAGACTACAAAATGGTGCACAACAAAACATAAGCTCCCACCACTTCACAGAGAGTGCATCACCGAAGGCAGACCTCCAGAATAAAAACAAGCAGCAGAAGAGACCACTTTAAAAGCAAAGAAGAAGGGAGGTTTCGGCTCAGATTTGGCTGGGATGTCACCAGCCGGGAGAGAAAAGAGAAAGTTCCCCGAAACGAGAAAGGAGCAGCGGATCTCCCTACCTCCTGCGAGAAATACCACGTTCAGAAGCAGAGCCAGGAAGATTCGGGGAAAGCAGGAAAAGTTGCAGGCAAGGAAAGCGAAGGAAAAGGCGAGCTGCGGGGAGGACACTGCCCAGGAAGAAAGCGGAGGGAGGGGCAAGGCGAGACAGACAGCGATGGAGGGGGAACCAGAGGGGCATGGGAGAGTTGGCTGGCTCCAGGCAGGGCCTACTCTGAGGACTCATCCAAGAGAAGCTATGCTAAAAATGGCTGCTTTGCTTCCACTACCCCTTCCTCCCCTCCTCCCCTCCCTCTCGCTCCATGTCTGTCGTGCCTGTGGGTGCCGGTGGCCGACACTTACCAGGCAGAAGAGGTTGGAATGGCAATCCTCCAGGCTGGCCCCGTTCGGCACGAAGCAGGAACTCATCCTCACAGCCACAACCCACACGCCATTATCCCACAGCCTCCGACAAGAAAGAAAGAGACAGACAGAGAGGGAGAGAGAGAGAGAGAGACAGACACCGGGAGGGAAAGGGGGAGGGGGGACTATGCACACGCAAATAATAATACAATTAAATAAGGGATTTACATACAGACAGGCACGCACGCGAAATAGTGGCAGGATAAATAACCCAGGAGGAGAGTGGTATCGGAGAAGGGGATAAAAAAAAATATTAAAAAATTTTAAAAAAAGAGAGAGAAACTCGGAACGTTTTCTCTTCTTCTGGATATGAAACGGGGTGTTGGGGGGGGCGGGGGTAAAGCAACCGTGGAAGAGGGAGGTGGTAAGTAATCCAACGACGGGAGATTAAGATCAAAATCCTCCCTGTTCCTCTTGTCTTCTCATTCGCATAAGGAGGGGAGGGAGAGGAGGGAAGGTGAAGGGGTAATTGATCCAACAAGAGAATAAAAATGGGGTAATTAATCCAGGGGGGCTAGGGGTAAAAAATCAGTTGACATCCCCTTCTCAGATGCCAAGCAAGAGAAGTCGGAAAAAATAAATAATCCAGTGAGGGCAATTAATCCAGAAACCTCCCTCCTCTTCCTCTCGTTTCTTTAGTCATCAGATGAGAAAGGGGCAAATTGTGGAATGACTGGGAAGGATTGGCTGTGGGAGAGAGAAAAATCCAGGCTCGTCTCTTCCGAGTCCGAGGGCAACAGGGTGTGGGGGGGGTCAGATTCTTCTCCCCCGCTCCAAAAATATTCCAAATAAATTAAAATTTAGAATCATAAAAACAAACTTCAGGGGCCAGAAGCAAGGCGAGTCTGAAGAAATCGTAAAGGCAGGACGAGAAAAAATTTCCTGGGGTGTACCCCAAAAAACCATCTGCGGGGGCAGGGGAGGGGGGAAGGTATTCCTTGAAAGGCCGCAAAAGTCTCCTCAGCAGCCCAGCGGGGGATTAAATTCCCCTGCGGAAACTCCCCCTCCCCAAAAAGAAATACTCTTCGCAGAAAGGGCGAAACCAAAATATCCTCCGCTGAGTAAAAAATCCTTCCGTGGGGAAAGGAGGGAGGGGGAGAGGGGTGGAAGGAGGAAATTGCGGGTGACCCTCGAAGTCTCTTCGGGGAAGGATGGAGGAGTCTCCCGGAGGCCGATCCCCAGTCTCTTCGGGGGAGGAGGCAGGGG
>Ga0065711_1046985_pt1 | contig 12592 bp, 5 predicted proteins | sample Hoacrofraction12_FD_59098 | JGI IMG/M metagenome (GOLD analysis project Ga0065711, IMG submission 59098) | Hoatzin crop microbial communities from Cojedes, Venezuela - Epithelial fraction 12 v2 (version 2) | ecosystem: Host-associated > Birds > Digestive system > Esophagus > Crop | place...
GGGGGGGGGGGGGGGCAGAGAAAGCGGGGCTGCGCTGTTCGCCGCTCCGTGACGTTTATCCGAGCTCCCGACGCCCCCGGGGGCAGGGCGGGAGCGGCCCCGCCGCGGCGTCTCGGAGCCAGCGGCCGGGCTGCGGGGCCGTGCGGGGTGTCCCCGAGCATGGGGACACCTTAACTCGCCTTAACGAAGCCTGCGGCTGTGAGAGGGGTCTCGGGCACCCGGTGTAGCCGAGCTCGGCACGGGAGGCCCGAACGCGGAGCGAGAAGAAAGGAGAACTTCAGGGAGGACCTTCGGGACACGGTGTGCCCTGAGGCCCTGCCGTCCGCTGGCGACAAGGGGTTTGTGAGGAGCGGGGCAGGAGGCCGGCTGGAGTCTGGTTCTGACCTGCAGGAAGGAGCAGCTGCCAGCGTGAGGGTGAGCGGCAGCTCAGGGGACAGCGGACAGGAGCCTGCGGGAGGGGGAAGAACCACAGACATCCGCAAGTGAAGCGCTGAGGGACCGGTTAATTGGGTTAATTAACCTCTTAATTGGGACGGGTTCCGTGACCCGTCTGGCAGCAGGGTTGTCGCGGGAGGGGACGGGCGCTGGGACGGTGCGGGTGGCTGGCGGGAGCAGCCCCAGTGCTCCCCAGCCAGCCCGGCCTCGGGACACCGCCAGGCCGCAGGAAAGCCATCAGCACGGAGCGAGGGAACTGTTTGATCCTTCTTGGTGGTTTTTGCGTCAAACCTCGCAAGAAAGGTCCGTTCTGACCTGATGGTGAGGGCAGTTAATGGTAGTGACAATTCCAGCCCATGGTGGGAACAGGCTAGCAGGGAACGGGGAGATGACAAGGGACCGAGGAACTACAGAGCAGCCAGCCAGAGTGCAGAGCATTGAGTATTTCCACCTTCCTATATCATCCACCGCTGTGGTGACGACCCTACCAATCAACAGGCACAGTTTCTCTTGAAGTCCCAATAAAAGTTCTAGAAGAAATAATCAACTTAACTTTGGAAGCACCTAGACGAAAACTAGATGATGACTAATAGCCACCATTAATTTCTCAAAAGCAGATCATGTCAAACAAATCTAATTTCCTTCTTTAATAAGGTAACAGGCCTGTGGATAGGAGAGCAGTAGGTGTCATCTATCTTCATTCAGAAGGGTCTCCAGCACTGTCTCCCAGGACAGTAGCGAGAAACATAATCTGAATAAAGCTAGACCCAGGATCAACAAAACTGTGTCTCCCACATCATCTCCAGTGGCTCCCAGCCACAGGGCATGCCTGCAGCACGGGGTCCCTCGATGGTCTGTCGTGGTGGGGTTTGCCCCCATCTCCGTCAGTGCTGGGGCGGTGGAGCACCCTGTACACCCATCAGACTCACAACCGGCGTGAAGCTGGGAGGGTGCGAAGGATGCTGGAGGACACCGTTGGAGTTAAATGTGGTTTCGACAGATCGAGACCTTAAAGCCTTGCGTGCCGTTCAGTAAGAACACATGTGAGGGACTGTGTGAGGGATGGAGAACACCAGGCTAGATCCCATTTTCGGATGAGGAACAGGACCTTACAGCGGGTCTCACAGCCGCACCTACGGCAGTGTTCTGCTGTGGTGAACCAGGCAGAGAGCACACTGTGGTGGACAAGCAGACCTACAGCTGCCACAACGCACGGGGAAGTCCTGCCCTTGTTGGTCCTGGCAGGGCATCTGTCAAATACAGAGGCCACGGTCAGCGAACGCACGGCGACACAGGCACGTCACAAGGAGAATCAGAGGTCTGGCAAGCACGCGCTCGGAAGAAAAACTGAGAATCTTTGGGGTCAGTTAGTCTAAAGGAGAGAAAACTGGGAGCAGATATGGCAACCACGTTCAAATGATTAAAATGTGCTACAAAGGAGTGAAAATAATCTCTTTTGTACATGGTGGATCAGATAAACAGCAAAAGCAGGAAGAAAGATTGAAGTTAAACGTTAGGAAAAAAAAATACTTATTTCCAAAGGTGAGGGGCAGGACAAAGCCCTGCACTGGGTTGCCTTAGGAGGACTGGGAATCTCCAGCCCTGGAAGCCAGATAAATGTCTGTCTGGAGTGAGATGAGTGTAGTTGGTGCTGCCTAGGGTGCAAAAATTGTCTAAATTAACTGACTCAGTCTCTTTTTGTTGCTGACTTTATGATTCCTTTCCAGCATGACACCGAGGACAACCCGCAGCCCCCTGCACGAGACCCAGCTGCCAGAGCCTGCGGCGAGGATTCGCGCTGCTCACCCCGGGCGTCAGTCTGCGCAGCCGCTTGCTCTCAGCTCAGGAGTCTGCCGTCCCTGCACTTCTCTTCACCATCTCTGCCCTTACCTCTCAGTTTCATATCGCTATTTTCTCTGTTAAAATTCATTACTTCCATAACTTCTGTACCCTCGCCGCAGTCAGCTGTCTGTGTCCCTTTACTTTCTTGCCCTCTGATGCCGTTTCTTTCTGTACAATAATTGTGCTATGCACAGAAAAAGAAAAAAGGGCAGCCAAGATGGCATCTTTTGTATGCCAATACCTATTGCTTTGCGTTACTTCTGCAGAGCCACATTTACTGCCAATCCTTCCTTTGTGTTGGCTGCATTCTGTAGGACTCGGGATCGTATTTTTTTCCTGAGCAATGCATAACATGGGGAGACAAATTTTGCCTGTGGCCTCTAGGTGCTACAGTAATACAAATAATAAGTCTTAGAGGCAGACATGTTCTGATTCATGCTGTTTATGGTACAGGTCTATTGCAACCGACTAATTACTGAGCCCCCATCAGAGCTGAAGAATTCTAATGATTTAGGGTTTGAATGGACATGTTTCAATAGAGATTCTGTTCAGCTTGCTTTTGATGAGATCCATTGTGATGGAGTTCCACTGTTAATCAAGAAGGAAAAAGAAATTAGCGGTCAATTTAGCTGAAGCTTAGTTATTTACAATATATTCACTGTGAGGTTTTATCACTATAATGGACTAAGATATAGAGCAGAAGTTTCATAAAGGTCATGCATGCTGGTTGTTCAGTATTCATAAATCAATTAAAATATTGGAAAGGTGAGTGTTTTGGGGGTAGGAGTCGTGGCATTGGCTCTATACACACTGATTCTTATCTAAAGCTTCTTAAAATCAATACCAAAGCTCTCATTAATAGCACTTGATCATTCCTTTTATCATTATTTTTGAATGCTGGTTTATTGGTTCAGAGTATTGATGCTTTGGGGATATTAAATTAATTCACCAGTTCTCACTGCTGCCCACACCAACTTTTATTTGGGTCTTTTTTTTTGTAAATTACTGTTCAAAAGTCATTTGACTGGATTGTTTAGAAGAACAGTTGTTTTATAGCCAGTAATAGGACAGATCTTTGAAGCTGGAGCCTGGTACTAAAACTGATGCTGTATGGGTAACAGCTATTAAGGTGTACAGTGTTTATGGTAGTTTCTCGTACCATTTGCACCAGAACCCATAGAATATCTCAAGTTGGAAGGCACCCATAGAGACAATCGAGTCCATAGCGATACCTCACAGTATCAGCAGGGAAAGCACTTAAGGCTTGGATGAAATAGCTGCAGAAAGAAATGGAATTATGCTTTCAATCAGTTCTTTACAGAGTCATTACATTAATTAATTTATCTTTCAATGGAAATGTTATGTTACAGACTGCTTGTCGTTTCCTCCATCTTCCTCATCACACACAAGATCTGGGTGCATGAGTCAAGACACAACGTGATTATTTTACCTTCCACATAACCTGAGCATCAACTCTGTCAGAGTATTATGCGATCGTTACAGCTTGTATCACATGATGACTTAATAGCATGTATGTTTGGTTGATGCAGCAGACTAGTATGTAGGGCCAATTTTGGACAGCCTGCAAGTAAGCCCAGAACTTGCTACGGCATAAAAGGGCTGGGCATACCTGCAAAAAATACAGGAGAGGATGCCCCAAGTGTGGGGAATTCTCCCTTTTCTCTCTGAAGAAACCATAGTGGTTTACTCCTCTCCTGGCCAGCTACCACTTCAGGCTGGAGCAGTAACGGGGAGCACCCCTACGTGCCAAGCGCTGCCTACGTGCCGAGCGCTGTGTACGTGCCATGCGTTAATCACTCCGGTGCCCTTGGGAGGTGGGCTGGGGGGAGCAGTGTCGAAGTGAAGGTACAAAACCTGCTTTTAAATAAACTCCTGGTTATCAAGCGATTTAATTGCCTTGTGTCACACGGTCGCTCCCGCTGTACAGATCACCATGAAGAGGCACGGGCGTTACTAGCACAGTGAAAATCTTGTCCCTTCCTTAGGGAGTGAGTTTATGTTTTTTAAGTCTGCTGCTGCTCCAGTGGTTGAGTTTCAAAGAGCAAAACTGAAGCAGATGAAACAGGTCGTTTTGTTTTCTGCATGTTTTATATGGCCCTCGTCACTGTGCAATTAATAACTGTAGAGCCCAGTGAAGATGTAAATACTACTTGATTGCTAATTATAAGCATTCCCATAAAAATAAGAAGCCCATTACATCCTTTATGTCCAGTTGACCCATTCCTACAAACAGCGTCTGCTTTTTTGCCCTGGAGTCAATTGACGGAGATCAAAAGATTCTCAATCAGCTCTAGCCTAGAACTTCAGGTTTCTGTCTCCCTTGGTAGCAACCTTACCGCTCAGACTCTTACAACCGGAGGAAAAATGTCTCCTGTTGTATTACCCACAGCCTCTATGAAGCCCAATGCCGATGAGTGTATGAAAGCTGCAAGGTCACGGCTTGAGAGCTTGTCGGTGGCTTTTTAAAATCAGATGTTATGAATATACTCTGATTATGGATTTCTGATTCCTTTTAAAGCCATAGCAACTGGGCTAAAAAAATCCTTGAAATTATAAAGGTGAATTTAAAAATCAACCTAATGTGACCAAAACCCAAGGAAAGTTAAGAAGATTGTTCTTCACTGGTGTTTTAAGTGGATCTGTGGGCTTGAAAAACTAAAAATACTTGTCCAGAGGAGAACCACTCTGAGTCACATAAACCTGAAAAACAGACAGAATGTGGTTTTGTACAGAGTGCTTTTTAAAGGATGGTTTTAAATGACAGAATATTTAAACTTTTCTTCTTAAGAAATTCTTTGATAGAAAATTTCAGGCACCTTCTGCATTCAGAAGCACATTATGTTCTAATATCTGCTTCAGTGAAAGGCTATTTTCTTTGTGAAAAAAATTGTGCTCATGTTTTTCCCTCCTCGTCTTGTTTTAGAAAAAAAAAATCAATGCAAACAGTGAGTTAATACAAGTAAATGAAAATATATTCCAGCTGGAAAGTTACAGGACTTACTAAAATACACGTGCAAATATATCAGCGAAAGTACGCAGAACAGGACTGCATTTCCAAAAATACCTCTCATGAACGGATAAAATGCACAGCCAGCATTCAGGAATGCTTGAAGGAATAGTTTGCAGCAGCAGAACACAGGAGGGATTTCAGACCTATGGCATCCCCTCCCGATTACCTAACAACGTATGGAGTCATAAATCACAACAGTTTCCAAGGCAGAGAGAGAGATACGCAAGCACACGCGTCTGATACCGCAGCCTGACCCTGGGGCTCAGGTCACCACTGCAGTCGCCGGGTCCCACCATGATGTCCTGCAGTACCCAAACCATCTGCGCTGGCCTGGCAGCGGGTCCTGCAGGACCTTCCTCCTCCACCACTTTGTGAGCAGTAGCCAGAAGCCAAGCACCTTTTTTCGGATATCTTCATGGCTACTGGGAGGAGTTTCACACATTCAGAGGAAATTTTTCACGTTGCTGCAATTCTGGCCAGCTTGATTATATTTATAAAATATTTCTTCTCACCCATGTTGCAAGGAACAAATTTGTAAAACCTAACTCCGAAGTGAAAAACAAAGTAATCGGTATATTCTGACAATAGTATTTGTTCAAAGTTCAAAGGGAAGGCATGCCCTGCTCCGGAAGTCCTATGAAGTAACTCTATACAAATGTATTAGTGGATTTTAAATCCTAATGGTAGCTCACTACAAAAGATCCCGATTTGTATTTCACAAGCAGTTCACTAATACAAAAGAGCACTACTCCTGCTCGTAACCAAAACTATATTTCCTCAAGAAAACAGTTATAAAAGTTATTGATTAGGCAGGGAAGAGGCAAAAGCAGATCTTAGATTTTGAAACATCTATTTCCCCTTCCCTAGCCAAAGCACCATAGCTCTTCTCTGGCAAAAGCTGCTCTAGGAACCCCCCAGCCTTGAAGATCTGTTACAGCAGAGTTTGTATATAATAACTTTTGCCTTACTTTTTAGTTCTTGAGAAGACACACTTGAAACCGAGGGAGAAAATAGTACAGTTTGTATTGAGAATCAACCTGCATAGCAAAAAATTTGTAAGGTTCAGATCTTTGAAATTATCTCGATGCTTATTTGTAGTAAAATATATGAATCCAGAAAGATAAATATATTGTAATCGTATATTGACAAATCCGTCAGCTTTTTACAGATTAAATCAAGTTAAATTTGGTCACCAAGATGACTGGCCCGGGAACTCAGAAGTCTCATATTGACATAGGTATAAATCAGAAGTATGTCTAGAAGAAGCAAAAAGATTACTAGTGTAACCTTACAGTGTAAAACGACAAGCGGCAAGACTGAGTTGTTTTCTCCCTGGTGGTTGCTATACAGCTATTCTTCAGATAACTTCATATGGCATGCACGTACAGTAGTGTTAAATGGTTCATTGCGTATCTCCTTTCAATGGTAAATCACTGATAACGAATTCAGACTAATATTTGAACCCATTTTGTGACCTAGACCACAGTTTACAAAAATGAAATGAGCATTCAGGAATCTAGGATTTACGTGCTGCTCTTGGAAGACTTGTCAGATTTACAGATGTTTAACCACGAGGGATGTAACTATGCAGTTAGTGGGATATTAAAAAGAGCCTCAGTAGATTAGGCACTTATTTATTACTAAAAATTATTCAGATTGAATGCTTATACTTAATTGTGCAATTTTGAAAATATTGCCCTTATACCTTACATAAATCAATAGGGATGGATTAGGAAGCCCAAATTTCATTTGCTAATATGGGGGGAGGGGAAGAGGAAGAGTGGGAGGAAAAAGAAAAAACAGGAGAGAATGAGGGGAGTTAAAAATCAGAACAGAATCATAATAAAATGCCATAATTACAATAAAATAAAATTTTGGAAAAAAATCAAGTGAAATGTTTTAATAACATTGAAATATTTTCTTATTAGTGAAGTGAAATGATACATTTTTCCTATTATGTTTTTTAATTCAGTTTCATTATTTATATTACATAGAAGTAATACTGTGTTAATTTTACTATATTGCAAAAGTCAAAGTTAATTTAAGCCAGAAAATCAAAGAAAACATTTCAATACCAATACAAATTATTCTCTTCCGCTTTTCTAAAATTTTGTAAAAATTTGCATGCTCCTCCAGATCCTTTTGATAAGACTTCATTCTTGCAGGATGATTGTCCTGTGAAATATCTTCCATCCAGCTCTAATTCACTCGACAACTAAATCAACAAGCCTTATGATGCTAGCAATGATTAAAAACCAATTTCCTCCTGAGAATTATATTTTCCTTTGAAACAGAGATATGACTATGTGAAGTTACTTTATGCTGAAAATTATAAAAAGCATCTAACACTGCACAGTTTGTTTTTAAAAATAGGAATTCTACTGGCCAACATAATTCTAAGATGCCTTAAAACATTGTGGGGAACAAGTAGAGAACAGCAGGGCCTGTTCTCTATGCAATACCCTTAAGTCTGATTAGCAGTCACTGGACAGAGAAGGTCTTAGGATCCCAGAAGACTGATTCTTACGTCAAAGGACAGGAGAAAAGATTTTGTATAAAATTACACCACTGAGCTTTTTTCCATGATGTTATTGCAATATGAAATGGAGGTGTCACACAACTATATGAGAAGAGCCTATTCAACCATAGCAGACATTATATAATGAAAGGTATCAAACGTTTGTATAATAATACACACATATATTATCCAAGATTTGTACAATAACTTTTCTTTCCCGAAGGATCTGAACATGTTTTACAAACTGATACACAAATTATCCACGCAAAAATCTATTCATCCATCAAGGAAACACAACTACAGCCCAAGGCAAAGCAGAACAACTATATAAATACGTAGAAAAAACTTTAGTAGTGGAAGGAAGTATTCTCCAGTCAAGACCGCGAGGAACATGTTGAGTATACACTATGTAAATATACAGGATTTAGGAAGAACCTTACATTTACAATCCTGATTCTTGAACAGGACACAGTAGGACAGCTCCTGAACACTGGCAGTCACAACATTAACTAAAAGAAGTAAACACTTAAGAGTATTAAGTATAGTATAATCTTAAGTATATATAATATTAAATATTAAGAATTAATAAGAATTGTATTAAAACAAAGCAATGCCTCATATTAGAGGACTGGCTTAGGAAGCAGCATGCCAGTGCCTCCTGACAGAATAGGAAACAGACCATATTTTGGGATTAAAAGCAAATAAAGTCAGTAAGATGACTGAGAAGTCAAACACTGATCAAGGGCTTGGATAAGCTACACATACTAGAGGGCTTATCCAAGCATCATTTCACATGGTTTCCCTGGAAAACTTTCTAATATGTATTTTTTGCAGTTCTGAGACTAGTTCACTCTATGTCTTTGTTCATGTTTCACAATAGTGCTGTCACATTTAAAGAAACAGAAAACAGAAAAAACAGAAGTATCCGGAAAAGCTAGAAAGGAGTAATTAAATTAATACAGCACTTTACTCAGTAATAGTCTACTCAGTTTCTATAGGCACAGGTTTATGCAACCAAGTGTGCACAAAACAAAAAATACCACCCCAATTCAGCACTGCCATTTGGACTGCCTATGGCTGAACTCTCATTTCAGTCTTACTTCTGATTATGGTGACCAGACATCTCATATGTGTACTACTCTGTGATTTTTCACAGCATTTTCAGCTTGGCAGTCATTTCAGCACTGCTGCTCAGTACAGAAGGTGGCAGAGATACTGAAGGGTACTTGTAGAAGTCACAGACTGTGATTTGAGGCAAAAGAGAGCTCTTTCCCTTTCAATATAATTATCAAGAATCTCTAATTAGAAGCAAACTGTGTAAGAAGAATGCAGACAGTGGAAAAGTTAATACAGATGGAGACTTAGGAGGACGCATTAGGAAGCGTTACAGAAACTTTGCGACTATTTTTGACCTTAAGAATTGGAGACAAACCTCAGACTTCGCAACTGTGTTGACAGTGTCCTCTCAGGAGACATACAGAAGACCACATATTGGCACGCCGGTACTTTGATTCTAAATAACTATCTAAAACACCCAGCCTCAGCATCATTACTCATCTGGGAGCTACACTCAGAAGCCCTCTTGAGGATTTCGACAGGCTATCGGGCGGGAGAGGCAGATAAAGAATTGCTGATGCTTCTAACCCTGGAGAATCCAGTAGGTTTGAGAAAAAAATGCTATTAAGGAGAAGAGCTATCCTTCACACCACTCCGCTAAGCTAGGCTGATACAGTGAAAAAACCACACAGATGAACAAAAAAGTGGATAATATGAAAGGCTAGCTATTTGGTTGGGAAATTGAAACAGAATTACAGGCAAGAAAATAACAGAGCCCCCAATTAAGTATCTAAGGTAGTGATACGTAAATACCATGAAAATGAAAAACAGCTGCAAGAAGCTGAAGTTTTAGCACACAGTCAACAACATTAGCAGCACCGTAGCATTAATGGGATGCATTATGGAATGGGATTTTGCTGTAAAAGGGTAATAAATTGCTCAAGAAGAGCAGGAACAGAGAAAAAAGGCAGCCTTGCCTCTGTATCAATAACACATATCCTGGCTCTGAAGTCTGCAGTTCAACAAGTCAGAAGGAATTACTGTCGTCTTGAATGACTCGGCGTGAAAATAGAAGGGCCCACGAATAAGGATGCTATACTGTAGGGAGTCGTTCTTTCCCTATTTAACCTTGAAATCAAGCACGAGCCTTAGTCTTCACCAATATCCTGAGATTCATATCTTTGTGTTGAAGGGAGTAACAAGCAGAAACATCCTACAGAAAGATCAGGCACCAAGGAGGACTTTTATTATACAAATGTCTAATGGAAAAGCAATACAGGCTGACAAAGATGATATGTCAATTTCCCGAATACACTTGGGATAATATTTTATTTTCCAAAAGAAAGGAGAAACCACCAGGGAAATAGAGGGAATGTAAAAAAGCTAGTTAGAATCTAAAGTTGGAAAGTTATTCTTATGAGATAATTAGGAAAAATGAGAAAAAGGCAAAAGAAGATAGAAGTCTTAAGCAAAGGCAGACTTCAAAAGAAGAAGGAGGAATAAGGCTGATGTTTCTAAGACTTCCCTCACACACAAAAAGTTTAGACCAGATACTTAGTTAACTATGTGCTCACTAATTATGAAGGCCAGAACATGAAAATAAACAAATAAATTAGGTAAATAAATAATTAGATAAATCAACATTCAAATCAACAAATCAGTCTCACTCAGAAATATTTGACACTTCAGCCATCTCTGAACCATTTAAGAGAAATCTCTGAGAAGCTCAAAAGGACGTGGTAATGTCGGTGGGTGGGAGGATGGCAAATAATCTGCTTACCTTTGACAAGGAAGAGGAGAATAAATTATACAGAAGCAGCTTAGTCTTTAGTGCTCAGAAAAAAATATAAATACAGAACTTAAGTTTATAGAAGGTAAGGTGATAAAAGAACAGCCAGCATTAATTTATCCAGCCCGGTTAATATCCTGTTTTGCAGACAAACTGTGGATAATCAGGAGAAAGTGCTGTAAGACTTCAAGAATAGTACCACATGGTTTTCTCACAAGAAAATGAGATTTAGATTAAATTAGTATTGCACAGCTGGTTGACAAACTATGTGAAATGTCAATCCTTAATATTTCATTGCCAAAAGGGAAAGTATTTTCAATCAGGATCTTTCAGGGACTTTTGTGCAAATCCATTGTTTTTCATCATTATTTCAGTTATTAGAGAGTATTCTTACAGACCCTTACAAGTACAAAACTGAGACTTGGGAGAATGCAGAAAGGCGGGTTTACAAACAATGTCAAGAACAGGATCAGAATTGAAAACGGGCTTGATAAACTGGAGAAATGATCCCACATAAACAGTGTGAAAGTCAATTAAAAAGTGTGTAAAATGCTACCCACGCAGAGCTGAAATTAGAGGCACAAAAGCAACAAGAGGACAAACCGCAGTCCGAAAGCAGCAGACAAACATTGTTCCACGCTCCGTGTTGCAGGGAGACGGGAGCTAAACACAGCTCCGCAGCCTGATGCTGTTTCCCAAAAAGCACGCATCAGTCCCGGGGCAGATGAAGAGCAGGGCTTATATATATATTTATAAATATTTTATCTGCTTAATATCGATCTGGTGGGTCTGTGGTTAATTTTGGTCACTGCACTACAAAAACCAAGGTGGGGAGCAACAAGACAAGTAGTTAAGGAAGCGTGAGATCTGAAGAGCAGTTAAAGAAATTGGATTTGTTTAGCCTAGAGAAAACACGATTAGATTTGATTTGCCTAGATTTGGTAGATCTCCCAGTATGGGAAAAAGTGTTGAAAGATAGTGGATGCCTTTTTTTTTCTAAAGCCTGTTATGGGGCAAGACAAGCATTTTCAGTACAGCAACCACAGGAACGGTTCGGGAGCCTGTTTCTAATGACAAGAAATTTCCCTCATCATCAACTGGATCTTAATTGACCAGGTCCTGTCAGAGGTGCTTTACAGGCACTTCAAGAATGGACAAAGGAATTTTAAGAGTTCCTTCACGCCCTGGGTTTCCATGATTCCCGGCATCCCCTTCCCTCCCGCACTCCGCTCTGCAGGGTAGCTGAATATGGTCCTGAATTAACTTTTCATCCATCCTTAGATTCCTGTAGAAATAAATCCAATGACACTTTACCACATACCTGAAATTAAGCACATGCTTAAGTGCTTTGCTCAACAGCAATATACTTTAAGCACATACTTTAAAACTCTACAAACTGTGTCTTTATAGCTTTCCAAAGTCATTACAGCGGTGACGTGGGTCTAAATTATTGCTACACAGGAATGTAATTGCCTGCTATAAGAAGGAGACCTAGAAAAGGGAAGAAAAATACAAAAGATGACTGCTAATCTTTGTTTTGTATGGTCACATTTTTTTCAGAGCAAACTGAACTTCTGCACAGTCTGTTCTTAGGTATTTTTTGAAATCAATTGCTATGCAAATGTTAGGTTCAATAATGTTCACCTGACATAAGATGACTGCAGACTGTAGCACTCCAGTACACATATGTGAATTTAAGAACAAGCTGTATAGAGCTGATCAAAGCAGCTCTAAGCAATAAACTCAGATCTCATTTTAAAGCAGAGGGAAAGTGGGGGGTCTCTGATTATTTGAGGGTTTTCAATCTAAAAAAAAAATCAGATGCCTACCTTAGAGCTACCAAACTTGACTGGTCTCATAAGGACATTTTTTAGGGAAAGAAAATCTATGACAATCCATATGCTTTTCTTTCTGCCCCCCC
>Ga0065711_1012497_pt1 | contig 12591 bp, 13 predicted proteins | sample Hoacrofraction12_FD_59098 | JGI IMG/M metagenome (GOLD analysis project Ga0065711, IMG submission 59098) | Hoatzin crop microbial communities from Cojedes, Venezuela - Epithelial fraction 12 v2 (version 2) | ecosystem: Host-associated > Birds > Digestive system > Esophagus > Crop | place...
AGCGGGAGAGGGGCCTGTGGCCAGGGCAGGGAGTGAGAGAGCGGGAGAGGGGCCTGTGGCCAGGGCAGGGAGCGAGAGAGTGGGAGAGGGGCCTGTGGCCAGGGCAGGGAGCAGCGGGACAGGGGGAAACGGCTTTACACTGGAAGAGGGGAGGTTTGGACTGGATCTAAGGAAGAAATATTTTACGCTGAGGGCGGTGAGGCCCTGGCACAGGCTGCTCAGAGAGGTGGGAGATGCCCCGTCCCTGGGAAGACTCAAGGCCGGGTTGGTCGGGGCTCTGAGCAGCCTGATCCAGCTGAAGGTGGCCCTGCTCGCTGCAGGGGGGTTGGGCTCGGTGGCCTCTGAAGGTCCCTTCCTACTCAAACTAGGCTGTGATTCTAAAACACCACACAACGAAACACTGCTTTAAAAAAATGTCCACTGCGTTCACGTCGGGCCTGTTTGATCGGAAATGTGATCGCAAAAGAATCCAATTGATTTGGTCTGCCCAGTCCTCTCAAAAGCAGTGTTGTAGCTCTCCTATCTTGTTCTCCTGCCCAGTGGGGACCTAGAGACTTAGAAGAATAGTTCTTAGCTGTAGTGCTTCCTCCTGTGCCCAGCAGCAGGCTGTGCCTGCCATCGCAGCGCTCGTTCCCTGCCGCCCCAGCCGTGGAGGGAGAGGTAGCTGCTTCCCTCCGCTTCCAGACTGGCTTCTGCCAGGGAAACTGCTCCTTGGTGCTGCTCGGGTCTGGGTACTTTCTAGGTAATTACGACAGTGCAAGTGCACAGATGTACGAGATAAACTTACCCATTCTCGCTTCTTTTTTACCACAGGATTATTCTTTGCCAGGTTTGTGTGCATGGTTTATAGCCTTATGAGCTCAAATTAACTTGGTGTTTCTTTATGATCCTGCACTGAGCGGGTGTGAAAGGAGGAAAATATTCTTGTAGTTCATATCTGTCTGGTTGGAAAGCTGAAAAAAAATCAGAAATAAATCTTCAGTAATGCTAGTGAAGCTGTGAATTAACAGCACTATAACTTATAAACTGTCTTAGAACATCAAAGATGTCTGTCTGAGTCTATCCCTTAGTCTCTAATTGATTAAGATTATTTATTACAGTTTTAAGCTGCTTTTTCTTTTAAACTTTATGCTCAAGTTTCCTGCTATCAACTTCTGTTGCAATAGAAATGGATCTAACGTTTAAAAACTTAAAAAAAAAAAATCGGCGTTGGAAAACTTGTTTGGTGGTGCTGGAATCCAAGGTCTGGGCAGCCATGGAAACCAGCAGATCTTTTTGATTGTAAAGCAGAGGCTGCTTTGGTTGTGGGGTTGAGAGCAGGGCAGAGAAGCCTGGGCGTGTTTTAGTTTGTTGCTTCGGCCCCTTCTACAGGTTCTGGTCATACAGCAGAGGCTTTCAGTCTCTAAGACTGCTCCTTCACCAGCATTAGCTTGTAGGAATAAAGAACCAAAAGCAAAAATGGTATTATTAAGCTCTGTCATAATATCTAGACAAAGCTTGTAAATCTTTATATTTAAAAGATAAAAGATTTTGAGATTTTTAACACTTGGAACAATGAGCATACCTGACTGTATCAGATTTTCCCTCTGAAGAAAATAGTGAGATAGCTAATGTAGTTCCAGTTTGCTACACTAACACATTTTAATTAGTATGCATGCTTATTAAGGGCCTTTGCATGTATTGAAATGAAACCATAAGCAGCTACCGGATGGGGATAATACAGCGTAAGCTCTGTTCCGCAGCTTTCAGAGCTTCCTGACCAAAACCGTCCCCTGCAGCCCCAGTGCAGGCGGTCGTTCAGTAACGTTCTCTGGTGCTGGGGTGAGACTGTTGAGGGGAGATGCTGAGAGGAGCTTGGGTACAGCAGTCTTCGAAGGACGAAGGGGCCTTTGGTATGGTCTTACAGCCGGTAACCCGAAACATCGATTTCCTTATGGTCTTGGGCGTCTGGGCTTGGGATCCTGGAGTCGCCTGGCAGGGGAACGCTGGCAGCGTCCTAGGGAAGATGGCAACAATATATTGCTGAGACGTAACAGACGTGTTTCTCCTCGTCTCTTTTCCAGCTTAGGCAGACCATGACAAAGTTCTGTCAAGAGCATCTGGCTCCGAAGGCCCAACAGATTGACCAGGAAAATGAATTCAAAGGCATGCGGGCAAGTATTTCATGTGTGCGTTTAAAGTAGACGGCAGTGAAAGCCTGTCTGTACTTTGATCTGTGCGTTAACCCAGACAATCCCAGTCCACCCCACAGGAACACATGCATTCTTTTTTCAAACGTGCAAGCCATAGAGGAAACCAATTTTTTGATTTCCTGTTTTATCTTTTTGTTAACAACATTCAGCAACCTGGGGCAGAACCCAGGCAGCATGCAGTTGGGGGGAGGAAGCAGGATTGGTAGTGGTCGTGTTTGGATTCTTATCGTGGGATTTCTGCTCGGCTCTGTTCAGTCTCCTGCTCTGACACGTGCTTTGTGTTCTCCTAGCCAGGACCCCTTCTTGGACATCTGAGTTTCCTCTCAAACCTGTTGTGAAAACATTGTGTGCAAATGCTGAAACGTCGAATGGCTTGGCTGTCGAGCTGAAACTTGCCTTATTAATAAAAACAACAAATTCCGTGCAGCGGGGTGGTTCGATTGATGAAAGTGAGAGATCTAACTATTGGTTTTCATAAGCTCTGTAAGACTTAAAAAGCTCAGAACATCTGCTAGGATTTCCCAGAGCTCTGATGTTGACATTTTCAGGGATATATGCGCAGCTTTGAAGTTCAGTGTATAAATTTAGTCCAGCACACCAGATGTCATCCAGAGCTACCGAATAATACTTTCTGAAGTCTCTGGAGACTATTCCCTGGTAATTATCTTATCGCTGGGCGCTGAGGCCGTGGGACAAGCGTTCACCTGTATGTCCGTCATGTCGTGGAGGAGAGGCTGCAGTCTGAAGCAGCAGCAAAGAGATGGCCCCTCCAGCATGCGGGTGGTCCTCGTTGGTGACCTCCTTTGCTGCTGCGCTATGCCACGGCGTCGCTCTTACGCTGCGATGCCGTGTGCCCGAGGCAACGGGTGCGTGTGTCTCGGTCTGCAGGCAGCTCTGTGCCTGGACCCTCGTGGCTGTCACCGGGGTGGTGGCGTTGCAGAGTGATAAATGTGGGTGATGGGCAGACGGAGGAGTCAGCGGTCAAGGAGGACAGCTTGCCCTCCTTTAGCTTCACAAGTCCCCAAGGTGTTTGCAAATTCTCTGTCGTGGTCACTGTTTATAACTTTTCTAGTGCTGCTTGCAAGGAGGCAGCGTCTCTGTCTGCCCTAACAGCCCCTTTTTTTAAGCTCTCCCAAGGAGGCTTCCTTGGCTTTGCTTACCAGTTTCTGTTTTACTAGAGGAGTTTTAAAGTGCCAGCTGATAGCAACTCTTCTAAGTATTTCCAGGGTTTCAGTCATGGATAGCTTATGCTAACTGCTGTTTGTGGCAGCCACCGGCTGGTAGCCCTACACAGCGCTGCCAAAGCACAGCGACAGGGAGGCGTGAGGTAACAGGCAAGCAGAAACTGAAGTCATAACATCCTAAATAATCTTTAGCAAGACATAGTCTATGAAAGCCTAGAAGTGCAGTGTTTTAAATTAATGGGAGGTTTTAATTCATCAAAATTCTCCTTAAACTGGGCATGGAGTTAAATCTTGGGACGTGTCCTTCCAGAATTAAATTTAGGCATGTGAATTTTCACTGAATTCATCGGACTGCTCTCATGTATAGCATAACTAATGTCCTTGAGTCTGTCTGGGCTCTTAGTCCAGAGGATGGAGCTGCTGCTGCAGGAGGAGTAGGTATTGATGTGTTTATCTCCCAGAAATCACAAGAATAAGGTAAATTGATGTGTCCCGTGAGCTGCCTGGGAAGACTTCTTACAGTGATGCCCTGACTGTGAGTCTGGACTGATTGCTTGTTCTGTATTTGTAGGAGTTCTGGAAGAAGCTGGGGGAACTGGGAGTTCTGGGGATCACAGCTCCTGGTAAGTCTGTTCCCACCTTTCACCTTCTGCTGGGTGATTCTTCAGACAAAAGAGAGACTGCTGAAACTCACCCTTTCCAGTTCCCAACAGCCTCATCTGTGATGTGACATCCGTTTTGTCCAGAAGCTCCTGTCTTCGTGTTTTTTAAAAATTCTTTCAGAACTTTTGCTGTTCTTCGCTGATTCAGAATCCTTTTTCCTTGTTAGACTTCTGGGCGGTTGCAAAACACCTTTTACAATTTAAAAGTCCTGTTCAGAAATGGTTTCTCCAGATGCAACATATGCAGCTCAAACGTGTTTGCTCTTTGCTAATATGAAGCGTTTGCTGCCAGTTTTGAAGAACGAGAGCTATAGATAAAAGTATCCTAGAACAAACATCCATCTCTAATGGGAGAAGTCCGAGGGTGTGAAACAGTGCTGTGAAAAGCTGTGATAACCAATGGAGAGCTGACCACATCCAACCAGTCAGAAAAAATCAGGGTAAATCTCATTCAGCCTTGTCCAGGTTGGTTGAAAAGTGTTTTGATTAATGTTATAGATTGCTGCGGCTGCCATGGTGGTGCTGAATGCGCTGGCGCGGTGTAATGAGGAGAAGCCCTCAGTGGAGAAAAGCAGCCAATGGGGCCTTTATTTCCCCGTCGTAAAGTCTGTGTTTCTGGATGTGCGTCTGCAAAGGCTTCTGCAGAAGCACGCTGAATAGCAATGCGTTGAAATAATGCCTCTGCGTTTCTTTCAGTGGCACTGAGTCTGCTTGAAAGAGTCTGCATTTCTGCTTTCTTTCTCTTTACTCTTCCCAATTTACTGCTGCTCCTGTTTCTTCTCACTCTTACCTTCTTTCTTCTTTGATGTTGTGCCTGAGGCTTACAGCAGTTTCCCACACTATAAATAAGCCGTCTGCTCATAAGTCCTGTCCTTCTTGATTTCCTCAAAGATTTACCTCGAAAACTCTCCTATACCCAGAATTTTTTCCCTTATTTTGGTTGTATAGTTGCGTGCGCTTGCTTTAATGGCATTGGTTTTGTTGTAGGAGGGGGAGGCTGGGGTTTGGGATGTGAAGATAATGTGAAATCTCATGAGGGCATATGCTCGATTAAATGGCGTGTTTGGGCACCAGTGGATCAAGTCTATGAAGGGGGCATTTTAAATAACAGTGCTTTTTGTTTTCTTCTTGAAACTAAGGAAACTACGTTGGTTTGTAATTTTCCATTTATTTTATAAAGAGCTAAGTTAAGACATGCTAATACATAGCTACCGTGGAACGATAATGCAGGCACGTCACGTATAAAGAGTAATTTTGAAAGGGCAGCGCCGTTCTGCACTGCGCTATGGTTTGTATTATACGAGAAGTGGTCTGGCAGGATTATTTTCTCGTACCTCTTGCAGTACAAAGCGGTCATGGGCCGGCACTGCTGGCAGCAGGCGGTTCCCTTTCCTTTCTTGAGGCGATCGCACCAAACCCATCCGCTCTTAGGAATGAAAACTCTCTTGTTTTGGCACGTATGAGAAATTGTTAAACCCGTCTTTTAGGATCTTGGTTGTTAAACCCTAAACTGATTTGTGGTAGAGAGGGGTGATTTCAGAGGATGAGGAGCCCTGCAGGTGAAGACAGGGCTCGGGCTGAGTGACGCGGGAGGGAGGGCTGTGCATAATGCCGGTGGCTGTGGCGTTAATTCAGCCAGCGAGGGACAGTGGCCCTTTTCGAGCCCAGGTTACGCGTTCAGCTCTGTGGTCGCTCTGAGCACACCAACAGCTTTGCTCTCACNGTTGCTGCTGCTTGCTTGCAGCATTCGTGCTGATNACGAGCAAGCGCTCCCGGGTTACCTCCCCANCCGCTTCGCAGTGTTTGTGCTGTCCTGCTTTCGTTCTTCACTTGTTTCTTGCCTGTAGAACAAAGCTTTTCGATTGGGATGTGACTGTATTTGCGTGTATATCATTGTGTGTGTAGGTATATATACGTACGTATATATTTATGTAGGCTGTTAGCTGCTCAAGGCCATCATGCATTTCTCAGCATTCTCTTTTTCTCCTGCCTTCTCCCTCTCCCCCCGTTCTACTGTGTGTGTTTAATCTTTACCACTGGGTTTAGACTCAGCTCAGTGTGCCTAGCTGGATTCCCGGTTATGATGGTCGTGCTGCTCTGTCTCACTTCATCCGCTCTTGAAATCCCCATGCTCGGTACTGGGGAATTACAGCAATTACAGTTATGGATCATTCTCATTCTGAGTCGGCCACCCATCAAAATGCTGGTCTCCTGCACACTTGTGGGCTTAGAGAAGTCCCTAGTGCCACACTTTTCGAGCAGTCTGAGGGTTCCTCACGTGCTCAGGGGTCCTTGTTATGACAAACATGCGTGGGCTTTACAAACTGTGCCAGTGTTCCTCTGTCCTCTCACCTAGTACAGGTTGCAGCTTTGTGCTTTAGTCTTCCTGAGAATATTAAGGTTGCACTCTAAGGATGGTTGACAAGAAGCACTCACTGTTGTGCAAGTGTCGGTAGCAAGTTTTAGATGTATCCTTATACGTGTTATATGTATGAGGCTGTGCTGTGCAAGGAAATTATTGATTATGCTGAAGAAGTAATGTCACTGTGCCTTTATGGCAAGAAAACTGAAATCCAAAGAGGACAGGGAAAGCCAGAGGTGCCCAGCTCAGGGACATCGTCAGTCGAAACCAGAAGCTCTCTTGTAAATGTCTTGGATATCGTTCAGGACTGAGCCCGACCCTGGGATCCTGTGCACGTGTGATATACGCTGTGGTGGTTGACCAGAAGTTTCTCTTCTCTTCTTAGTGGAATATGGTGGATCTGCTCTGGGGTATCTGGACCACGTGCTGGTGATGGAGGAAATTTCTCGTGCATCAGCAGCTGTTGGGCTTAGTTACGGTGCCCACTCAAACCTCTGTATCAACCAGCTGGTGCGTAACGGCAGTGAGGCCCAGAAGAACAAGTACTTGCCGAAGGTACAAGGTTGGAACGGGGGGGAACTGGAAAGCGTTTGGGTTTTGGCTGCTTATGAAGGGAGGAGAGTCTTTCACGGTGTTCAGCAGGCGTGGTGGTGTTGGGTTGGTGGTTGGACTTGATGATCTCAGAGGTCTTTTCCAGACTTAATGATTCTATGATTCTATGATTTCAATCACCCAACCTTCAGGAAATATTTTACTTGCCAAACTTGCCCTTCTCCAGCTTGTTAATTTTTGTCCTGTTAATCCATACTGACCTCGGCCTGTGCTGAAGTCCATGTCTGTTGGCAGCATAGTCCAGCTCTCTGGAGCTGCGTTACTAAATGAGGCTTTGAGGTGATGCTGGAAGACACCCTTCCAACTTCCCAAATTGTTTTGAGATTTCTGAAAGAAGGTTGCTGCTTTCCTACTTTATATTCTCCGTTTCTCACTGCCCAGATGCTTGGGTTGGCTATGCTCATTAACTACACGTGAAACAACTTGATCATTTGGGGCATTGATATTTGTGACTCAAAAGCATGTCATTAAACAGATTTTGGTATCTAAATGCATGGAAAAACTTAACAAGTACATTGAATCCCAGCTACTGAATTATCAGCCAAATTATTAGCATGAGAAACTTGATTTAAACTGCGTGCAGAGTACAGTGTCACCTCCCCAAAGCATTGTGCAGCCTGCTAAGACGGAACCCTGAATTGTCCCCGTTGCTGCTCAGGTGTATTTTAATGCCCTCGTTCACTGCCTTTCAGTATGAGGTGTGTGATTAGTTTAGTTCTTGCCTTCGTTCATGACAGAGTGCTTAGTGGTACTTAACTACTTTTGAGCATGTCACAAAGACTTCTGTAGAAATGCACTGATGGATTGAGCGGGTTGAACATGTATCGTAAGCATGGAGCCTGGTTTTAAAAAAGTAAAAGGAGGAGAAGGCTGATAAAAGTGCACAGGGAATTAAAAAAAAAAAAGCAAGGAGAAAAGGGCAGGACGAAGAGGAAGCAACAGTGATGCCAGAGCCTGGTGTGAGCAGGCACGGGAGGAGGGTGTCCATCTGCTATTGTGGTGCGAGTGTGGGGGGACCGGGCTGTGAGAATGTCGGCAAGAACTTTGCAATCTCTTTTCGTCCCCCTCATTGGCCTTTTGTGTTTTACACCTCTGGCTTGTGTAAAAGGGCAGACATAGAGAGCAGAACCAGGAGCCTGTGAAAGGCATATGGCTGCCTGCATGGTTCTTCTGGCACCTTCCCGGAGACGGTGTTTTCTAAGCAGGGCTGTGCTCACCTAGCGCAGCCGCGAGCTGAGTCATCCTTCTCATCCCACCGTGATTTGGTTCTGGTCCCGCAGCACAGCAGCACGAGGGAGCTCCCTGCTAGGGCTCTGCCAGGAGCAACGCCTCTCGTCTGCAGTTCTCGCGTAGAACAGCTACTGTGCAGATTCAGTACAGGAAAAAAACCCACAGGTGGCAGGCTGAAGAGGGAACAGAAACAATGCTACTGTTCTTCCTCCCTTTCTTACAGTTGTCTTTTCTTCCAGCTGATCAGCGGGGAGCACATTGGCGCCTTGGCAATGAGCGAACCCAATGCTGGATCTGATGTTGTGTCCATGAAGCTGAAAGCAGATAAGAAAGGTAAAGCCTGCCATGTGCTGCCTGGATAGACAGTGGGTGTAAATAATGTCTCCTGTAAGTTTAGACTAACCTGCCCAACACCACTGAGATACGGTGCTTGGTCTTGGGTACACCAGGCCGTGTTTGCAGGCTTGGGCTGCCTCCCAGGAGATTCAGTGTGTGATGAAGCCAGGTGGTGAAGATGCAGGGTGCGTGGTTGAAGGACCCAAAGTGGACTTCTGATTGTGGTGCTGGAGGTTGGTAGTGTGATGGAGCCAGTGGTAGGTGCCTTAGTTGGTCAGGCGTTCATTAAACTGCCTTTGGACTCCAGAAGTTAAAGAAATGAGTTGTCTTGAGCTTGGGAAGGATTTGTGCGTGCTGTTTATGGGGCTCTTAAAGAGCATCCTTGCAAACCTGAAATAGATGGAGTGAGGCTATAGGTTTGTTGTCAGCTAACAGATTGCAGCTCTTTGCTTCTAGGAGACTACTTTGTTTTGAATGGGAACAAATTTTGGATCACCAATGGGCCAGATGCAGATGTTCTCATCGTTTATGCGAAAACTGATGTTAATGCTGTTCCAGCCTCCCGAGGTATAACTGCGTTCATTGTGGAGAGGGTAGGTTTGATTATTCTCACAAGCTTATTGTAGTGTGGTTTTTAAAGCTAACTCCTTCACTGCAGCTGGCTCTTTGGGAAGCTAGCTAGTTTTATTTCTGTGACTGTCAGCCCTTTGCTCAAAGACAAACTACTTTCTGCCTGAATTTTATAAACCGATGAGATTAGTCCTCTGCCCTGGTGACACGGCTCACTGCACTGTCAGCTGGGCACTCCTGGGTTTTGGTATCCAAGCAAGTCACGAGTCTTTAGGGCTAGAAATGTAGAGAGAACAGACAGGATTCTAATATAAAAGGGCTTGCTTGTTGCTAAAAATTGTCATTGGAGGCCTTGTAAATATGTCCTGCTATCCCATTATCTAACTTCATGTGGGTTTTTTTTAAGCCAAGACGTTAAAATAGCTCTATTCATTTTTTCCCCTCCATTTTCTTGTGCTGCCCCTTCGGAATCCTGAAATGGCCCAAAGATGCATGCAAAGCAGAGAGGCCAAAGGGAGCAGACACGGGCTGTTCAACGGGGAGCCCTTGGCCAGCAGGAATCTGTTGGGTTTTTTCTTCCCTTCTAATTATTTGAGACCATGCTATACGCATCTCTGTCACCGCAAGGAAGACAGGAAGCTGCAGTAAAATAAATGTTACCGGAAATACAAAATCTTAGAGATCAGTAAACCTTCTGATGGACTTAACCTGACTGAGTGATTAGAATAGTTCAGTTACCTTCAAAGCTTGCAACCCTTATTCCAGGAGAGTCAGTGCTGGCAGCTGTCTGAATAAATTATTTATTTAATATCTGTGTGCTTCCTCTGTACTCGCACTGAGACCTGTTCTTGTTCCCAGAGTGGGCAGTTCACCCTGACTCCCTGCTGCTACCCCCACGCGTGTTCACGTGGTCAGGGAAATTCCACAGACATCTAGTGATTTTGTTTAGTCTGTCAGAATTGAGATTTGAAATGGGTTTTTACTGTCTTGACTTTGCAGGGAATGCCAGGTTTCAGCACAGCCCAGAAGCTCGATAAGCTGGGAATGAGAGGGTCTAATACCTGTGAATTGATCTTTGAGAACTGCAAGATCCCCGGTGAGTTGGGTTCGAATCGTGGCAGTATGCATGTGGTGGTTTCCTGTCTTCTTCATCAGATAAATTGGATCACTAATTACATACATGTTCAGACTGTGACCTGGAGGGCTTTGCAGATGGTTATCTGCTCTTTGGCAGCCTGGCGAGATTGCTGGTGAAACTGGAAAAGTGCAGTCTGCTGGATTGCAGTGAGCGAGCACATCCTTCGTTAGGTCGCTGCTGTTCCACCCTCATGGACCTAACTCCCAGCCACTGCTTCTGCAGAGCCTAGGGGAGGCTTCCCGAGAGACTTGCCTGTTTCTGTTAGAGCTCCCCATCTTGTGTACAGGAGTGCCTGTTTGCCTTGATTGGTTTTTTTTCCCCTCCGAACTCAGTGGAGACTATCCAACAGCTTCTGGTGTGCCTGTGATTTCTGAGTTCTTTTGGGGTCAGGGCATGAAAATGGACATCTTTTCCCCCATTAGTTAGTACAGCAGGGGTTGCTGTAATGGCCGTTTTTGTTACTCCAGTGGCCATTTTTGTTGATAGAAAAATTACAGGCTCTGTATAGCAGGCAGAGGAGATGCCTTATCTGAACTCGTGAAGATCCTAATTGCGTATCTGCAGAGCGAGCAACTCTCCTGCTCCCCACACACCACCCAACGCTGCTTTGCAGTAAGTGGAAGAATTTCAGCTGAAATCTGACATTTCTAACTTTATTGGATCCCCCCGCTCTGAAATCAGAAAGGCCAGTGCCCCGGTCTTCAGATCATCTCCTGGGTGATCATCCGTACCGAGCAGCATGTTCTCATGGTAACGGGATTTCCATTTTCTGAGAACTCGGAGAAGCACATCGCTGCAGCGTTGAAAGGTAACACGCTTTGCACTCTGGCCATTAATGCCGCTTCTGATCTTCTGCCTCGGAAGCTGAAGCAGTTCAGTGCCATTTCACATGTCTGCAGCATCTTTCTCTCAGATTAAGGTGTCCTCTAGCACTGCAGCTCCCTCCATTTTCAAACGCGTGGGTTTCTCTGGCAGCCATGCCTCGCTGAGGGGCTGGTGTTTTTCTCACAGTAACTGCTGTCCGTGGATTCGGTCGGTCATGCTGCTTTGGTAAAAGTTGGTTCAGAGCCCCAGCTTTTTATATTTTTGCTGTGGTATGCCTTGTTTGTGCAGTCGGCACACGTGGCCTTCAGCTCACCACATACCTGTCCATCCCTCTTCCCTGGACGTACAGGAAAGTGTGCAGGTTATACAGTCCTTTTCTTAAGCTGTGAACTGTCATCGCTCGTGAACAGCTTTGTCACTTTATTATTGCTGATGCTGGCGTTTGTGTTCTGTTCTTCAAAATAATGTCTGCTATTAGTATTTTTCTTTCTTGTCTGTGAGGCTTTTGAGCTTTTTCTCTGAAAGCCAAGCTTCATTCTTCTTCTTCCTTTTTCTAGCTCCAATTTTGTGATGAAGGCCCTGCAGAGGCTGCACTTCTCCGTACGCTACATCAACATGCTCTTTAATAAGCAAGAGACAATGCAGTCCGTGAGCTTATGCTGCTGAAAAACAGATTATTTATTTCAGGAGACGATCTGCGTGTGTCCACAAGCCCTGTCTCATTTTCACTTTGTATATCACACCTCTCAGATCTCTTGTGATCAAAGCCTGAGGAATATGTCAGGTCTCCTGTATGGCGTGAACAGTGGATAATCTCTGTCCATCTACAAAGCACAGCTGTTAGGTTTGAAGTTCTCTCCTGATTTTGTAAGAGTACAGCCTTGCTGAGATGACCCTTTTGTTCCTGCTTCTCCTCTTACACCTGTTGACATCAGCACGTGCTTTAGATTGTCCCAAAGGGAAGGGGTTTCTTTAGGTTTTTTTTTTTCTCAGCCCATTATTTAATGTGGCTATTTTCCAGTTCCATTTTCACAGAAATAATACTTGTCTTTGAAAACGTTTATTTATAACAACTGCAATGTTCTGTTGAGACCCCTCACAGAAGGGGGGATAATGACTGCTCGTACTCTCTGATCTCTGAAGACTCATATATCTATGTGTCACTCCGACGTGTGAGAAGCGGTGAGCGTGGACCGCTTGCCTGTGTGAGCTGTGGCTCCTGTCCTGGGAGTGCCCGAGAGGCGGCCCAGGCAGATCAGACCTGGGTCTGCACGCATTCAGATACGCGCTCGGTCGGCATCGGGTGGTAACGCTGTCAGCTGGGGTTAGATCACAGAATCACAGAATGGTGGGGGTTGGCAGGGACCTCTGTGGGTCACCCAGTCCAACCCTCCTGCTGAAGCAGGGTCACCTACAGTAGGCTGTAGAGGACCTTGTCCAGGCGGGGCTGGAATATCTCCAGAGAAGGAGACTCCACAGC
>Ga0065711_1046958_pt1 | contig 12591 bp, 7 predicted proteins | sample Hoacrofraction12_FD_59098 | JGI IMG/M metagenome (GOLD analysis project Ga0065711, IMG submission 59098) | Hoatzin crop microbial communities from Cojedes, Venezuela - Epithelial fraction 12 v2 (version 2) | ecosystem: Host-associated > Birds > Digestive system > Esophagus > Crop | place...
GACAAGTTCGGGACACTGGAGCAGGGGGAACGTCACCGTTTCCTGCCACACTGTCACTTCCTTCCTGCCACGTTGTTGTTTCCTGCCACAGCACAGTTTTCACCTCGAGATGCAGCTCTGCACCAATCACAACGAGTTGCAGTAGTTTTGCCTATATATGGATTAGGGGTTTAACCATTCAGATGCTGTAATAGTTTTGCTATATAAACCTCGTTTTTGCTGACTAATAAGGGTGAACGATCATACTCATATTGGGGTCACATCGTTACAACGGATCCGTAACCCACGCCAACAAAACTTAACATAAAATCTCTAGTGTCAGCTCTTCGGAGGTAGGCCCTCTACAGAGGCTTAAAAAGGGAGATCTTTCTCTATTCCTACTACGTAATAGAATGAAGTGAATAGACGAAAGGAGGCAAGACAAGGCAAAAATAAAATAGACTTAATTAGTATAAAGAAAAGAAGTAAGCTGTGCTGAACTGTGACTTCCTCACCAGACAGCCCTTCCACCTTGCATTATTAGATCCTGCACAGGAATGATAAAACCAAATAATCCTGTCAGGGGCTTCACACGGGGAGCCATTCCAGTATGTTTCAAGGTATCGGCTTAATAGTATACATGTTCTCCACTGAGGATTATAGCCGCCTGTTGCAAAGGGAATGAATTCTCTCTAACTGTTTTTTCCATGCCTAATTATTACTTTCTCTGTGTCTGTGACCCATTGAAGTATAATAGCCCTGAAGAGGAAGCGGCTACATATGCATGACAGAATGTGTATATACACCCACACATATATATATATATCAACATAGTTCAGACACTCACATGTATTTACTAGAACATACTATTTTTTTATGGTATGTATTATGCAATGTGATCCCTATACTGTCAATAGGAAAACTACTGTTGTACAAATTTTATTTATTTGCCTTTTAAGATGGAACCAGAGAGACCATGGGAATTTATTGGTACCACTTATATTGTAATCCTCCACAAGGTACTTATGTTTTCCAAAATCAGCGCTAACACCTGCAGTTTGGAATCTTAATTCCTGTTCTGTAAAGAAAAATTACTGAATTAAAGGCTGTGTTATTATTCTTATTTAGGAATTCATTTCACAAGATAATGCATGGAAAATACAGTGCAAAAGAGAGCAGGGCGAGGTGTGAAGAAGCAGCATTCCCTGCGGCACTATTCTGTTCTGCTTCTGTTGTCAGTATAGCACATCAGGAAGTTTTCCCTGTATTTGTATTCTTGGTATGTAGCTCCCCACTGATTATCAACCTGGCTTTGGCTAATGGTAAAATTAGCAGAATGGAGTGCTTTATGTATGGCAGTTGAGGATTACTTAAAAATATTTTTTAACCAATGACTCATTTCTGAGTGGGCTTCACGATGAGAGGGCTCTGTCAGGAAGGGAGAGGGTGTCACCATCTCTGAACAGATCATCTTATCATCCTGGGCTTCTTCAAATACCGACATGCCTGGGCTGAGGCAGAATGACTGGTGAGCTTGGTGGTTTAATTCCTCTTCCTGCAGCAGAAATACGAGTCACTCATACAGCAGGAACTTTTCCTCCTTTGCAATGATAACCACCACAATTTTGAGTGACAAATAGAAGCAATAATACTGCTACAAATCTCTCTGGGTATTTAACAGTACTAATCAGAAAATAGCGTTCAATAGCGGTTGCATTCTCTTTGCCATTTAGCCCGGGAGCAGCTGTCATTACCTCTTGTTAGCAGAAAGGCTACACAAAGAGAGTCCTTTAAGCAGCCTAGGTCGTGTGCAGCCTGATCTTTCTTCCAGCAGTCCCAGAGCAGTTGTGTCTGTGCTGAGCAAAACCTAATCCCTACTACTAAACACCCAGCTACTAAACACCCAGCTTCACTGAACAGAAATACTTCTTAGTAGATAAGTATTATCAAAGCACCAGATGCTTTGCAGCTGCTTTGTGGATGGGTCTGTTCCCATGCACTGGAGCCACACAGAGGCTGCTGTTTTTCCTTGCATTTCCCATACCACAGCAGGAGGCAATGCCAACCACTGAAAAGTAACGATGTAAGGCAAGCAAACAGGACATCAGTAGAAATCCTACATTGCACAAGACAACATGCCTACTTTTGTACTTTGCATAGTTTCAGATAAAGTAAACCCTCTATGTGATTAGGATTTTGTATACAACTAGAAGCATATTGAACAGATGAAATCATTTAATAGGTTCATGAAAGAGCATGGGAATTTGCCGTGAGCCAGACTGAAACACTTCACAATAATCTTTATAGTTCTTTTTATATATGCTGTTCTCTAGATACTGTTCAAGATTTATCTCTGTTTTAATCCTTTGTTTTACAGGAGGCAAGTGACTGCCCTGGGGAAAAAAAAGAATAAAATCCCACCTACTGCTTTGGGCTATATGCCTTCAACCCTGCAACTTGCTTGCTTACAAAAAAATTCCAGAATGTAGCTGTGTTCATAATTTGATATCAGCTTTTCTTAAGATGAACTTTTCACAAAAAATTCCAATAAAATTGAACTATATTTTCCTCACTTTGGACGGTCATGGTCAAGCCAAAATTAAGCTTTGGGATAGCTCTAAAACTCAGTCAGGAGAGTAAGCTTGACAAGTGCATCAAAACTGTATTCCTGATTCAAACTGAAAAAAACCCATATATTCACCCCTTGTGTAGTAAAAGTGATATTTGCACAGGTACCTTACTCTTCGGGCATCCAGATTCACTATTGCTGCATCATGGAGGTTCTCCAGATCCTTTATCCTGCTGTTACCATGTCACACAGGCCGCTAGGTACAGTAAGCCCTATGTTTTCATCATTCAACATGCAGAAAGCTGTTGTGTTCATAACATTTTTTAATAAATTACCTGAAAATCCAGTGCAAGGCAAAGCAGGAGAGCCTTTAAGTAAGATAAAATCCCCGGATGTCATCAGTGGGACCTACCCTACTCTTTGGGAATGCTTTAAGCAGTAAGGTATTAGATATTACTGGGTCTTCCTCACTCCCTTTCCACTACTGAGAGGAAAACTGGGCTTAAGTATCTAGGTCCAACAGAGAGTATAAACAGAAAAGGTTAGTGACATGACTGCTCTAGCAGATGCCTGTATGCTACAGTATTGTCTGCAAACTCATGATATTCTGGCTGTCTGCACATGTGCATGCATCCTAGGCTCAAAGAAAACCTGTGGTTAGCTTTCTGTCTGTAAATTTGTTGGTGTTGATTTGTTCGTTTTTTTTTCCTAGCACTAAAATCAGAGATATTCCTGTTTGCCATAGCAAGCCTCAATCAGTCTGGCATGCTGCCTGGTTGTGAGTTTGGAAGGTATGGCACAATCACGGATCTGCCAGATCTCTTTATGGCTGTGGCCTGAGTGATTAATCACGTGGAGCGGTCATTTGGTGAGACTGGGAGGCTCGTCACTATGGATGGATCTGGGCCCAGCTGGAGGAAGCAGAAGCTGAGGAGGAACCAGGTATGATTGATTTGAAATCCCGCATTATGGGTTAGGAGATTTTGATGCTGGTGACAAATTTCTCCTTCTCCTCAAGCATTTGCTATCATTTCTATATCAGGAGAAAAAGCAGTGAATGGCAAGTTACCACTGTTTTATAGACATGGCCTCTGATCTTCCTCATGAGCAGGGAAACTCTCATCAGTCTATCTGTGGCACTTGTACCAGTGCTACAGTGCAGAGGCAGATCAGCAAAAAAACCACACCTGCACATGCTCTCCTCTACACAGATTGGTTAGTCTGGAGTATTACTTGGCTCTGGCTAACCAGTTGCAAAGCCAGTTGTCAGAGTGAAGGTTTGTGATGCTTACCTGGCATTAAGCAACATCCAACAGCAGGGAACTACAAGGACATTTGGCTCTGCCTTTGGCACTTGGGGAGCGACGGTGGCATGCACGCTCAGAGAGATGTAGGATGCTGTCCCACAGCGACCTGGAAGCCTGCACAGCATAAACAGCGTGTTTGACTGCTTTGTGGCACCCTACTTGGTACCTGTGGAGCTGCCAGTTGCTGCATGAAGCAGAGTGGAAAACGGCACTGATAGATTGGTTGGTCAAGTTACACACACCCATCAAACAACCACAGAGGCAATATGGGAGTAGAAGAGAGGGATTAGGAAAGTAAAACGTGCTGAATATTCAAATCCATGCTAATTGTCATGGTGTAGTGGGTTGACCCTGGCTGGACGCCAGGTGCCCACCAAAGCTGCTCTGTTGCTCCCCCTCCTCGGCTGGACAGGGAAGAGAAAATAAATCAAAAGGCTCATGGGTAGAGATAAGGACAGGGAAAGATTATACACCAATTACCATCACAGGCAAAACAGACTTAACTTGGGGAAGACTAATTTAATTTATTACCAATCAAATCAGAGTAAGTTAATGAGAAATAAAACCAAATCTTAAAAACACCTTTTCCCCCACAACTCCCTTCTTCCCGGGCTCAACTTCACTCCTGAATTTCTCTACCTCCTGCCCCCAGCTGGTGCAGGGACATGGGGAATTGGGGTTGCAGTCAGTTCATCACACGTTGTCTCTGCCGCTCCTTCCTCCTCAGGGGGAGGAATCCTCACAGCCTGCCCCTGGTCCAGTGTGGGGTCCCTCCCACAGGAGACAGTACTCCACGAAATGCTCCAGTGTGAGTCCTTCCCATGGGCTGCAGTTTTTGATGAACAGCTCCAGCATGGGTTCATTCCACAGGGTGCAGGCCTTCAGGGACAGACCCCCCATGGGGTCACAAGCCCTGCCAGCAAACCTGCTCCAGCGTGGGCTCCTCTCCCCACAGGTCCACAGGTCCTGCTAGAAGCCTGTTCCAATGTGGGCTCCCCACGGGCTCACAGCCTGCTTCGGGCACATTCACCTGCTCCAGCATGGGGTTCTCCACGGGCTGCAGGTGGGTATCTGTGCCACGGTGGACGTCCATGGGCTGCATGGGAACAGCCTGCCTCACCGTGGTCTTCTCCATGGGCTGCAGGGGAATCTCTGCTCCAACACCTGGAGCACCTCCTGCCCCTCCTTCTTCACTGACCGTGGTGTTTGCAGAGTTATTTCTCTCACAGAGTTTTACTTGTCTCCCCTGGCTGCTGTTGCCTTTCTGCAAGGTCTTTTTTCCCCCTTCTTAACCATGTTATCCCAGAGGTGCTACCACCATCGCTGACGGGCTTGGCCTTGGCCTGTGGTAGGTCCATCTTGGAGCTGGCTGGTGTTGGTTCTGTGTCTGAACATAGGGAAAGCTTCCGTCAGCTTCTCACAGAAGCCACCCCTGTAGCCCCCCTGCTACCAAAACCCTGCCACAAAACCCCAATACATATGGACAATCCCCCGCAAGCTCCAACAATATTTTGCATATCATGTCTCGCTGTCACAAAGGGCTGAGCCTGTGCTGCTGTTCACTGCTCAGAGCCCTTGCCTTGGTTTTACCTCTACCTATCCTGCATGTAATTTTTCTAACGTATCTAGAGCACATCTATGTTCATCACCACTGTAAGCACGTACTCCTGATGTTCCTCACCTGCCCCTCCTTCCATTTCTCATGTCTAAATCTAGCCTCTTAATTCTATCCAGTAAATCTTCCTGCTCCCATGTCAAGAACTTTGAGCACGTTTTGGCTTTTGACATATTTCTTTCCTCAGAGGGTTTCCCCTCTGAAACAAAGTCTATTACCCCTGACCAAAGCCACAGTCCATAATTTCACACTGACTGTCCATACAACAGCATATCCCCTCCCTGACCAGCTCCTGCACCAGAGCTGGATGGTGGGCAGGAAAACTGAGTCTGGTTCCCCTTAATCTAAGCCTTCTGCAGGTCAGAGTCCTCCAACTACATAGTGAAGGAAAGCTAGTTTTGAGACTTTCTGTATTCACCTCTTTTTGCAAACAACAGCATACCAGATGAATAACAGATGAGGTCGGTACATATCCAATAGCTGAGCAGTTGAATAAGTAAATAACAAGCCACATGCTTGAAAACATTCGTCTGTCACTGCAAACAAATCCTACCTGCAGAAGGTCAGCTCACCCTTATGCTTAAAATCTGTCTGTGTCTTCCTCTGTAGTAGTTTAAGACTCTGCTCATCAAACTGACCAGCTTTCTTAGCACCAGTCGTCTCCTTGGGGATCCTGGATGGTGAAGTTAGGCAGAGAATTTCACCCAGGAGTAGGACATCTAAATACCTTTAAGAATCTAGCCTTGAAGATCAATATCAAACTTGGCTGCAGGCAGAGTAATTAGAGCTGAAACCTTGATTTCAGAGATAATTAAGACATTTTCATTTAAATCATCGTATAACTGACCCAACAGATACTGTATTTAGGGAACAAAGGTGACAGGCACACATCAGCAGCTGTCACATGCTCCCTTCCCCATGTCTGTTCCCCAGAGAGCTTCACTCCACTAACCACTATGCAATGTCAAAGCTGTCTGAAACTACATCTCCTGAATATAACAAGCAGATACATGAAAAATCAGCTTCAGTGGATACTATTTTCTTTGTTGCTGCTTTTATTTGTGAAAAATCTCAGCTTTTAAACTCTGTGCAGCTTCTGTGACCTGGAGGCAGAGGAGAGATGGTAATGGAATAGGTCAAGTTTTCTGTTTATTGCTTTTAAGAAAAAGTTCTGGTGCTTATTGAACTGATGTAGTCTGGTTGCCTGTAGTTTTTTATCTTGTGCTTGATTGCAAACTCTGATTAAAGCTTCTCCCAGGGGAAGGGGCACTGATAAGAGCTCTCTCCAGAGTGGGTTCTCTAATATATGAGCTCACACTTCAGCCTTTCCTTTAGTCAGGGCACTTCAAGAGTCTCCAATCTATCTGGCTGGCTATTTCGATTAAATTTATAAGAATATAATTATCTTTGAATTCATTTAATTCATCTTTAATTCATTTAACATATTCAAAAGTTATTGCTGGCAACACAGAAGTACAGCGTGACTATGTGAGGGACTGGGCTAAAAACCACTGCAGGTCTTCCCTCCTTTGCTCTCTCTCATGCACATACACACATGCAAAGAGGGAGGAAAACATGTAAAAATGCCTTAACGTATGTGAGGAGAGAAATGAATCCTGAGACGGCAGGGTCTCCCCCATCTGTACTCTCGCCCTTGAACTGCAATGAGCTCTGAAGATCTTCCTACAAACCTGCAGGCTGGTGGGAATTGCTTCTGCTGCTGTTTCCCACCAGTGACTTCCTCCCCGCTGTCCTGGAGCAAGGGAAGCACCTCCACTGCAAACAAGACATCCACTGCAACCATTGCTGCAGTAACCTCTGCTGCTACCCACAGCATCAAGCCCTCAAGGTCAGAACCACAAAGCTGAAGGATCCTCCTGTTGGGAAGAATACACTGTGACCTGGGAAAAGATAAAGAAGATCCTAGAAAGCCTCACTTTACCTTCCCTTGCTTCTTGCCAGTCTGTGTCATTGCAGCTTTGTGTGTATATAGAGAAGTGGAATTAATTTTTTTAAACTAAATCTCTTACTTTCTCACCATAAAAATAGGTCAAGCACAAATCTAAAGGATGTTTCTTCAACACCTTTTCTGTCATAAGTCTAGCTGGTGCTCCACTGTTTGTTGCTGCAGTGTCTACTAATATATTCAATCTTTTTATCACAAGGGATTTCATTACAGTTCCATTACTATTTACTCACAAGTTTTAGAGTGCTGTCTCCATCCAGTGGTGAGACGTTAAAAACGCTGCTTTCCCGGAGTTTCAGCTCTTCAGATATTATGCGAAACATGAAATATATTATGTCATGATTTTAAATTGTACAGCTAGTAACTGGATAAGGACACTGAAAGACCATACATGAGACCTAAAAATGTTAATTCCGTTTTTAATAAAATGTTGATATTTTTATGGTAAAAAAATACCACAGGAAATGCGGTGTGTTTTAATTCTTATCCTCCTTCAGTTTTCATCTTTCACTTTGGAAGCTGGTATTTTTGTGCCAATATAAATGTGTCTGGAGACAAGAAAGCAGAATCTCACTCACGTCCCTCTCCAGTTTCTCCTCCGGTTTAATACAGCCACATCAATAGCCTCCTTATTGCTAATGTAAGAGAAGGGCGCTTCCGGCAATTCACATTTTTCAGACGTGGCAGCAGCAGAACTCCACTACGGAGCGTGTGGGGTTAGACAAACTAACACAGCTTCTCCAGCAGAGACTTAGTAATTAGTTAAGCTCCTGCTTCATTGCCTTTCTTATGCCACTTCGATTTTAGCTGCCACGAACAGAAAGGAACAAAGCGCAGACAGTCGTCTACCAGTACCCAAAGGCATGCCAGGTTCATTCCTCACTGCAGCAGCTTGTGCTTTAAGTCCTTCAGAGACAGGGTGCCTCAACTTGACTCTTACCCTGCCCTCCAGGGATATATTCTTGTTTTCGCTTCTCTTTGATTTTGGCATGGCCTCAGCAAACATTTGGTCCCAGATTCTCCTCACAAAGAAGAGAAAAAATGATGCTGTCTCAGTAGGACAACAGCAACTTTATCAAAAAAATGGTGTGAAAGGTTAATTCAGACTATAAACGGCCGGTGCCAGGCTCTCAGCAATGTTGCATTGACCTGCTTTTTGTTTTGTTTTGTTTTCCCTAATTGCTTTCAAGTATGCCAAGGTCTGGCTGATCTCCAGAAACCAGGAGCAGAAAAACAGTGCAGCTGCATTTCTAACCCATCTCCTTGGACTACCCTCAAGGCAGCGCTGGCACAGTTCAAACTGGGGGCCTTTGTATTCTGAGGATGCTGCTGCAGCCTGTGCAGATGCACTGTATGTTCTGTGCATGCGTGAAGCTACAGTATGGGATCGGGAAGAAATCGATTTTTTCAATGTTATCTTTCAGCATTTTAAATTTTATATGTACGATACTTTGTGTTTTGAAGGTATCGTAGTGCTGAAGTTGTTAAAAAGAGTTGGCAGTAAAGCTGTGTCTGAGACACTTCAAGAGTTTGCTGCTAAATGCTGAGTTGCTATTCACATCAGCTGCCAGGTCATACCCTTGATTCCAGAAAGTTTTGAAATTAGTCTTGCCAGAAAGTTCAGGAGTGTGTGGACCGCCTCCTTGTTTTGGATCAGTTCCTGGGTTACAGCCTTAGCAAACAACTTGATACATTCAAACGGTCCTTCTAAACTGAACAAGACTGGCAAGCTACTAGGAGCACACGAAGTTATATATGAAAATATGCTGAGAATCTAGTTTTAATCTCTCATTAGGCTGGAGTGCAAATCTGGAAGTGCTGAGGATAATTCTCCTTTCATTGCTGAAGTGCTAAGAAAAGCTATTAATTTTTATAGAATTAAATCTACCTCCCTCAGGAAAAGCATTAGTTTTACTATAAACTAAGATACAATCTTCCTTTTATTTCACACAGATTTCTTTAAAGTAGATAACATGGTTCTTCAAAAAGACATGACCTTTTGAAAACATTTTCCCCCAAGTCTCTGGGACTTCTCCATCTCTCTTCCTTGCTAGCTGTACACCCACGTACACCACCTGAGGCTCCACTGTCAAGGAAAGCATTCAGGATGGAATAGGCTGGTTTTGCTGGCTCTTTGAGGAAGACAGTAGATGACGAAGGACATCGGCACACCTGAAACAGCCAGATGAGGGCACCCCAGAGCAGCCTCCTCTGCTCAGGAGACGTTCTGGAAGTACGAACAGCAACGGCACTACTAGAACAAACCTGCCCCTAGACAGAGGCTCCCACCCCTGCTGCTATTTAGGTGGACGCCACATGAGCTAAAAGTATGTTCCTTTTTTCATTAAAAGACAACCAGAAAGGAGACAAAATTACTTTCTTTGCCATTCAAGGAGAAAAGTATGGTGCGAAGGAGGTGGTTTAATTAATCTGAGAGCTACCAGCAAGTACATGCAAAGCACAGATTCCTTCCTGAACAGTTTGTATTCAGTGGGGACATGATGTCAGGCTCTAGCCCCTCCTCATCACATTTACTGCCACCCTCACCTCCATTTTTCATCTTTAACAGATGCATTCTCCTAAAACCTTACTGTAGGGAGATGCTTGTAATCACCTACCTGCATCTCCAGAGAATTAGTGTTCACAGATGCATGCCCTCCTGTTGATGAGACAGAGGCTGACTATGACATTCAACTGGTTTCTCAGTTCCCAACCTTGCTGCCTGTCACTTGCAAATCTTCTGGCCCCATCAGCCTGCAGTGACCTGAGAGTTCTCCACCATAACTTACGCAGAAGTAACTCTGTCAAATTTACAAGCGCCCTGAACTGCCCGAACTCTCATATAAGTCATTCATTGTATTTAAATCCTCCAGTACATGGAATTATTCATGTAGCCTTTGTCCCAGGAAAGAAAAATTAGATCACAGAAGTCTTTTAATGGAAAGCTTCCTCTGTCTGTTAAACTAAAACAAGTCAAGCCCATTTCTTCACTCTGATTGAAGAGTTTCCAGACTCCCACAGTTTTTATAGTGCTATGACCAACCTTGCAGGGCTTTTCTTAAACTGTACCAGTCTTGTTCTGACTGCGCTAGTGCTAGCCAGAACTCGCAGTCACCACGAACCACTGAATCCTTGCCCAGTTTTGTTTCTCAGTCATCTCTCTTTCTTGTTCTTGTAAATAGCTCCAGACTCAAGGATAAGTAGAGTCGAAGAGTGTACGTACCTACCCCCAGCATGCAGAGACTGGTGACCACCACTCTTTCCAGCAAACCTCTTAATCCCTGCTAGGGAACCCCTCTAGAAGCTGTTGTTGATTCCTCCCTTAGTCCAGATGATGACTTTGAAGTTGAGTGTCTTAAAAAGACAGTAAAGAGAAGGCAATAGCAACCCTGAATGAACTTCCAAAGAATCCCTCCCTTGGAGCTGGCTGCATATCCAAAGCAAAATGTGCTATCTTGTCTTCCAGGTCTGTACTGTGGCCACTGTGCTATTCTGTGCTGAGTAAAGATATTCTGAACCCTTCCAGCGTATCATTAGCTACAGAGTTGGTAAACATTGACTTCTCTCCTATGCCTAGAGGATTAACTTCTTAGAATTGCAGCTTGTGGTGAATAACTGAAACTTGAGTGGAAAAAAATCTGTTGTCAGAAATCCTTCCTGACACGGCATTACTGGACTGGGAGCTGGGATTTCTCCACCCCTGTTCCAGTATTCCAAGGTTAGCACGTATCCATGTCTCTGGGAACTCAGTTCACTGTGGCTCTGCTGCTCTCTCAAAACAGACTCTAATTCTGGACAGCACGGAAGACAGGACACCCTTTGACCTGACTGCACCCCACCTATCTCAGAGCTATGCACGGCCGTATCCGTGCTTACAGCTGCGCATCACAGAGGTGCAGACTCGGAGAGCACAGCGATGCACAATAACTAGGCTTTATAAACCTAACCGATCAGATGAGAAGATCGTTTACAAAAGGAGATCTGAAACCGGGGTATCATTTCTGGGAAGCTTTTTTATCCATGTATTTGGCTTTTCAGGGAGAATGTAATATGTATGTAATTCCAAAAGACACATATGATAAAGGCTTCTGAATATACCCAATACATTAACTAACTGAAAAAGCTGCAGTTCATCTTAACTGCTGGCCTCTGCAAACAAGCCGAAGTCATTCTGGGTAAGTAACAGTCCATTGACCAAGCCTTCTCAATGACAGTCTGACTCCATAGGCCAGGACTGGGTATCAGTCTGACACACAGCAAATCTCTGTTCCAGGCTTTATATACTGCTGCATATATCTTTTCATAGCAAACTGTAAAGAAAAAAAAAAAGATATAGAAAGAAAATAAGATTCAATTTCTTATGCTGTTCCTTTAAATATATCTGCCTCTCTTTTATCCTGATCTAATTCATTAATTCTGTCTTTAATTCTCATCTGTGCAATTCAGATTGTATAATTTATGGTTAGCCACTGATTTTATAATCTAGCTCTCAGAAGAGCACGCATACTAGGCCATAAGAAATTACCAATATGGGTGAAAAAAAAAGAACAAGACTGAAGTTCTTTCTTCTAATGAAAAGTAACATTTAGTGTGCAGTCAGGATTTGCCCTGAAAAAGTGCTGTACTGAAAGAGAATTAGGAGTGACAGAAGACAGAACTGAAACCTAAATTCATATGCTTGAGGCTTTAAAAAATGACAGAAGTGTATCTGCACAAAGAACATCACATCAAGCTGAGCAGGAGTGCATCTGCAAGACTATACTTGCTAGAAGACGACACACTAACAAGCTGGAAGGTGATCACAAAAAGCAACAGAACGATTAACAAACTTAAATACAGTATGGTATTTAAGACTCTTAAAACATCAGAATGGCTGCACTAGCACAAACCAAAGGTCCTTCAATTCTTGTACTCAGTCTCCAGCAGTTCCAGCAAGTGAGCACCTAGGAAGGTTAGCACAGGGTATGCCCACTTGGCATTTTCCCCTTCTGCTTCCCCCATCTCCAAGTTTCTGCTGAGGGGTTTCCTGAGCTGGAAGAGGTTTACCTGTTTCTTAAATCCCAACAGAAAACTCTTCCAAAATTTGCCCAGTTTCACCTTCAATCTGTCTCATAGTCTTGTCACCTCCCTTTTTTTTTTTTTTTTTTTTTTTTCA
>Ga0065711_1046980_pt1 | contig 12591 bp, 5 predicted proteins | sample Hoacrofraction12_FD_59098 | JGI IMG/M metagenome (GOLD analysis project Ga0065711, IMG submission 59098) | Hoatzin crop microbial communities from Cojedes, Venezuela - Epithelial fraction 12 v2 (version 2) | ecosystem: Host-associated > Birds > Digestive system > Esophagus > Crop | place...
CTCTCACTGCGGGCCCGGGCCGCGCCGCGGCCTCCGCGCCGGTGTCGGGTGAGGCGGCGCGGCTTCCTGGCACCAACGGGAGCGCGCCCGGTGCGTGGGTCCGGGCCGCGTGCGGGGGGAGGCTCTGGTGTGCGGGGGGAGAGGTGCGTAGGTAGGGATGGGAGAGCTCAGCACGGCAAGAGGCGCTCCGTCCGTGTCGGGGAGATGATGTGCACGACCCGCAGAGCGAATTGTAAGTACGGCCTGGCAGTTTTCCGCGTCAGCCGCAGGAGTTCTGCGGCGTGCCGTCGGTTTTCCTTGGTGCGTGTACAGCGCAGGCTCGGATCCCCCGTTGGTGGGTACCCCATGGAGAGCTGCAGGTGTTCGGGTTCAGAAATGCACCTTGGCCGGTGTTAAAGTACCTTGGCCTGGTGCCCGCCCGGTGCCGGCGCCCGGCGGCAGCTGTTCCGCTCCCGCGGCGGCTGCCGTGGGTCCCGCTGAGCTCGTGGCCGTTCAGGAGTTACAGCAAGGCGCTCGGAATGAGAGAGCTCTGGTCGCTAAGTGAGAATTAAAGTGGCGCAGAAGCTGATGCAGTATCTGGCTCTTGGCTTCTGTGGCAGAGTAATGGCTCTCTGAAACCCTGCGTTAATCATCAGCAAGACGTTCAGAAATGTCTCAGTCCAAAAAATTTTATTACCAAATAAATAGCTTTCATACTATTGGAATGAGCAAGGAGATGTCTTTAACAAGAAATTCCTTCACATCCAAATGAAGCTAGTTTACACCGTCTCCCCCGTGGATTTAGTTTTGCAGTTGCCCATCCTCTACTTACAAGGAGAAACACGTGTGGGGAATCTTTGCAGGTAAGCGTACAATGAAGTGTATTTCACGTTAGGTATATTCAGTACATATGTTCGAGCAGATGATAAAATAGCTTTAGAAAAGCAAAATGTCCCTTTTATTTTAGAAAGAGGTCAATATTTGTCAACAGGGTTTGTTACTAAAAAGATCACACGTGAAATCTGTAGACCCAAAAGGTAAATCTGGCAAGCGACAGTTCTCTTACAGATTCACTGCCTGGGTCATCTGCACATCAAAGTTAAATAAGGGGAATAAATTTTATGTTCCAGTTCCCTGTTGGTGAACGGTCTGCTGCTTTTGGAACGTGGATGGAAGGTTTGCTGCCTTTTGGATTCAGAAATGCTGCCTTTCTGCAACCTGTCGGCTTGCGTTTGTGCCCGACAGCTTTTCTGTCGTCGCAGGTAGGAAGGTCTGCTCCGGCCCACAGCTCTGCCTTGGCTGAAATTCCCTTCTCTAGGAGAACCAGCACCCCTGGCTGCATTCAAGCATCACTGCACAAAGTTTATGTATCTGCTTGAATTTCTCAGTTTCTCTCGTCCTGGTACCAGCTGCGTTCTCTCTCCAAGAAGGAGTTCCCAGGCGATCTTTTTGCTTCTTTGTGCTGTCTGCATTATTGACCTTTTGAGTCTTCATCCGTACCCCCTGTTGTACTGCATGTTGCTTCAGCCATTGATTTCTGCCCTGTTTACCTGACCCAGCCGCTGACTAGGCTGTGAAGTCCCATCCTTGCGCTGGCAGTGCTGGCAGCCTCTCCCTCCTGTTCCCCCACTGTCCCCCACCCCCAGGCTTTATTATATCCTCCTTACCTTCCCAGACACAGTGGAAAAAACTCAAACAAAATACATGAAGCCACATCCTTATGCTCTCTTTCGTTTGTTTTTCCTTGCCTATCTTAATAAAATTAAGACTCTATGAGAAAGAATTATAATTTTCTGTAGGTCTTTGTAATGACTAATACAATGGGGTAATGTGTTTTCTAGTACGTGCTGTGACAGTAGGCATTTCAAACTAAAATAGGGTGATCTAACCAAGATAACCAAGCAGTATAGTGGTGGCATACTGAGGAATTGGTAGTTAAGCTATTTCTAGCTCCCCTGTTTGTGAGTGATCAGTAAGCAGTCACTTTTTGGTTGTTTTTAGCAAGCTCTGTGATGAGAATCCTCGTTAGAACAAGTCTTAAAAAAAATGGTAAGGGGAAAAGTGTTCAGTTTCAGGTTTTTGAAATATAAATAAACTTATAATAAACTGTGATTGGAAGTCAGGAAGAATACATTTTAGGTAGAACCTGCAGTGATGGAGAAAATGAGCTGATAATAATGCTGATTTCAGTTTTTCATTATTTACCTTTATTGCTTACATAAGAGCTTAAAAGTGTCCAGACTGTAGTTGTTGGAAAATCTTCTGTCACTGTACTGTTGTTAATGAGCTATTGATACAGACTGTAGGAAAAGTTGGTGTGAGATTGTGAATAAAAGTTTAATAATGAAACCAAGTTGCTATTCCTTTTTTTTTTTTTAATTGATATTTTTACGTAGGCGTTGCATACTGGCCTAAACCACAATACAGTTCCTTGTTTCACTAGTTAATACATCCCCATCCTTCAGTTGATGTTAACTCCAAAGAAGTTTCCTCCTGATTTCTTGATGTGGTAACTGGTTTGATCTATACTAGTGTTAACAGGGGCATTGTATCTATATTAATAACTGAATTTCCTTTATAATCAGTATGAATAAGTTACACATGACATGAAAACATTTCTGCTGATCAGTTTTGAATTTTGAACACTTTGGATGTTGCTCGGTATTTTTTTCTTGCGTTTTAAGATAGCAAACGTAGAAATGTCTGGTCAGACCACTCTGGAGCATTTATTATTTTTTATGTCCACTCAGAACACTCTTGATTTTAAACTTGACAGTTTCTTTTCATATGATATTTTCAATACTTATCGTTGTTCACATTTGAACTCTTTCCAGTTCTTTATTACCCTTTTGGAGAAGGGGTGACCTGTACCTCGTGGTTTTTTTCTGGTAAGGTCACAGGATTGATTTTTATAATCCCATTGCACTGGATTTCTTCTAATTCTCCTCCATTGTTTCAGCAGCCTGTTTTATTGTTTTTGGTGTAGCGGCATGTTGAGCAGAGATTCTCACTGAACTGCTCAAGTGGTGCCCAAGTTCCTTCCCGAGGCCAAGGCATCTGGTGCTTTTTCCCAGGCTGCCGTGACTGATCTAACGAACCGTTTCCATTAAGCAGAGGCAGTTGTACCACCTCCCTTGTGTTCACCGGCCCCAGGGATCCGGTTCATGGAACTACACCGTTAGAAAAGCAGTTCCTAGTCTTGCCAGTAAAGGGCTGGTTTTTCTCTCTGAGCAGGCTCACCCGTGGCGGCTGCTGCTGTTGTTGCAAGGAAAACTGAGGGGCACACGGCAAAGGAAGGAGGAGATGGAGGTGCGGAACGTGTCCTTTCTGCAGCCATGTGCATCAGAGCAGTTTAACTAGCATTCAGCTATGCAGAGAGTTGTAATATCCGCAGTGACCGATGCGAATGCGGGATGGATGGAAATGTGTGCGTGAGCAGAAGGAGGAAGAGTGAAACCAAGGGTTAGAGAGGTGGCCTGAGCTGATAACGAAGGGCACCGTTCCCAGCAGTGCCTGTGCCACAGCGCCCATGACTTGCCAGCAGAAGACCTTGCGTCCTAACAGCAGGAGGATGGCAACAAGGTTGTAGTATATCACACCGTTCTTCTTCCTGTGAGACGAACAGGAGGAGATACTGCAGGCGTAGGTTTCAGATCTGTATTCCAAACAAGAAAAAACACGACGGGCAGCAACATGGCCGAAGGTTTATGGAAGGCAAGGTGAGCAAGATCCCAAGGCAAAGGACTGTCTTGTCACAGCTGACGATTCCTGAAGGATATCCGAAAGGATCTGCTCAAAACCCTATTTCTTTTATTGCTAATTAAGAACATCTCCTGAAATGGGGTGAGGATTTAATAGCTGACGGCCCTTGTCCTCTGTCTGGCACAGAAGTTATGCTGGCCAGACCGTTTGCGCAGGTAGGTCTTGGTGCTTGTGGGCAAGTGAGCAGAACAGCGCGAGTGAATTACATCTATGAGATAATAAATGTCAATGGGCAACATCAACTTACCTGGAGATTTTGTAGGCGGCTGTTACCTTCCTCTTGCCTAACACACTGAGGTTTATTACACCAAGTTCCCTACAGTTGCACCTTTAATCTGAAACCTCATAAAACACAGATTGTTTTCTCTTGGCTTCATTTTAGTATGTGTTTGTTATCTGTCATCATTTAAAGTTGAGTTGGTGTTTTGGGGGCCCACTTACTCGTTTTGGTTAGATTAACAGTTTTTCATGATTCCGAGTAACCTAAATAACTGCAGATTTTATGCCGGGGTACTCAGCCCAGTTCCTGGGTGATGAACAACTGTACTGTAACATAGGACCAAAGCCATTCTTTTGAGACACTTTGCAGTGAACTCTTTGCCATTAATTAAATGTATTATAATGAAATTGGTAATTTAACCCAATATTTTGCTTTATTTAGTCTCATCAGGTTTTGATCTACGACTGTCTGTGTCTTAGGTTTGTTTGTTTGTTTGTTTGTTTGCTTCAGGAGGAATTATTCTCTGTCTTCAGGCTTTGAAAGAATTTCTTTTCTGCTATCTGGATGAGTAGATCCAGAGCAAGAACTAGATTGTCACCAGTAGTAGTTGTTCTGTTCTATTTCTTTTGTACATGATGCCTGGTATGACTTTTGCTTATTGTTTGTACTAGGATTAGATTTCCAAATTTGTGTGAGACTCCAATTAGATTCAAATAACTTCTTGAAGCTCATTGTTTCTTCACAGTGTTTTATTATCTTTTTCCCAGCACTAAGCATGTTTTTGGCGACTCAGAGATTTTCTTAGTGTGTAAGATATATCTAAGGGGTTTGCTTCCTTATTTTGGGCTTTAGGGATCTTCATGTTACTGAAATCTCCTTTTTAACAGGGTGTATCGAAAGTTCAGGAAGTTTAACAGGGAGAAGCACGCGTTGTGGGGCGTGAACTCTTTGCATATATGAAGGGGCTCCTTATATTTCTTACTTTTACCTTACCAGTCCTACATTTTACCATTTTCTCATTGATTGTTTCAGAAAGTAGCTTATGACATCTGTCACACAGATAACAAGGGTTTCCGTGGTTTGTTTCCCCCTACCCTGCTTCCTCTGCCAAAAATTCTGTAGTCATCCTGGATCCACACGTACCTTCCCATCACTTTCATTCTCCCTTCTCTTTCGCTGTGGTGAGTTGTGTTGAGGGTTTGCCCGTCATTCAGACTGGGAAGAAAACCAGATGGTGCCAGCCGTGAGCACATTCCAGCTCTTTGTTTTTTTCTGAATTCCTTAATGCTATAACAAAGTTGATGTGTAGCTATGCATGTTCTGCCTGGCACGTGTGCAAAATTCGGTTATAATTACATGATCAGGTACTGTTTAACAGAATACTGTGTAGCATTGTAAGACTGTTTTTTGTATTATTGTAAAATAGTGTTATTTGGGCGTTGACGTTCCTTTGACCGTAGGCACCACACAAACGTGGGCAGAAAAGATTATCTGCAGTCCTAAATGTTTGCAGTGTAAATGTGATACATGGAGCAGTGAAAACACACACAGACGAGAAGGAAAATACTAGGAGTTGAGGGGGAACATTCACACCCCAGGCATCCATTTCATGTACCGAAATCAAAAGAATGCTCTGCCTAGGCCATTTCCACAGCTTATCCGGAGACTCCTGCAGAGGACAGCTTGGAATGCTTTGGGAGTTCCTTCGTCGGAGTCGCTCCCAACGGAACCCTCTCTGCATTTACTGTGTAGGAGGAGCCGTCTCCTACACCCCACACTTGCCTGCTTTAGATACTTAATATTAGGGGATGCGTATATACCTGCTTAGCACGTTTTGCTCATGGGGGCTGTAGGGGCATCTTCGTACGCTGAATTTCAGAGAAGGCTTTGAAGGAGAGCGGTGAACTGTGTCTGCAAATATTTAAGGGAGTTTAGTCCCTAAAGTCTAAGGTGTAAAACAGGAAAAGGCGTAATAGGTTGGTTTGGAAATATCACGTGGGTGAGAGGAGCTGGAAGCTGGACTCCTGACACTGAGTGGCAGGTGGGAGATGTGAAGGGAAGAGATACATGTAGCATCTCCCATTTTTTTTTTTCAGTAAAAAGTGGAGGTTTTTGAAAGTGTTTTAGCCAAACACAACATAACGGATGGTACAATATAATGGTCTTTGCAGCTTTGTGTTTCATGAAAATTGGCCTAGCTTCGAATGTGAGCAAACCATAGCTGGCTTCCTGACGGTGACTGAGGAGTAATAGGTGCGGTGGTGATAGGCAAGGCAGGGCCTTGGGAGTGAAGACAAGTAACAGATACTACAGGAGAAGTCAGGGAGAGCTGTGAAGAGGGTGATGTGTTCTCCAGCTGACTAGGAGCAGGGTCTTTGCAGCAGTTCTCTGAATGCATGTGAGGTTAGGCTGCGTTTCTCAGCAGCAGAGAGAAGAATGTTGCTGAGGCAAAACGGGGTGATGATGATGATAACATGATTGAATGCTTCAGGTGATTGGAAGAATGAAGAAAGACACCATCTTGGAACTGTTGCACTGAAAATATCTGCAAATTAGGAATGTGAATCTTAGGAGCTGGAGTAAATTTGGGATCTAAGGTGGTGCTAGAGCTACGTGTCTGAGCAGTAGACAAGGTGGTGGTGTAGCTGTGCAGCTCTGTATGTGTCACCAGCAATGAAGTCATTCATCTGAAAGATCTTAAAAGATCTGTCCTCAGACATAATTGTATTGGTTTTTATTTGGAGTTTTTCACTCCTATGATTGCTTCCCACGTAACATAGTTTAGAATCTTTCCCCACCTGCCACCAAGGACTGGACGTTAATTGTTCAGTTCGGTTTGTCATGTCGTAGTGGGGTGGCTGTTGTGAAAAGGTGTGTTTTGCATCTGCTGGGAAGGTACCGATCTTTTTATTTGGCTTATAGTAATAACAAACACTGGGTACAGTAATTTCTTTACAATTAAATTATTAAATCAAGTCATCTAATAACTATACTCCTTAGTACTTCAGTAATATAGTTAATTGATTCAGTTCTGTATTCTGGTCCTGCCTGATGATGTAAGAATTCTCCTCAGCAGGAGGAAGCTTTCGGTGTGCCTGAGGCTTTTATAGCCGGGTCCCGTAACAGCGCAGTCATCCTTTCCCTTGCCCTTCAGCACGTCCCAGAACTCGCAGGTCGAGAAGGCAAACTGGAGAAAGGGCAGAGGAAAGAACATCTGCTCCTGGATAATTTTCCACTGGCATATGGTCGTATGGGCACAGTAGCAAGCAGGTGCGAACGAGAATTGTTTCTAGGCTTTTCTCACTTAAACCGGAGATGAGGCAACTTTTGGTATCAGGGAGGCATAACCCAAAGAAAAAAAAACAAACAGCTTTTTGTTTTCGTTTTTTTGTTATTTCTACAATACATACATTTCCACCAGGTGTGGAAATACAGACTGTTAATGCATTTTTTCAAGAGCAAGAAAAAAGATTGTCTTAGCTGTCTAGTGGTTAGGTGTCCAGATTGAAATATTAAAGTATGTAGTATGCTAGGGGAAGATAAATTTAAAAATTGCCTTTCTTCAGAAATGTTTTTCTTTGGAAAGGAATTTGATACTAATAGCCCTTCAATAGTTTCAGGCTATTCAGAGAATCAGAGAATCATAGGTTGAAAAAGGCCTCTAAGATCAAGTCCAGCCGTCAACCCAACACCACCAGGCCTGCTAAACCATGTTCCGAAGTGCCACCTCTACACGTTTTTTGAACACCTCCAGGGATAGGGACTCCACCACCTCCCTGGGCAGCCTGTTCCAATGCCTGACCGCTCTTTCAGTAATGAAATTTTTCCTAATATCCAACCTAAACCTCCCCTGACACAACTTGAGGCTGTTGCCTTTCATCCTATTGCTAGTCACTTGGGAGAACACACCAACACCCACCTCGCTACAACCTCCTTTCAGACAGTTGTAGAGAGCAATAAGGTCCCCCCTCAGCCATGAGCAGTCACAGCCAGGTAGGGCAGTTAATGACCTTTTTTTGCTTGCTGAAAATTGGTGAATTCCTAAATTCGTGAGCAAGCGCACTTCATGGCACTCCAGACATCTGCGGGCAAAAAGTGCAACGTGGCCACGGGATGCTGGGGGCTGGATGCTCCCTGCCGGTGGGGAGAGACGAGGAAGGCGGCGAGGGCCCCCCTGCTCCCCGCCTGCACGCTGGGCCCTGCAGCCAGGACCTCTGCGTGGCCGGGCATAGCCCTGCTGGGGTGCACCCTCGCCCCCCACCCCAGCATGCTTCCCGAGCGGCAGCTGGGCCTGTGTAACTCCTGGAGGTAAAATAACCAACATAGGACGCTGTATTCTGTTTCTGATGTGAATGTGGTACCCAAGTGGGAATTCAACACTAAAATGGAAATAAAGACTTTGATACGTATCCTGAGCTAGCACCAACCCTGAGAAGACAAAACCATTATCTTCTCCCACAGATTTTTGAAATCACATCTGTCTTGCATATCAATGGGTTTCATAATATAAAAGTAGTCTAATTAAAGTCAGCATCACATCTTGGCAAAAAGGGCATCTGAATGTCCACGTGCATAGTGAATAGGAAACTTTGTATATAGGATTTATAGATAAATTTAAATATTATGTTTATTTAAATATACATATTTAAAAATTATATATAAATTTAAATATATATAAAAATTTATAATTTATATAAAAATAATAACAATTTGAGTCTACCGTGCCATCAGTGCTGTAGACAAATCAACATCTTTTTCAGTGAATTTCAGATGCTCGTGTCCTTAACTTACCTTGGAATAATTTTTAAACGTTAATTGATTTCATATAAAGGATCTTGCTGCATCTTCAGCCATCAGATAGAAGTAAAAGTAACCAGAGATAACTGATTCTCCTGAACATTTTTTTTTTTTTGACAGAAAGTGTGTTCACATTGATCTGTGTGGTTACATGCTGATTTCTGAAGGCGTAAATCTGCTATAGTAAAGGGAGGAACAGTATCCTACTCCTGGACAACCTCGTATTGTCTTTGGTCTGGCTGTCTCAAAGAGGTAGTACCGGTGAGGATGCAAGGTGTGGTGATGGAAGAGGAAGGTGGGAGATGCAGCAGAAGGCACGGACCCCTTCCTGGGGTGGATGAGAAGTGCTGCTGCTGAAGTTTGGTTGACACGATACTCCGTGGCGTAGCCTGTGCCTCTGTGTGCTTGTTCTGCTGTAATCCTGATGTTCCTGTTGTGTCTTCACTGCTGCTGTTGCACGTTCGTATTGTATTAAAGCCTGTATTTCAGTAGGCAAATCTCCTTACAAAGTCGACATTTTTTTGAGACAGTACTTTTTCTCATTGGCAGCTGTGTATGGTACTAGGTGTTTGCTACCGTGAGCTTTTATTAGTATGTTAGGGAGAAACATCAGCACAAAAGGTTACTTCATCTAACACACTGCCAAGCTAGATCTTCTCACAACTTTCAGATGGGCATAACATTGAGTGTTTTTTATGGAAAGAATATTACTTTCTGTGAGTTTTACAGTGTTTTAAAATATGGTAAGATCATCTCATTTTAGTTTTTGCCATTGAGTTACTAAGAGGCTAAAAATCTACGTGTAGAGGAATGAAGATTTGATGAAGATAAAAATATCACCTTTATTGATTTTAGACCACACTATTTAAAATAGTAAAACGAATTGTATACAAATATGAAAAAGCAGCAGCACGCAGGAGGCGAGCCAACGCACGGCAGGTACTCGTGTTTGCCTGAAGGGGAATGCGCTGTGATCAATTAATGCTCTATAAACCTCTTGATGTAAAACATCACTGTAGCCTGTCCTGTAGCTGCAGCATTTTGTGGTAAAAATGCAAATCTTGTCATGGTCTAGACACTCAGATTATTTTTCTGGGACTAGTTTTGTGTCTCTTTAATTAGAGCTGTGCGCTCTGTTACCTAATTTCATCCTTTTTCTGCTTACATATTTAGGCCCCAGTCCTGCCACTGGATTTGTTCTAGTGGACCTCGATAGCCACGGGGCCTGGCTGAGTGGATGGGACTCTGGATGACTCCAAGCTTCTACTCTGAAGATCTGATTGTAGGCCTGAACCTAAATTTCTATTTTATTCCACTCTCTATTTGCTTCTAGTTCATGAAAATTATCCTGCAAAATGGTATTGTCTTTGAGCCTCATGCACATTAGTAGCATTTAGTAGCGTTCAGACACCGTGTGCTTGGGATATTGTCAGACACCGTTAAAATATTTCTGTTGTGTCATATGCCAAAACCTGATGAGTGCCGTGATTGTTGTGTTACGTTCAATGGCTTCCTACCTAAAATGGAGGAGATCATCACCTGCGTTTCCAGACTTTGCAGTATATTTCTCTTAAATGAGATTTCGAAGTCAGAGTAGCTGTTGGAACTCTATTCAGATCATTTTAAAAGGCATTGGTAGATTTGTTTTCATTCGTTGGACACAAAGTACATCTATTTTATTTTATTTTTCAATGTGCCATCTTCTTAGTCGCCTGCTATAACCGAAAGCTTTCAATATGGTGATACGCTGTGACCAATAAAATAAGTAGGAAAAGGCATTAACTTTTACTAGCTCTCCTGTTGCTTTCCTATTTCTGTGGCTGTGGCTACATGACATGCTATGCAGCTGAGAGTGAGGAGATTTTTGTTTTTGTGAACCAGAGAATATCTTTTGTTTCCACTGAGTGCTGTTCCCTGTCCTGTTCCATATGACTTTGTTGCAGTTTTACTGAGTACTAAATAGCCCTCACAGAAGCTGGAAAGGACTTTGCAAAATCACATTAAGAATGGAGTTTGAGGGGAAAAAGGGATAGACTCTATGCATGTTGATATTTACACTGCATAGACTTTTTAAAGCAAGTGTGTAGCAATATAGTATAATTAACAGATGAAAAGATCCCAGGCTTTCTCTGTGTATATATAATCAGAATTTTCTTCGTTTTTTTCCTTTGTAGGCTTATTAAAATTATATCTAAGAGCTTCACAGTATTTGATGAAATTTTGTGTATTCCCAGAACAACAGAAAAGCACCATTGCCCTGTTTGACTAAGGAGAAAACCGAGCCACTCGTTCAGTCAGTGGTGAAGTCGTCGTTATTAATTGGGTTCTCCTGCCTTTTAACCTTGTGCCTCCAGCTCCATTTCACCCTCGAAAGCCAAAGCGTCCATTATAATCAGCTGCTTTGCATTTCTACATGAAAGGCCCAAGGTGTTTCGGTCTGGACTCCCAGAAAAAGAGGAAGGCAAGGTCGGTGGCCACCTCTCAAGGTGCTTGGTCTGACTCGCTCCCTGTTCACGGCAGCCGCCGGCGAAGGCAGAACTGAGTGTTGCTGTGTGGCATTCAACTGCCTTAACCACATGCCCATTGCTCTCTTCCTGTAGTTGTCTGTCTTGTTCTCTGCACAACTCCTAGAGCAAGCGCATATTCCGGCCTATAAATAATCTAATCCGATACACAACCCTGATTCATTTCCTGAGCAGCGTGTGTCCTGCACACACGCAGCGGCCGCGGTCCTGTGGAAAAGTTTAGCAGAGTGGATGAGGCCAAATATTAAGGCCATGAAGTATTTAAACTTTGCAATGAAATAACATTTTTGTTTAATGCAGCTTATTATAGCTATAGCTTGAAGTGTTTTTAACAAGGAACAAGAAAAAATGAATGCATTTATATCTGGTTGTAACCGTTTCCCTGTCTAGCATCCGAACGCGAATATTCAGCTCCGTGAAATACAGAACATCGGCTGGCAGGAGCAGGCTGGCCACCTCTAGGGAGGAAGGGAAGGAACAAGGCTGGGTAGTAAATGCCGTGGTCGTACCCAGTTTGCCTTCAGTCTCAGAGAGCATTTGTGGAGAGTTTACCCTAGCGTTTTTTTTCTCTTTAGCGTCCTAGCCGAAGAAATGAGCTCCTCCGGAGTTTCTGAATGCAATAGATGTTGGGGGTGTGCAGTGTGTTGCTGTAGTCTGCTAGTAGTGTAAATAAAGAAATAGAAATCCAAGGTTAGTTTTTTTCCTATCCATGTTTTTCTGTTGGAGAATAAGAGGAGGCACGCCTCAAGTCTCACTGTTTTCTCCCAGATGAATTTCAGGGGCAATCCATATGATTCTTGATCTCAAAAATATGTAGCAAAAACTTTTACAATAGAAAAATATTGCTCTCAGCTTCTGCCTTTAATCTTCTTCCTGGTCAAACTGTAGTGGCCTGTTGTGTTTGTAAGCTACCAAGGATGGTGTGGAGACTCCAGTGCCAGAGCAGTGAGAATCACAAGCTCATCTCTTTATCTTTTATGTTAGACTTGATTAGGATGATAGGTTTTTTCAGAGAAATCTAGCCAGACCATAGGTTAGGTTTCATTTTTTCTTGGTGTTCTACCTTATCTATCTGTGGATGACGCTTGAGATTTGGTGACCGGGCTAGTGATTTGCCATGAGGAGAACAAAGCAACCTCATGCTTTGCATTTTCTTATTTTTCTCTGGATTATGCAGTCTTTTCACAGAATCACAGAATGTCAGGGGTTGGAAGGGACCTCTGTGGGTCATCTAGTCCAAACCCCCTGCCGAAGCAGGGTCACCTACAGCAGGCTGCACAGGATCTTGTCCAGGCGGGTCTTGAATAT
>Ga0065711_1046986_pt1 | contig 12591 bp, 14 predicted proteins | sample Hoacrofraction12_FD_59098 | JGI IMG/M metagenome (GOLD analysis project Ga0065711, IMG submission 59098) | Hoatzin crop microbial communities from Cojedes, Venezuela - Epithelial fraction 12 v2 (version 2) | ecosystem: Host-associated > Birds > Digestive system > Esophagus > Crop | place...
GGGGGGGGAGTGTTCTTTGCTTTGTCTGTACAGGAATACAACACACATGCACAAGCTCACGCTGAAGCGCTAGGCACTGTGGTTCGCCTTGTCCCAAGGAATAAACAGACTGACACCCCCCAAAAACATACACACACACGAAAAATTGAATAATTTCTCCCCAAACCTCTCCGCTCCTGTCTGTAGGGATGGTGTTTCCTACCCAGGGAGCTGGGGAAAGCCACGGGAAGGATGAAACCAAGCGGTTGTCCATCTCCAGTCCCCCAGCCCAGCACTGTGGGAGGGCTTGGCTGCCTTCCCCACCTGTCTCCAGCTCAGCCGTGCAGCCAAAAAAGGACGAGATGGGGATGGAGACGACGCTGCACATAGGAATGGGGGAAGAAAACCCAACCAACCCAAAAGCCTTATAAAAAGAAGAAAAAAAAGAAAAAAATCCACAGACTTTTGCAAAAGAAATAGTGGTTAATTGCCATTTTTAACCACTGCCTCGCAGCCCGGGACAGGCCGCCAAGAAGAGATCTCGCGTATCAAACCACTGGGAGTTGGCTGATGGAGTCTAAGTCAGGATCTCGCCCCGTTTTCCCCTCACACACACACACCTCGAATGCTGTAACTACTTTTTTTTGTAGTCCCACATTTCCAACATGCAAAATAAAATTAAAACAGAAAAAAAAATTAAAAAATAAAAAAAAAAAAAAAAGGAAAAGTTGCCTGTATTCAGGCTTCCCCTGTTAAGGGGCACGACTTGAAAAAAAATAAAATAGTTACGCTCCTGCCACAAATAAAGTGCAAAAACCAAGCGGTCTCTAGGTATACACATATACACACACATGGGTGTGTGCATGTATATATATTAAATAATAATAATAAAAAAAGAGAACACAGACAAAACTGTCCCTTCTCGTGGCTTTTTGCAGCCACACAGAGACTCCTGCATCCCGGCCAGGGCTCCGGCCATCTCCACGAGACCTGTGTGCCTGCAAAACGCATTGAGCTCAGCCTCTCCACTTGCTAAGCCCTGCGACGATGCAGGGATTCAAAAACCCCCTCCAAAATCTCTGCTTTCCTCCAACGAAGAGGAAAGCGGAGATGAAGTACCGGCACAGCACCTCAACCAGCGCTCATTCTCCCCAAAAAATCATCACACGCCTGAACTCGGAGCACCCCTGGGCGCCCCATGAGATGAAAGTCTCACCCAAGCGCGGCTGCTCCGACACCACAGGCAGCTCGCGACCAGTTTTAGACACAGATCTACATTCCCTGCAAACCTCTTTAAGGTGTATTGAGTAAAATAAAAAAAGAGAAAGAATGGTTTGGGTTTTTTGTGGGTTTTTTTTTGGTTAAACCCAGGAGTTCTCGCTGTGAAGGACTTCACACAACTGCCTTTCTGGTGCCTGGGTGAGCTGGGCTTGCGTGTGCGACAGCATGGGTAAGGACTGCAGCACAGCACGTTAGGGGCTTTCTTGAAAAGTAATTAACAATAATCATAAAAAAATGCAAAACCCCTTCATTCCCCACCCCCTTTCCCCTTATTTCTCTGCTAACCCCGCACCATCCACATATATACATCCCACCCAGAGATGGATGGGTACCAGTCATCTATACAAAAGGAGATCAAAACCGCTTGCAGAGGAAAAATAAAACTCCTGTGCGCTAGAAGCACTTTACAGCTTGCTATGATCTAACGGGACGCCGGTGAGGAGAGCAAATGCGGCAGCCTAAAGATCTGGTGGTGACCCCGTGGAGCTCGGCTCCTCTCCTCCGCTCTCCTGCATTCTCTCCCCCCTTCGGCAGAACGGTTTGCAGATGAACGGGCGCGGGCAGAAACAGCCGAGGGCCGACCTCGCCGCAGACGGAGGAGACCGGTTTCTAAGCAAGCTTCGGAAATGGCGATGGGATGGGAAGCTGGCGTCGCGACAGCGCCAACGGAGTCACGACGGCTTCTGCGAGTTGTTCATGTTCTGGAACGAGAGGGGAAGGACCAGGGTTGGAGGGCGTGCTGGACCCCATCCCAGCAGTGTCTTCTACGTGCACATCAAGAGGGAAAAAAGGGAGTAACAGAAAGCCACGGTATGGGTCACTATGAAAGTACCCACCACAGAGGAGAGGACACTGCCCACCCAAGGAGAGAGGTGAAGGGAGATGCACTGACTTGCTACACCCACGCCCCTCCACTCAAGCATCACCTGGCTTTAACTACAGGGTGGAAATTTGACCAAGATACCCCTAAAAATAGAGCTAAAAAATAAGGCAACCCTCCCACCCGACCCGGTCTAGACTTCTGAAGCTGCTCTTTAGTCCATGCAAGGCAAGGTGACAGAGGACCACGGTGTTCATTCAAGGAGCCCAATTAAACATCTCTCTCTCTCACTCCCCTTGAAGGTGGGCAGTGTCCTTTGCCTACCAAGGAGGAGATCACTGTTTGTCCATCCTTGGCACTGCCAAGAAGAGGCAGCTCCCACCAGCCGTGCTGAGGAACTGGCATGGGGACCAGCCACCACCAGCGGTATGGCAGGAGCACCCGCTCCCCCCGACACCCACCCCATGAGGTTTCACAGGCCTTGGAGCTGCTTCAGACACAGCCCTGGTGCGGGGCAGCGACAACGGGTCCCCACCACTGTGTGGTGAGGACCACAAAACCAGAGATGACCAGCTAAACACCAGCAGGACCAGCCCCGAGGGTGGCTCCTGAAGGAGAGCATCCACTACAGGAGAAACCCAAGGGGAGATGGTCACAACAAGGACATTTCCCAACTCACAAAACTACACGAAACAGGGTGGGGAAAAAAGGACTAGGAAACAGCTAGGAACGTTTCTCAACTTTTTTTTTTTTTTTTGAGCTTTTTTTGCTTTTACTACCTAAACTGCCTCTTACAAGCACCAGGAACCTTGGCCAGGCTACGAGGCAGAGCAGGCTAAGCTGTTCTCTGTTATCTAAGGAGACAGGAGGAGGGTTAGGGAAAGCCACATGCACCACAGCCATTTACCTTGGAAATATTAGTAAAGAGAAAACTTTGAGAAAGTGACAAACGGGTCGTCTTTAAGCATGAAAAGTGAAGGGGAGAAGAAGGGAGGGGATCAGGTCGTTGTTAAAAAGTGCACTTTGGATCACAAGCCAAGCAAAAGGAAAAGAAATCGTCACGCCAGGTAGTCCCGCAACCCCAAACCAGCTCAAACCCACAGCCAGGAGGACTCTCAGGCACACAGCCACATCCCCAACCTCTCCAGATGTCCCCTGTTCCTCCCTGGATGGGGGTCAAACCCCCAACAGTGAGGGCTGATGCAACAAAGCACCCACTGCCAACCAAGTCCCATAGTGCAAACTGGGAAGGAGATACCTTCAACGAATAGTGGTGGGACGTAGTGAGGACCAGACACATGTACATACATATGAGATGTCAGCCTCCAAGAGAGGTACTGACACAAAGTCTTTGGTTTGGGGTGTCTCCGCTCCCTCAGAAGCAGCCTTTCAGTTCCACATTAGTAGATAGAGGCAGGTTCCCAGCAGCTGGAGATTTTAAACTCACTGCTGCCAGCCTACAGCTGGGATAGGCAACCATCACTGTCTGCTCCCTCCAGCAGAGCACCTGGTCTAGCAAAACTTGATGCAGCTATCTCCCAAACCCAACATCGGAGTGTGTTTTCCTCGTCCCAGCCAGCACTGAGGCATGCAGTGCTTTTTATTACAACATGGATGGGAAAAAGGTGGATGAAGGGATGAATGAAGAAACAAAAATGCCTTCAAAGCAACCCGAGAAGACCAGGCACTTCATAAGATGCCCATGAGCAGCAAGGGAAGGAGCACAGACATGCAGGCCATGCTGAGCAACTCAACCTCTACATTCGCCCATAAGCATGATGATCTCCCCTAACCTGTCCACCAGCAAAGCCAAGAGTGACCTTCCTAACTTCCCTTTTCTCAAAAACATTTGCTCTAAAAGGGGAAGAAACATGAGATTCACCAGCTGTCACATGCAAGCAAGGCTGAGGCCTGGCCATGTTATAGCACGTTTCTCCATCTTCAGCCCACAAAATGAACCAGGACAGGGATACACGTAGGCTGATATCAACTGGTCTACTGAGGGCAAAAAGACCCCTGGGCATTACCCCAGCCTCAGCTCAGCCCCCCAAAGTCTCCTTGCTCTATGAGAAGACATTTGAGCACAGCTGCCAACAGCTGCTGCGCTCAACTCAATGATGTAGCATGAATTAAGTCCAAAGGCTTCAAACTCATCCAGAAGTTGTCCTGTCCCTATTACACAAGGTTCTAACAGCACCGAGCCAAACTCTCAAAGCCTTGATTATTTATAATTAAAGCTCAAGGCATCTTGCTTTCTTACTAGAGCTAGAGGACAATATGCTTGCACCCCCTCTGCCCAAAGCATCTAGACAGACCACCTAGGTCTACCACCTACAGTACAACGTGCTATCGCAGAGGAGATAACTCCAAGAAAACCCAACAGCATCTCCCATCCTGTAATTGTCCAAGGAGGGCGCAGGGAGTTCAGACCTCATCAACAGAGGGCAAGTGATTATTTGCTTCACTTCTCAACAAAATTGGGACATTAAATCAAACTAGGATATTTAGGGGTTGGACAAAGCAGTATCCATAGTCTCCTCTTCAGCTTTCCTAAGACTCATCCAAATCCCCACCCATCACACACAGAAATACTAACTCCAAGAAGTCCATGCCCCAGCCGGGTTTCACATCAACAACAAAATAACTGGTGGGATGGCAAGAGACATGGAAAGGGGGCAAAAGGGGGAAGAAGACGCAAGAAGGTACTTACAGGCATGCCTTCCCTAGTAAAGGCTGCAGAGAGACGGAGAGAATGGAAAGAGGTGTCAGTAACGCCGCGCGAGACCAGGCAGAGGACACTGGACGGCAGCGAGGGCACCCAAAGAGCGAGAGCTTCCAAAGCTGAAGCTGGCGGAGGGTTTGTTGCAAGACTCAACCAGCCCAAGTAGAGCCCCGAAAGCTGACAGACAGACCGAGCTGCCATGCTCGGTGCTTGCTGGGGTGGGAAGGCTCATGCGAAGTGTCCACCAAGCAGAGCGGTTGGAGGAGCATGGCACTCTTCCTAACCTGCCCGGGACCTGGCCAAGGAGGGTTGAGAGGACACCAGACAACACAGACACCATGAAGAAAGGCTGGGCGAGACAGCAAGATCCAACAGGCAGCTGGTAGGAAGGGTAGCAAGGAGAAGGGGCTCCTGTAGAGCAATGCTGCTTCTTCAGTACCACCCCAGCTCCTTCACGAGCACAGGGAGTGTTCCTGGAGAAGTGTGCAGCAACCAAGGTCTCTCTTTCTACACCCTTTCACACATTGGTGAAAGAGGAGAAGACACATGAGCATCACGGCAGCTACCCACAGGGTTTCACCCAGGGTTGCAGAAGGCAACTAGGTTCACCATGCCAAGAGGCTTCTACTCATTTTTGGTCCGTTTTGCCTATTGCTCCAGGAACGAAGAGAACACCTCCAGCCAAAGATGAGTCCTGGCAGCTCCTTCTCGAGGGAAGCACAAGAACATTTGCTTTATTGCAATGCCAAGGTCTACGCCAGAGCTGAGCACATCCAGGGGGAAGGCATGAGCCCTTTGGTCCTGTCCGCTCTAGAGATGTGGCTCCTCAGGAGGCTGAAACCATGATGCCAGATGGCGAAGGCACTGAACTAATGCAGCCTGGAGCTTTGAAGGGAGCTTACGACGCTCTCAAAACTCAAGAAAGGATCAACAACGACCTTTCGCCGGGTGCTCCCCAAACCAACCCGAGGCAGGGAGGGACAGCAGCCGTGGGAGAAAGATGCATCTCAGAGACAGCAGCACAGGTTGTGACAAGTGCAAGCCATTCCCCAGCTTCAGGAGCGACAGGAGGACAACAAACAATAAAACAACAACAACAACAAAAAAAAGAGTTCAACTAACTTGTCCCGGCAGCTGCGTGGGCACTTCCTGAGGAACACAGCCTGGCAGGGCGGAAGAAACAGCCACATGCTCCTCAAAGCTGTTGATGCGAGGTTTTTTGGTGGGCTCTGGGCTTGCTAGAGGGGTAACGCTATTACGTCTCATGAGCGGGTTAGGTCCCTTCTTTGCTTCCTAAATTAGAGTGAGACAAAGAAAAAAAAAGTAAATAAAAAAATAAAAGAAAATAAAAAAAAAAAGGGAAGAAGGCGACAGTTATAAAGAAAAAAAAAGAAGCAGGTTGTTTTGGGTTTTTTGTATTAAAGCGGCCTCTGCTTTTCCCCACAATTGCTGTTGACGTGCAAAGGATAAACTGCAAGGCTCTGGACACCCAAAAAAACCCCTAATGCAAAATGTTCAAGAACGCAGCGTGATTTCCCAAGAAGGGGAGGAAAAAAAAAACAACCAAGAAGGCCCTGCACTCAGAAATGAGACAGACATTCTCCTCACCTGCGCCTACAAAAAAAGTAGACACAGATTGCTAAAAAACCTGTAGTGGTAACGAAAAGACATGAATTTTCATGACAGAGAGAGACGCCCATCGGTCTCCTCCTCGAAGCTGGTCCCTCCGACCCAGGGAGGGGTGTGAAAGCAAGAAGAGTAAGGATGAGCCAGCCCGGGCTGATAAGGAAGATTTGGGAAGCGGGGGCAGAGCAGCCAGCAAGGGTCGGCACTCACTCCAGCGCAAGCAAGGTGGGATGGAGGGGCAGTGTCCACGCAGCCGAGCAGAGGGACCCAAGCGCTTTGCACATGTCTTGTTCCGTCCTACCCACGGCTCTCCTGCCAACCCCAGCGAGGGTGGTGGAGAAGGGCATCGATAGTACCCAGGGCCCGGGGAAGGACCGGCTTCCCCTCCTATGGCCACAGTGAGGGAGAGACGGCTCAGATGCTGCCGCCTGCTGAGGTCGGGAAGCGAAGGAAAGGAGGTGTGGGCCATCAGAGGACAGCTCCGACTGTCCAGCATCCAGATTGGGTCCATCACGATTAAGTGCAAGTTCGAAAGGTCCCAGCAGCTGGGACATGGGCACTGCCAGGGTCCCTGGTGACCCCTTGGGTGGCCGCCCAGCCCTGATACTGAGCTGGCATCCCCATGTTCTGGCCTCTGAGCTCCTGGTGGAGCACGGGGCAGATGGACCTGATCTTACAGGGGTTTTCCTCCATGCGAGGGGTCTCCTCTCCGCGGTATCCCCAGCCCAGCGCTGCCACCTACCACCCTACAGAACGGCACTCTGGTAGCCCCATGGAGCCACGGGCACGCCAATAAAAAAACCACAAAGGCAGGAGATGTTGGACAAAGTGTTGAGCCCGGGCTCTGCCAGCCAGCTGGGAGACCTGGGAGAAGTCACCTTCTCCATCTGTGGCTCCATTCCCTGCTCAGGCGAGTGCCTGACTGCAGCGGTGAAAGTCAAAGACCAGGGAGGACCATTCCCTGGGCCAGCTTTAATCTGGGCAAACACAGTGGGAAGCAGGGACATGTAACAGTCCTCCTCCCTCAGAAAACCCTCGACTGGCCACGTCTTTGCAGAGCAAGAACCCATCTGATGCTCTAGTCCTCCAGCAGCACTTTGAGCACCTAGCAGAGCTATCTCCTCATGCCCAACCCAGCCATCCTCGCTGCTGGTTGACCGCAGGGGAAAAGAGGGGGACACCAAGGGACAACTCTGAGGAAAAGCAACACTAACCTCCGGCCGTTCCCTGTGGGTGTTGACAGCTTCGATGTTCAGCGAGATGGACTCCACCCGGCAGCCTGCAGAAGGGAGCACAAAGAGACAGAGCAGCCATCAGCAAACTCCATGAGCACAGGATGCTACAAGGTACTCTGTCCCAGACCCCTGCTCTTCGCCCAGAGGCAGCCTGGATTCAGGAGGAGGTACAAGGCAAACCCCTTGACATGCTTAGTAGAAAGGCTCCACTTACCGTAGGCCACCGGCGTCAGCTTCAACACTGTGTGAAGGGGACATTTCAGGTAGGGCATTTCATCTGCAGAGAAAGCAAAGCACGAGGGGTCACCCCATCCCTTCTCCAAATGCAGGCTCAGATGTCTTCAACAGCGAAGGCCATCCCACACCAAAGAGATGCACACTCCAGGCCCTGCATGGACCTGGACACATCTCTCATCTCCTCAGAGCTCCATCTGTCATCCCTCCTCCAGCAGGATCAATCCCCTTCCCAGTGACAAGGAGCTCACCTGCACTCTTGTCCAGAAAGTATGCCAGGAGACAGCGCATGACAGCCTGGTGACAGATCACAAGGACGTTCTCTCGTCTCTCCAGCTCCATGATGACTGGCTCTAGGCGCTGCACCAGGTCTTGGTAGGACTGAGACAGAAGAAGGGAAGGGAGATATGGCATAGAATCAAGAAAACGAGCACCTCAAGAAACAGTGGTCCTTGTCTTGGTACATCTATTGATTACATGCTTCTGACTAAACCAACTTCGTTACCGCTAAAAACAAGCGCAGTTCATCAAATCCTCATCTTCAGGCTACTCTAGAACATAGCTGCTTCTGGTCAGAGGATAAAGAAGCCATTCACATCTCAGTTACAGTCCTGGAGAGTTTATGAAGGTAAGCAGCAACTGCACAGGGCTTTGAGCATAGTGTCTCTCTATTATCTTGAAATTTGATTTTCTACAGGATTTCTCATTTCTGAAAAGTCTGGAGCAAGCTGAAAAATCTCCAGGGTTTTGAAAGACTTCATAAAGAACCATGACAGGCAGCCAGAAGGAACCCCAGAAATTCACAAGTCGGTGCCAGATATCCCCAAACATTCTCCTGTTGGACGTGCTGTCATGAGGATTTCTCCAAAGATTTTTTCCAAATGTCTATGGACGTGACTTTTAATTTGTGAATAAAAAGCCCAATTCACAACATAAAGTATCATCCAGAACTGCTGTTAATTCCCACTTCATTGTGTCACAACCTGAGAGCAGCTTGCCAGGAACAGAGCTATCAACATCAACCCTTAGGGAACGGTACTCAGAGCAGGGGCAGATATTACTTCTCCGGCAGTGAAAGAAAGGAAATTGGGGCAGCACAACAGTTTTAGTGGATGTCATGGAAGAGTTTGGACTACAAACCTCCAGAGTTCATCTAATCCCTTTCACCTAAGTTCATCACCCTTTCATCTAATTTGCTATAAAGTCAGTGGGACTGTTTGTTAAGCGATACGTTTCTTCAGAAGATCTTCATATACCACAATTTCACAAGAGCTCAATACAAAAGGTAAACACGAGCCCTGACCTTTCTTGATTCCAGTTACTTGGAGCACTTGCTGCTCCCAGTGTAGAGGACAGCACGAAGACAAGACAACCACGTCTAAAGTAAGAGTCACATCTCTGAAGGTCTCCTTGCAGACCTACCTCCCCAGAAGGATAGCGGTAGTAGTATTTATCCTGATCACGTAACGCAAATTCCTCTGGATGCTGGTCCCTGATTTCTTCATACGTCATTTCTTCACACACACCCTGCCAGAACAGGACATCCATGAGGTAACCGGGTAAGCTCAAGTCAAAAAGCATTAGCACACCCAACAAGCAAAGTCTTCTCCAGAGCAATTGTCTATAACCGTCTGAGTAGTCAGCTACGAAGCAGTTCCAAGCACAAATCATTTTAATGTACTCACTCAAGCCAACATCTTGAAGCATCTGCACTAAGATCAGAAGCCAAGTTGTGAGTACTGCAGCAGAAGAAGTACCCTTTCCCACAGAAGGAAGATATCCCCACAGAAGGTGAGATTTAGGCAAAAGTGAGAAGGCCGGTGCTATCACCCTCTCCGCCACACAGCAACCAGCATGATGTAGCTGTTCCCACCGCAAAGATACTTACAGCATCGATTTCATTGAGTGCCTTCCACTGCTCGTAGGGCAGTTGGAGAGCTTCTGCCGTTTGGATTGTCCTCTTTAGTTGGCTGGTCCAGACTTTGAGGTCCTTTAGGTTCTGCTCCTCAACAAACTTGTTCAGTGCCAGTGCAAACTGTGGGACATAAAAAGAGAGGTTGATTCCTGATGCACAGTTTCCCAGCAGGCCACCTTCTTCCCTGCTTCCTAGTAAACACTGCCTTCTCCAGGACCTCTTTCGCCTCCCATAGGCAGTTGTTTTAGCCTTCTGCTCTGAGGTGAAGAGCAGCTTCACAGGCACTGATCCACAAAAGCTATGAGTCTGACAGAGAGAGCAGCAGAGGAGAAAGCAGCAGCCTAATGCCGTCAAGGAACGACATCAGCACCCACGAAACAGCATCACAGCCCGGCCTCTCCTACAATGCTATGGAAGATCCCTCGCCACCCTTAACCACAGCTCTGCTTATTTGTCACAGAGCTAAATCCTTGTATTCTGCAGTCCTTATTAATAATTACACCTCAAATGACTCCATTTGGACTTCAAAATGGTTTTGCAAGACAAAACAGCTATTAACCCTCCCTGAAGCAGGGCGTCTGACCATGTCTTTGAAGAATGAAGTAGTGAGCAATCTGAAAGCATCCTCGGAGCTGGCTGTCCCTACCAAAGAGTCGCAGCGGTCCTTCTACATCCCACCCTGCCTATGCAAGGTCTGAACCAACTCCACGAAGATACTCATACCCTCCTCTCCTAGAGATTTCTGCAGTCCAACCTCTGTTAACCCCTAACTACATGCAAGCCTACATGCAACATCGTTGGCTGGAAAGTCTTATTTTGAGGCCACACCCGAGCCCAAATTTAACCAGCCCTATAGATGGATCCTCTGAGCACCCCAGCTGTCACTGAATATACACTTGGCCCAATGGATGGCATCTCATACAGCCAAATCCCTCCTAGAAGCCATAGGGGAATATTCTCTTCTCCCTACCTTCTTGCCCCTGTTGGAGAGGCCTGAGTCACCTCCAATCTTCCCCTTGAGGTTGAACTCGCTCTCGCCATGCCGACAGAGATAAATGGTGCGGGGCTGGACATGGATGTTCATCAGGTAGTAAACGATCCTGCTCTGGATGTGATCCTGAACCCTGTTAACCAGGAACCGCCGGCCAACGTCGATGACTTTGATGAGAGAAAGTTCTCTAGGAAAAGCACAGCAAGGGTGAGGGGTTTGCCAGTGGGGAAAGCAGAAAGAACAAAACACTATCCTTGACAAACAGCCTTGTGAGGTATCTCAGTCAACATAATCACTCAGCTAAAAGGATTTCCTGCAGGCTATTTTCAACAGGAAGCCAAGAGGTAACGGCGACTCATGGACAGCTAAGTGACACCAGTGTAATCACCATTCCTCCTTTAAGCAGTAAAGAGGATTAAACAGGACTAGCAGGGAGCATGTTCCTCCCCAGGACAGGGCTCAGCAGGACTGGGATAGTCCATGCAGGGCTCACTTATTTGTGAGCAGTGGAGAGGCTGGGAAGTGCCTGCATGGTCATGCAGGACAGCAAAGGTCTTCCCAGGGCACTCAACAAGGTGGAAACCACAGGGCTTGCCCAACCTTGTGGTTTGAGCCTGTTCAAGCAGTTCCTTCCTTTAACTGACAAAAGCATCTCAGAAACACTCAAACCGAACTGCTTTTCCAAAGCTTTTGTATTTAGTCCACCAGAACCAACGTATCCGAGCCCAGCAGAGCCTGGGAAGGTTTCAGTGCCTGGCTCCCTGGCACAGGGCTGGGGGAAACCAGCATTTTCGAGGAAGAAGCTAAATTCACAGTGAGGCTTGGCCATATAGCACAGACACATACTTGAACACAAAGTGAAATACAGCTCCATACTTGATTATTGCTCCCCTGGGAGAAGCAAGGCATTCAAGCCAGTTCAGAAGTCAGCAACAGTTTCTTACCGGTCATAGTCATCGGGGTCGAGTGGTTGGTAGCTGGCCTGGTAACAATTGATTCTCTTCATGAAGTCTTCCATTGCATCGGTCGAATTACAGTCCCGGTAATCAGGGCTGGACAACTTTACTTCCTGTGACAGGGGAAAAACCAGCCACAAGCGGAGGTTAGGAAGCTTTCCAAGTGAGACCATGCAAATCTCAAAGTCCTGACAAGATCCAGTGATCAGCTGAGCCGCTTTGGAGTCATCACTTATCATAGGACAGAAAAGAAGCAAAAAAGATCCAAAGCTAAGCACAAGGTGAGAAAACCCAATATAAACCACTGCATGACTGGTATGGATGCATCCTGGAAGTGCTGGGGTAGCACCTCACCACTCAATACCGTGGGAAAACTCAGCTTTCTTATGGCTAAAGAAAAGCATCAGGTTTAAACAATTCAAGCTGAGAATGGAAAGTGCATGGGCTTAGGCAAGATGCTTATCCCACGCCTTTTGAGCGAATAAAGCTCCCAGGAGTTAGAGGTCAACCTGGCTGTCCACCACCTGACGCAACATTCAATCCCTTCCCGTGGGTTATCTGCTAGAAGCCACTCGGATGAAAGAAATGGGCAGTGTGACTATCCAGAACTCTTACGGCCCTACTTACAAACTCTTAAGGACCTATGCTTACAAATATCTCAAGGGTGGGTGTCAGGAGGACGGGGCCAGACTCTTTTCAGTAGTGCCCAGCAACAGGACAAGGGGCAATGGGCACAAACTGAAGCACAGGAAGTTCCAGCTGAACATGAGGAAGAACTTCTTCCCTCTGAGGGTGACGGAGCCCTGGAACAGGCTGCCCAGGGAGGTTGTGG
>Ga0065711_1046987_pt1 | contig 12591 bp, 7 predicted proteins | sample Hoacrofraction12_FD_59098 | JGI IMG/M metagenome (GOLD analysis project Ga0065711, IMG submission 59098) | Hoatzin crop microbial communities from Cojedes, Venezuela - Epithelial fraction 12 v2 (version 2) | ecosystem: Host-associated > Birds > Digestive system > Esophagus > Crop | place...
CGGGCCTCACCACCGGCTCGGACCGCCCGCCCGCCCGCCGTGTGTGCCGCTTGCGAGCGCTTGGCGCGGGGGAGACGGGGAGCGCCTGGGCGAGCGCCCGGCGGGCTGCGGGCGTGGAGGTTGCACGGTGAAAGTCGAGGCTTCCCAGCGAACGGCAGCGGTCTCAGAGCCGAAAGAAAGATGTTACTGAGGTGTTTTGGTGAAGTCACCAGTACGGAAGACTGTAAATCAGAGAACACAGGCAAGGGCTAAGGCATTCTCTGAAGGGAAACGGCGAGGTTTCTCTACGTTGTCCTATTAGCAAGGAGGTTTGTTCTCTGACAGGTTTCCTTCCTTCAAGTTAATCAGAATTCCTTCTCCAGCCAGAGATGAGATTTCAAAAAAAAATCAAAAAGTCAAAACCTGAGAGAAACCGTCCCCGACGTAACTAACGGGTGCAGCAAACGAGAGACCAAGGGCTTGGGCGGGTGTCTCCCTCCTGCAGCCTGGCTGAGCACTGAGCGTTTCCAAGCTGACGCTCTGCTAAAGCTGTGCAGTCACATCCCTCTTCCTGCTGCTCTACTCCGCTTCAATACCTGCCAACGGGTTGACTCTTCAATGGGAGACCAGAGTGGGACAACCTCTGTGCTATGCCATCAGCCTCATTTGCAGGGGAATTAATTGTTTATGCTCAATGAACAGCTCTAACAGGAACACAAAGCATTGCAACTTCCAAACAATAGCTCTGGAACCTAAATGACCATTGCCGCTTAACTGAATCTCATATAGCACAGCAATAAACATATTTGCCCCTTTACGGTAAAACCGTGTTGCTGTCTTACCACTCAGCCATGCCAAATCTTAATCGTGTGAGTCACTAACGAACGCCACACATGACTCTCAACTCGTGTTTTCCGGCAGCGTGCAGACACCCAGCGTTTCCGCAGCCCGGCGCTGTGGCCTCTGCCCTGCTCCTTGCTGCTGCGCCTCACAGCACATGGCACGGCGCGGTGGCCTCTTCTTTCTCTCACGGGCCAGCATGGCATCCTGCCGGCTATGACCCTGGAAGAGAAGAGATGTAAGAAAGGGTTGTTCTCCTTGCAAGCAGTAAGATCGGGAAATAGACACTTTGTTCTTGGTAGTTCCTGCTGTGAGCTTGCCTCTCAAGAGCTTACTCAGAGTGAATTTCTGCTGTCTAGGCTAGAGGCAGTGGACACTACACTGCACCAGCAGCTACAGTGTGTAAAGGTAGGAGGGAAGGAGCAACGCTGTCTGCAGCACTGATTTTCTCCCCTCTGATTGTGAATAGTGAGGCTTTTTATTGTTTTTTCTGGTACATGTGAGAAAGAAGGTGAATTTTGTTAGAAGCATTTTTTTTTATCAATGAACGTAGCTCAGCTGGCATCTCCCTCCTGTTTATGAAGATGCAGCAAAGTTCAGACTGTTCAGTGCTTACAGAGAAAAGTCTGGCTCTTGTGGTCACACTTTCATTAAAACCAACCAATTTTAAGCTCTTTTAAAACACCACATCCCTGCTCTCATTTGATTCCACTGCTGCCTGAGCCAGCAAGAGATATGGATATGATGGCAACGTGGACAGTGGGACTGAGTGCACCCTCAGCAGGTTTGCGGACGACACCAAGCTGTGTGGTGTGGTTGACACGATGGAGGGAAGGGATGCCATTCAGAGGGACCTTGACAGGCTGGAGAGATGGGCCTGTGTGACCCGCATGAAGTTCAAAAAGGCCAAGTGCAAGGTCCTGCACGTGGGTCGGGGCAATCCCAAACACAAGTACAGGCTGGGCAGAGAGTGGCTCGAGAGCAGTCCTGAGGAGAAGGACTTGGGGGTAGGGGTGGATGAGAAGCTCAACATGAGCCACCAATGTGTGCTTGCAGCCCAGAAAGCCAACTGTATCCTGGGCTGCATCAAGAGAAGCGTGGCCAGCAGGGCGAGGGAGGGGATTCTGCCCCTTTACACTGCTCTCGTGAGACCCCACCTGGAGTACTGCGTCCAGCCCTGGGGCCCCCAACATAAGAAGGACATAGATGTGTTGGAGTGGATCCAGAGGAGGACCACGAAGATGATCAGAGCGCTGGAGCACCTCTCCTGTGAGGACACGCTGAGGGAGTTGGGGCTGTTCAGCCTGGAGAAGAGAAGGCTCGGGGGTCACCTTATAGCAGCCTTCCAGTACATGAAGGGGCCGACAGGAAGGATGGAGAGGGACTTTTCACAAGGGTGTGCAGTGACAGCACAAGCGGGAGCGGCTCTAAACTCAAAGAGGCCAGATTTAGATTAGATATTAGGAAGAAATTCTTCACCATGAGGGTGGTGAAACACTGGCACAGGGTGCCCAGAGAAGCTGTGGCTGCCCCCTCCCTGGCAGTGTTCAAGGCCAGGTTGGATGGAGCTCTGAGCAACCTGGTCTAGTGGAAGATGTTCCTGCTCATGGCAGGGGGGTTGGATCTAGATGATCTTTAAGGTCCTTCCAACCCTTACCATTCTATGATGCTATGATTTGCATGAGGGGGGCAGAAGGGGGCTGGTGCGGACCAGGGAGGTGCCTTGTAGCCCATACCCAGGTGGATGTGGATGTGGATGGAAGGAGGGTTTGCTGTGTAACATGATCTTAAAACTGCAAACTAGTTCTTAAAAACATGTAATTAAACTCCAGCTAGCCACTCACAAAATCCAACCCAAATGTGTGAGTAGGTTTTGTTTATTTATGGATTACTTAGTGAACAAAAATAATTTGGCAAAAAAATCAGCACATAGTTAAGATATAAAGCAGATGACTGAAAAATATGAATGTAGGTGCAGTGAACACTTAGTCACCAGATACATGATGTTCTTTCCACTTCTGGTTTGACTTCTCCTGTTTGTTTCCCCAGCATGAAAAGCAATGACATGAGATAGTTTAATAACAAAACAAGGAAACATGAAAGTGGAGTAAGTCTCACATCATACAAGCTTACCATAAAGATGCATATCAATCAACTGAAAGTAGTAAATCACTCAAGGCTTAACAGCCTGCGTTATTAATTTTTAATATAAAATTACTTGACATCTCACCACACAGATGCTTTCATCTATGAGACTAATAACAATTTTGCTGAATGATTTCCTGGGTGTTTACTGCTTTTCTTTCATGACCACATGAGGGAAATACAAAACTATTAGAAAAATTTTGCAACTGTGAGAAAACAAAAGCTTGTTATTTGTATTTTTGCATCAGTTACTTCAAAAGATCTGGAGCATACAAAGCCTTGTCAGTTTGCTTCAGGTTTTATAAGTCAAGTATTCTCAAATTTCAGGCAGACCGCGGACTTGTCTTACCTTTTGGATTATAGAGCAAGCTCAAGGAGCTGCGAATTTAGTTGGCACCAAAGATCTGCTATTTTAAGACAATCTCTTCAACAACCATTGCCAGAGGATGCTTGAATAATATAAAAAATAAAGCCCGTACAGAGCAATTCCTTTCCTGGGACACGGTCCCAGGTCCCAGGAGTGAGCTCTATGGAGGGGACTGCCTGCCGGTGGAGGGATTCCTGTTTGTCCAGCAAATGCAGTGAGAAAGCCTGTTAGTTTGGTAACTCTGGCCATACACCTCCAGGTGCTTGGAGCATTTTCTTTCCCTCCTCAGCTTCGCTTGTGCTGCAGCCCCTTTAGCTGGTGCCTGCGAATTGCCTTGCAGCTTGCCTGTAAAAGACTAAAAGCACCATGAAAACGTGACTGGTTGTGTAACTGCTGAACTTGGTTCATTTGGGCTCATCTGGCGCAGGGAGCACATTCCGAAATTCAGACCGAGAACGGAACCTGTGCAGACGGGGTGCTCTGCAACACCTGAGCGCTGAGGCCCCGGCTTTTCTGGGGGTCTGCATCTCAGCCGGGGTGCAGAACGGCCGGGAAGGTGCCTGCTGAAGCATTACCATCTAGTGGCAGATGGAGAAAAAGAGTCCCCCCCAACACATGCAGAGCTGGAAAGGTGAAAACTGAAAAGATAATACTTAAAAATAAAACCACCTGCTTATGTATATTTTTTTCGAGGTTTGTTTCAAAGGTCATGTATCAAAAAGGAAGATATAAAACAGATTATCAGAAAAGGAGCCGGAGCAGGGAAGGGACTGTGGTTACGGGGGCCAGTAACAGGCTCAGGTTCCAAGGCCTGATCTTACAGAAGTGCCAAGTGACCCCAAGGGTCTGGCTTTTGCAGTGAGATTTCCAGAAACAAACAAGCAGCACTGTGCAGCATCAGCTTTGAAGTTGTTAACCACTTGTGTAGAATTAATAAATGTTTTTTCGTGGTTAGAGCTTAGCCCCAGAGAGATGGTGTAGAAGAAAGAGCAGCTGTGAGACAAGGCTTTATTTCAAGTCGTGGTTTTTCATGTTGGGGGAAGGTTATATAGCGTTTGTGACTGGGTTCGCAGTGTGGAAGTACAATTCCTATATAAGAGAGGTGGCATTTGTAGGGAGCAATAACATCTTTTTTTACACCATCTGATAGAGCTGGAGCAAGCAAATAGACAATTCTAGGGGCTCTCAATCTCTTTTGCTGAATAATAACGACTTCTGTGCTGGAACACTGTCTATTTTTTCCAGTGATGTCAGTTGATCTAATTAAAGATGTTAGCTCTTCCTACCAAACCCTTCCTCTTTCAGTTTCTTGATGTTCTTGGCTCCAGCAATACTACAAATACTCTGTATATACCTGTTTTGTGGACCTCTATGCTCCAGAAAGAAAGACCTACATTTCACAAAAAGTGAAATGAACGGATTGGCTAACTCTTCATGGTGCTCCGGGCCAAAAGCCCAACTTGACAATACAAAGTGTAGAGCATGTGGCATGGCTGGCCACCAGCTTCTGTGGAAATAGAATCAGAGTAACGTTCATGCTTTGCGTTAGCAAAGAAACCATTTACATGGGCATTATAGGGGTATATTCCCTGTTACGATCCTGTTGCTGTTATTGCACATCCCAGAATAAGACAGAGTGAAGAGCTAAGACACCTCTATTAGCTCATGGAGCTCAGAAGTCTCACAGCCTAATTTTCACCTCCCACTATTATTGCAAAGAAAACATAGGGCAACTGATGGAAGTGGCTGCCTTCCACACGTGTTGTGAAATACCCAAGTTGCCTACATTGACGGAGTGGGAAAGGCTTCATTCCCACAGCTGATATAAGTCAACCCATACTTACCAATTACAGGTGAGACTCCAGATACTGCAGGAAAGAGAAATCCCCTTTTTCTGCGAAGGCAAATGTAAGCAAAGTCTTACATGCTGCATGCAGTTAAACCAGCATGGGACATTTTATACCTCTGCCAGACAAATAATGCTGACTGTAGAGTGGATGTTGTTGTTTTGCAGGTCTGGGGGAGTAATTTTCAGAAAAATAATGTGTGTTAACACAAATGCACAGAAAACACAGCCCTCTCCCACTGCTGTTTGGGTTGTAGCTATCTTTGGAAAATACAACAGGTTTCTGTGAAAATGGAGAGTTATAAGGGGGACATTTCTCTTCTACAGAATATGGAAAAGAGCCAGATAGTCCAATCCAGTGCATCAGGCAGCGTGGGAGAGACCTCACGCTGGAAGCACCAGCCTCACAGCACTGGCCATGTGTGTAAAAAGTGCTGGCAATTTGGAAACCCTCAGAGTTCATTGAAGTCCCAGTTTTGAGCTACTATAACAGTAAGCTGCAAAGGGGTGGGCTTATCCCTCAGACAGGCAAGCTACTGTGACGCCTGGCACCCACGTTCAACTGCGGGGACTTGCAGGGCTTGTTTTGTTTCACAGCATCAGTACATCCAGGGTTTACCTCTGAGCTCAAGAGCAGATGAAAATCTGTTGCTTGACTGTAACTTGATCACGCGTGCAAAAAATGTCACATCTAACTAATTTCATGCTAGATTATTAGATAAAATTTCACAGTATTGTTTAGCTGAGACAGACCACAAACCACCTTCCACTTTGGCCAAAAGGATTTTGCAACCAATGGGAGATTATTTTTCTAGGTAATACCAGAAATTTTCCAAGAAAAAAATCTTCAGCAAAGGCAGAACAACTGGGCCTCTCTAAGTGCCGAGGAAAACCATCAAAAACTAGAGACGTTTCTACCTTTATATCCAAACACATAGGCACTAAACCATTCATCTAGGGTTGCGTGGGGTCTTCTGCACTCATTCTGTGTTAGGTGTTTATCTTCCCTATCTGATTCTCTAAGGAATTTACCTGCACCTATACTGGAAAACCAATCAGGGCTGAGGCACAGGCATGAACTCCACCTGCCATCATCCCCGTTCCATCTCTGCCGGCCTGCCCAGGGAGTGGGTTTGTCCTGCGGCAGCCCGTGCTCTGCAGGCACCGAGCAGGGACAGCCAGGCAGGACCGGCTCCCAGCAGGAGACATAGAAGAAAAAACATGTTCTCTTGCTGTGTTCACAGGCACCACTGGAAGCGAGACAGTGGCTCAAACGAATACTGCCAGGAAATACCTTGTCTCAGCAGAGCAGGTTTCGAGTTTGGCATACCCACCTCTGGGCAGGGCGGGATGTGGCCAGGGCAGCAGTGGGGGAAGAGGGATCCATACCTCTGAACAGCAGTGGCTTGTGCAGCAGACTTGAAGTGTGGCCCTCGACTCCACACGTACAAATAAACTGAAAAAGCAGTTGTCTCCTGGACAGGTCTAGAGACACATTTTATAGAGTACAGCAACATGCATGAGCTTTATGGCTTGAATAATGTCTACTCATAAAAGGGATGTTGTTTTATGCAATGGGGACTGTAAGACTTTATGTCTACTAGCTCTAGGGTGACAGCCCTTTTCCTTCAAAAGATACCCTCAGCAGCAGGATTACAGCCATGCCTGGCTTACAGGTGAGCGCAGAAGAAGCAGGAAGAAACCCAGGTCTCCAGTAAGTTCTGCAGAAGGGCCTGGTGTGAAGGATTCCTTTTTGGCTTTGAGACGAATATAATTAGTGGAGGGAAAGGGTCCTTTGCTCTGGGGCGGGATTATAGCCATACCCACGTAGTTGTACTTCTGTCGCAGAAGGCATCTCTGCTGCCTGGCAGCCAGGCTGGCCAAGCTGTTATGTTACAACCTTCTCACCCAATGCAGGGGGTCAGGCGACAACAGAGTGATGCTGTTTGCATTCTGTCCCGTGTTGCTCAGCCGATGGGAGATTCACGGCTCCCCAGCTGCTTCAGCACTGGGCCTCGGGATCTAGTCGCATTATTTCAGTAGAGAATTGGACCACATTTTACCTTCATCTTGCAGAGTGGAAGCAAGAGAACTCAAAGCCTCACATACTTCAAAAGGATGCCTGAAAAGACAGATGATGGTAAAAGTGACATGGCAAACAAAAAATTACTTCTCGGTGCTACGACTGTAGTCCGTCATAAATGGCTGAGAATGAGAGTGAGAATATAATTGTTACTATTACTCTTATGCACGAGTGCACACTGACTGTAAACTCTTCCCCTCCCCAGATCTGCGAACATCTCTCTCAAAGGCTGCTGTTCTTGGTAGATCTGTAACAATACAATTACATCATGGACTGCTAACATTAAGTCCTTGAAAGGACAGTACGAGGGTAACAGTTCTTCCAAAGCCCATTCAGGGACATGAATGCAAATTCTCCATTCTGAAAATAATCTGATTTATGAAATACAGTCCTCATTCTGTTTAGGTTTCAAAGTCGCAAACTCCTTCAAAATGAGTTAGAAATCAAAGGTTTCTGGCTCCAACCATGTCCTGGCAGACCTCCAGTCATCTTTTTTATAAACTGAGCTGGGGAAATCTTTGTCCAGGTGCTGTAAGCAAATGGCAACAGAGACTAGAGACCTTTGTGGAGCAGTCAAACCTCAACACATTCAGCTAAATACTTCTAGGACCCCCATTCCCCTATCTGATACTAAAAAACCTGCCCAAGTCATAGAAACTTGTCCAGGTGGCAGCAAAGGAGGGACTTAAACTCACATTTCTCATGTCATGGTTATGTACGTGAAACAGACTTTTTTTTTCCTTTAATAAGAGGGAATCTCCTGAGGATGTTTTACCTAAAACTACTGTGTTGATAATAAAGAAGTCAAACTAAAGCAACTGGAAGAAATGCATGTATTTATTTGCTGTTTGCCCCTGATTTTTGTTGCTAGCATTGACAGTCATTATGAAATGTGAGATGAAGTTAGGGGCTCTGTATGTTTGTCTGCAGGTGCAAAACTTAGAAGATAAGGTGGAAAGAACAGCTGCTGTATTCAAAAGTGGTTGCTGAAGTGGTCATCGGTGCATTTGAGTAATGACCGGAGTTCAAAAAAATAGTATTGCCAGCTGAGATCTACGAGCCAGCTATATCCCTGCTGTGTAGACAACCAAAGTGGGAATAAAGACAACAGAGGCAAAGCACTGTTTGGCTGACCAGAAGACAAGCATGCTTTGGAGGATAAAGTTTCTGTGGATCACTGTAGAGAAGAAAGAAAACTGTCTCCACGCTCCAGAAAAAAATGTCAGAAATGCTTCAGCTGTCAAATGTCACCTTCTCCTAGACACCTCAGAACTGCATCTCTTCAATTCCTAAACCATTTGCCTTTGTGGTGGAAGTACCTGCTCCCAAAGGAAGAGAAAGAGCACCTTCAGCTGAGCTGTAGCTCTGCGGTTGTTGCTCCACGTTCCCCTCGGTGCTGTGGCACAGGCTGACGTCAGGGGAACTGTAGGACTCTCAAGCTAAGCAGAAAGGCTGGGTTTAGACAGATAGGTCGATAGATACAAACACATACATACACACATGTGTACTTTAAACTAGAAACAAGAAAGAGAGCACTTGGGAGCAAATACTACTATATCACAACAATTAGTGATACTACCGTATGACTGCATTGTGTGGGAGGATTTTAAAACCTGTCATTTCTTTGTTGAAACAGTCCTAAAAGTGAAGCATTTCTGATGAGCTTCACAACATCAATTACATGAAAACTGCTTTCCCTTCTTCCTGCTCCCGAGAATCTTGATTTTATTTTCATTGCAACGGACACAGAAAATGGTCCCTGTTCATCCTGCGTCCTGGAAAGTGTTGCAGAGACCCAGCACACCGGGCCAATCCCGCCACAAAATTTATAAAATTTTATAAAATTACTAGCTTTTCCCCATCCTGTTACATGCTAACTGACCCATCAATATGGCAGTGATGTTATTTGCATTCTCCAATAAAATGAACAGTAATGTTCTTCTGGCCAGCAGCTTAGGATGTGAGCCAGACTTCCTCAACTCAATTGATAGAGCAGCAAAATTTTAACCGAGACTGTGGTTTCAGTTCTGCCCTTTGTGTGTGACATCTTAACTGGCTAATAAACATCTCTGAGGTCAGCTACACTGGCAGGAGTTATTTGTTCGGATCCGGTACTCACCCAAAAGATATTTGAACCCAGCCAGAGCCTTGGTCTGGCTTTCAGGTGAATGAGCACTGCTCAGAGCAGACCACGAACGTCTGTATTTAACTTACTGAGTAGCGCAGTTTGCAGTTTCTCCACCGAGAGGGATGGAGAGGTGAAAGTTAGGCTTCTGTCTTCACCCAGCTTTCCTGCCAGGCACAAGGAGGAGCTCCAGAAGATGCTGCAGAGTGAACCAAGAGCGTGTCCTCGCCCCTGTCCCAGGGCTTTCCAGCGAAACGCTTTGCTTTATCCAAAGCACAGACACGCGCTTTGTGCCTGGAAAAAGGCGAATGCAGCACGTGTCACTCAGCAGCAACCACTGCACAACTGTGTAGTCAAACATGTACGAGGATGGTTCATTTCTACACTTTTAAAACAGGAATATGTGTCTGTTTGGTTTTCAACCACAGGAAGGATACGGAATATGGAAATCTGGAGCTTTGGAGATTTTCATATCTGGAGATATCAAAAAGATGGGAGAAAGTCGCCACTTTCCCTACACACCAGAACCAGCAGTGCTCTCCCTGGACATGTGGAAGCCCTGCCTGCAACTCCTCTGAGACCTCACCAGGGACATGAGTTACAGCCATTAAATCTCACATGGGAAAACAGCCGAAGTTCTCGGAGGAGTTCAGCATTTAGACGTCATTTTTTCAGATATTCTACATAAGCCAGCAAAGAGAAGACAAAAGACTCCAAGCCTGCTCCTGGAGACCCCTCAGTAGTCACAGGGACAGACAGGGATGCTCGGAGCAGCTCTCCAGCGGGCTCTGAAGGACCCCACTCCACAGACCCCAGCTGGGTGGGGTGCAGTCGCAGGGAGACACGAAGGGGACAAAGTACCCTGCGCATTGCAGGGGCCGGTGCTCCTCAACCTTTCCCTTCGATGTGATGACCCCTCCTTCCAAGCAAAGACTGCTCATCACCTCTAGTCTTCTCAGCAAACAGGCAAACATACCAGTGCTGCCTCTGTAATTGCTTTGCGTGTAGGGACTTGTGTGTTACGCGGAGCTGATGCGGATCAGGGAGCCTTGGAGGGCCTTGAGATGCAGAAGTCTGGGCAAGATTATCTTCGCTTTCCACTGCCATAAGTTTCCATTACCTCATGTCTCTGCCCTGTGACTGCCCTCCCCAGACAGGCGCACACTCCTGTCATCCGTGTGAAAATGAGAAAACACCCCTTTCCCTCTGTCAGGTCTTTCACCAGGACACCAAAAGATTGCTACCCCTTCTCCTCCCTCACCCACAACTGATCTGACTTCTGCAGTAGTAGCAGTAGCCCCACAGTAGTTATCCACTTGGTACTGCATGAAAGGTCTCTGCTCTGTCTCACCTCATGGTAAAAATTACAGACAATAATTAAAGTTAGCAATTAAACATGTCAGAAAGTACAAAATTCAAAAAGTTTTGCTATGTGTTAGTTATGCTTCAAGGCTGCAGCAAAGGGCACACATCTGAGTGCACCATGTACAGGACGTCGAAATGCGAGCATTGGCTCCATGGCAGCCCCAGCCTAGATGACGGATGCTGCTGTTTCACGGATGCCCGCCAATGAAGTGGCGATCATTTTCTAAAGAAAAAAAAAATTCATGTTTCATTGAATCTCACCTCTTTCTTGCAGGGAGATGTTTCTCTTGCTGGTTTTCCCTTTGCTTGTTCCTATTTCTGCTGAGGGTAGCAGGAATTTGGCCTTTAGCAAAATCTCATGTTAAGATATGGTGACTGTTGCACGCAGAGGAAAAAAGATCTTTTTTTCTGGCCAATTCTTCTTCAGCTGAGAAGGTCCCGTTCAAAATTGATCTGATATATTGAGAACTGGAGAAGTATGACATAACTGCAGCTATCAGTAAACTCAATTAAGGATTAGGGTGTTGCTATGGCAAAACTACAATCTTTCCCCTGGGAACATTAAATAGCAGACGCTTAACTCTGAATCTTAACGTTATGTGCATGGACTCCTGCTGCTGCTGAGCTGTTCCTAAAGGCACATAAACAGGGCCAGCAGATACCCTGTCAGCTGTACCTGCCCTGAAGGCCCTGCCAGCTGTACCTGCCCTGGAGCTGGTTTGCCACTTATTTGAAGGCAATTGGTGCTTAATCACATTACCACTCACCAGTCTCTCTGGCAAGCCTGGAGCAGAGGGACTCGGCTCGCAGTTTGACTTCCCCAGCCCTTCCCCTACGTTAGGCATCCAGGTGCTGCACAGTTTTAGGGTTCAGCTCTATAAAGGCAAACGCATGATACCACTGGGGATTTTTTTTTTTTTTCCTTCAGGCCCTCTGTGAAGCCTGCAATGTCCCACTGCTCCCCAGAGCCCAACATTGCTCACCCATTTTCCTCCCCCCAGAGCAGCTTCATGGGACACGAGCAACACCACGCCTCATGAGGAGCTGAAGAACAAGGTCTTCCTCAGAGGAACTCCAGCCCTGGTCCTCTGCAAAGTCCTTTCTAAGTAGTCCAACAAAGAAAACCATACCAGAAACTTCCCCTGGTGTTTGTCAGCATCTTGGAGTCTCACTCTTTAACTGCAGGTCACTACTGACTGCAAAATTAGTGGCCCTGAAAGACAGCAAAGCTTCACCTCAGTGGGAGCTCAGAGACCCGGTGGTCCTTCCAGGGCTCAGCTATGACTGTTCTGTTCCTCACTTTCAGCAATACCTCCGCTGGGGGAGCTGGGCAGATGCTACTGAACCCGATTCCCAGCTCCTGGACTTCCCAGCGCCTCGAGGAGCAGGGGACCAGGGTGAATCGCACCAAAGGACGCTGAGACTGAGAAGAGACCTGGTGAAAGGAGGGGATGTTCCAAAGAGCCAGAGATCACGCGTGCAGCACCGGGGATCTCTTCCAGCCTCCACCCGTGCAGAGTGCGTTGGGAATGGAGGAGTCACCTGCCCCTGGCTGAAACGCTGCACCCAGTTTCTGTTCCCTGCGTGCAATTCGGGATCTTACAAATGCCTATAAATACCTTCAGGGTGGGTGTCAGGAGGATGGGGACAGACTCTTTCCAGTGGTGCCCAGCGACAGGACAAGGGGCAATGGGCACAAACTGAAGCAGAGGAAGTTCCATCTGAACAGGAGGAAGAACTTCTTCCCTCTGAGGGCGACGGAGCCCTGGAACAGGCTGCCCAGGGAGGTTGTGGAGTCTCCTTCTCTGGAGATATTCAAGACCCGCCTGGACAAGGTCCTG
>Ga0065711_1046989_pt1 | contig 12590 bp, 8 predicted proteins | sample Hoacrofraction12_FD_59098 | JGI IMG/M metagenome (GOLD analysis project Ga0065711, IMG submission 59098) | Hoatzin crop microbial communities from Cojedes, Venezuela - Epithelial fraction 12 v2 (version 2) | ecosystem: Host-associated > Birds > Digestive system > Esophagus > Crop | place...
AAAGGGGTGGCTTCTGTGAGAACCTGCTAGAAGCTTCCCCTATATCCAACAGAGTGAATGCCAGCCAGCTCCAAGATGGACCCACCGCCAGCCAAGGCTGAGCTGCTGGCAGCGCCTCTGGGATAACGTATTTAAGAAGGGGAAAAAAAACCCCCCACAGCCAGGAGAGAGGAGTGAGAATACAGGAGAGAAACAGCTCTGCAGACACCAAGGCCAGTGAAGAAGGAGGGGGAGGAGGTGCTCCACGTGCCAGAGCAGATTCCCCTGCAGTCCATGATGAACACCATGGTGAGGCAGGCTGTCCCACTGCAGCCCATGGAGATCCATGGTGGGGCAGATCTCCACCTGCAGCCCATGGAGGACCCCATGCCGGAGCAGGTGGATGCCCGAAGCGGTCTGTGCCCCATGGAGAGCCCACGCTGGAGCAGCCTCCTGGCAGGACCTGTGGGCCCGTGGAGAGAGAGAAGCCCATGCTGGAGCAGCTTTGCTGGCAGAGCTGGTGGCCCCCCACACTGGAGCAGCCCCTTCCTGCAGGACTGCAGCCCGTGGGGGGGCCCACACCGGGGCAGTTGGTGTAGGACTGTCTCCCGTGGGAGGGACCCCACGCTGGGGTAGGGGAGGAGTGTGAGGAGGAAGGAGCGGCAGAGACAAGGTGCAATGAACTGACCGCAGCCCCGCTCCCCGGCCCCTGCGCAGCTCAGAGGAGGAGGCAGAGAAATCGGGAGTGAAGTTAAGCCTGGGAAAAAGTGGGGGGGGAAGGTGTTTTTAGGATTTTGGTTTTATTTCTCCTTATCCTACTCCAATCTGTTTGGTGGTAAATTAAACTAATATCCCCAAGTTCAATCTGTTTTGCCCATGACAGTGATTCCTGAGTGATCCCTCCCTGTCCTTGTCTCACCCCACGAGCCTTTCGTCGTATTTTCTCTCCCCTGTCCAGCTGAGGAGGGGAGTGATAGAGTGGCTTTGGTGGGCACCCAGCGTCCAGCCAGGCTAAACCATGACACCCCAGTAAAGCCTTAAGAAAAAGTAAGTCAGTTCTTAAAAAAAAATACATATATTAGAAAACAGGTCGTTCCCAATATACAACCTGGGATATTAGTTACAGATGTTCTAAAACTTTTCCTGCTTTATTGATAACTCCAGTAAAGCAGTTGACAGTGTGTTTTGAACACACATTCAAAAATATGAAATAATATTTGGCAACAGCTATAAAGGAGCAGATTCTGAAGAGCACGTTACTGCACAAGAAGTCAATCAACAAGGGTCAGTGAAGCCATTTTTGGAACAAATTACTTGTGAACTATTCAACTGACCAAATGGTAAATACGCAGAGCGTTATTACAATGTTATTTTTTAAACAGAGTAAAGAAAGGAGGTTCATCATAAGTAAGCTTAATATAGGATGTTGCAATACATGTGGCAATACTGGTCTTCTGCATTGTTTTGCTATCAGTCACAATATCACATTTCATTATGAACTGTCCTCAGGATAAATAATACAAGTAGAAAATAAGATGTCCAGTAATTATGCAATATTACCTTCCATTTGAGAAGGGCAAATGAGTTTAATGAACTTAAGGATAAGCCACTTCTTGAATATTTCATATTAAAAGACAATTTCAATTGCAATGAAGAGATTGCTTTTGTTTATAATTCAGGGAGGAGCTAGAGCAAAACAGTTTCAACCTTCTCAGATCCAAAAGAAGGCAGCAATCGAGTTTTTTACTACTCTTCCAGAACTCTAGAAACCTTATCTGCTTTTGTACCTGCAGCTTTTAGATGGCTCTTTGGGGACATTTGGGTTGAATCAGACAGTTATGCAGTTCTACACGTATCTGTATTAAGTTTTGAAACACGTTCTTTTTTTATTTACAAAAACATGCACAGCTCCAGATTTAGAGTAATTTGGTATCTACGAATGATATCTGATAATCCAAATCTTCTTAACTGCCAAAGTTTTACACGCTTTTTTTTTCTTTGTCAGACAAGAAGTTATAACTGTCCCAAAATTACTCAACCCTGCACTGTTTTATACGCAAAAGAAATAAGCTATACACATGCAGTGTGGCATCCGCACATATTACCGGTGACTTTTCCATCACTCTTCCAATATGGCAGTGCGTACCACTGACCCTCATCCACAGGGGTGACTGATCGGGGCAATTTCCAACCTGTGCATCCAGTCCCTTCTGCTCCTCTGACATGGACACAGGGGCAGCAACACTGGGGGATCCAAGTGCCAGACAATTATTAAAGCAACAAGGAGCTATTCAGTGGGGAAACGTAGAATGCTGGGTGGAAGTTCCCTCTGGGCTGAATTTGGCCCATGAAATATAGTCTGGATCATGCCAGAATGAAAGGGTAAATTTCCTAAGGACAGAAAGGGATAAAATAGGCTTTCACGGTATGAATAGCTAAGTAGCTCCTGAGACATACGAAATCTTGGTAGCCAAAGACTGAAAAATTGTAGTAACTACAGTGTGAGCACCGTACAAGAAGAAAGTGCCTGTCAAATTCATGTTCTGATGCCAGAAATTCTGAAAATCATTAAAATCCAGAAATAAAATCTGAAAAAGCAAAAATATGGTCATTGCTAAGTTATGGGAACAGCCCTGACTGTAGGAATGTTGCTAATAAAAGTCTCAGAGCAAAAGCAAGAATTGCAAAAATTACTCTTACCTTGGTCACTTTGTGTGGTACAAAGGAAGCATCTTTTAATAATCAAGTGGGACACAAAGCCAAATGTGTGCATATAATCTTCAAAAGAATGATTAAATCGATTTTCAAATAAATGTTTGTCAAGGATCTATGTTTATAAAACACACACACAAAAAAAGTACAAGTTCAGATGAAAACAAGTGATTCTCTCTTTCTTACTACGACCTGTCATAAATCAGGTTTTGAACAAGGACAGTTATTCTGCTGTTGGAAATCCCGAATTTACTCCTAGGTATGAAAGTATAAAAGCTGCCAACTCCGGAATTTAATACACCACTGAAAACAAGGACTGTCTCACATGTTGAGCCTTCTGTGCTTTCACGCACGGGAACAAACTCTAGGCAGAAAATCCTGTCCTTGACCTGTGACTCTCCGGTATCAGACAGTGACCAAGATACGGGCAAAAAGCCGTCCTCTGGAGCCCCAAGAGGACACTCAGTTTCCCTGTGGAATCCGACATCTCTGTCAACATGCATGCATCTCCCCCACGGCCATAAAAGTGAGGCAGTAAACAAAAACAGCTGAAGGAAACACGTCTGCTTGGCAGAGATGAGGACAAGTTTCACTGGCCAGCGTTACCTTCAGGTTATGCAATGCCGTGCCGGGCATAATGCTCCTTATTCTAGGAGAGCCAACGTATTGCACAAGGTGGCCCTGTTCTACCCAGACATCACCCCCTCCCCCAGCACGCCAGACACCATACCATCCCTTAAAAACACTTTGGAGGAGAAAATAATTTCCCCTTTGAGTTAAGAAGAGCAACAGGTAAAAATACTTTGAGAGAGAGAACTTGGCACGTTGCAGAGATGCAATTTCTTGCAAATCTACAGAGAAGGCCAAGCTGAAGGTGATCTGAAGACAGCGATGAAGTTGACCTACATGAGTGTCAGGAGCCGGATTGCTGCTGCTGCAGCTACACAGATCCACAGCCCAAACATCAGTGGCCAGATGGCCACAAGTCCATTTCTCCAGAAAGCAGCCCTAACGCAACAGGCGTGGGAAGAGACTCCTTCCTCCAGTCCTTGCACAGATCTGATGCCTAAAAATCTGTCTTGAAAGGAAAACCTTGTCCTATCTTCTACTCTTTTCATCCCTGAATTTTCAACAGTCCATTTAAGAAAACACATCAGTTTCTAATCTCACACATTTATTTACATGCCTCTTGTTCCTGCTCTTACCTCTTCACAACACCTGGCCACCGTGGGAAGTACTCTTCTTTCCCAAAGTTCCTTTAAATTTAACCTTCTCCCACAGAATGTGACAGATAAGTGTATTTATGCTTTTTCTGAATAACTCTGTATTATTTGCTATGCCACTCTCCTTTACTGGATGGAAACATCTATTCACATCAAGTTTAGCCATCAGCTCATAGCAAAATAGAGAGGATGGAAGTATATTTGAGCCCCATCTCTCAACTTTGCATCAGCTAATGAGCTGGCATGCAGACAAGGGCATAAATTAGTATCATTTCCACTAACTTCACTTGTCTATGAAAACGGCATCCAGCTGAAAACCTGTCCCACGCAGTTAATAAATGGACAAGCCTACTATAGGCAAAACAAATCAGTCCTCTAGCTGGAGAAAAATTTCAGAGCAGATGACCTCGGACAGGAAAAAGCACAAGAAGAGCATCCTCTGAACCAAAAAATAATAAACTTCTACACAAATTCTCTTGTCATATGAACAAAGCAATAGTGATACTAAACAATCAACAGAAATAGCACGAAAATTAAGTACATTAGTAAACAAATGGACTGGAAAATGAAACACAGGGAAGATTAGGGGGAAAAAAAAAAGTCTTTTGTTCTTATAATTAAAACATCCTGCCTCCTTCCCTGAACACTTCCTCTCATCTAACTGGCAACTGCCTACCAAAATTCGTCCTTGGAAGTGCTGGCAGATGCAGGGTGTGGACCGGATTCAGAGGCACAGGTTTTATCACCACATCTTCCAATTCCACTCAGATGACACAACGTTGAAAGCTGTCCACCACAGTTATGCCATTGCTGTCATCAATAAGGCTAGAGGCTGAACGATGGTTTCAGTTTTGGCAGTGTGGACCAACCTCAGGAATTGGGGCCGAGTTTGAATTGGAAATGGAGAAACGTATTTCTTGTACATACCTCCCACATATGCTACAAATGTGCATCTAACAAAGTCTTGGGATGAGATCCTTGTGCTAACGGCGAAATTCTCATCGACTTCACTAAGTTTGCAGCCCTGAGTTACAAAAGTAAGCAAAACGTAAGGCAAAAGCCTTTTTTCCTTGTTACCCCAAACTCTTCAGCTTTTCAGTATGCTCTCAACTGTAACATATGCAGCCATCATATTCAAAACCCTTCTTTTTCTGGCATATCAAGGAAAATACAGTTCAGCTGCATATGGAAGACAAACAGCGGGACTGAAAAATTCAGTGTGTTCCCTGGCCTTACAGCTCTCTCCCAATTCCGGGATGCAGTAGTAGCTCCTAAACCCTGCTCCTGGGAACATGCCACAGCTGCTCCCCAGCTGCGGGGACAATACCGGAGCGTGTCCCCTCATCCTGCAAAGAAGGGAGCCCCGGCACATACCCACCCCTCAGCCTGGAGACAGCTACAGTCACCACAGGGAACTGATGGATACACATCGTTTGGAAGAGACTGTACCCTCAACCATCCTACCGCGTCACGCATTGCAACTGCAGCGAACCAGACTGGGATGGGAAGAGACAGAGAGCCTACAGACAGGAAAGGTTCTAGAGAGTTAGAATGCGTATATTAACTGCTGTGAATGGACAAATTTCTGGAGGCACGTCAGTAAATGCTCTCTTGAACACCTAAAACTGTTTTCCATTACTGGCCCTTTTACATTAAGGAGACCTGGATCCTCAATTTACAGGATTACAGAATACAATCAAAGGACTAATGTATCAACCGGTAAAGCGTCCTTTGGATGCTTTTATCACTCTGATTTCCCTGGAAGCAATGTACAGTCAGGTTTTTTCTCATCTCACAGCAGTGCAAGATCAGCTCTAAATTAGAAGATTATGGTTTACCCTTCAGAGTAGATACTTTTTCAGAAAAAAGGTCTTTGGTCCTGTGAGAATAGGTAGGTGTGATGCTGCCAGTTGTGCCATGTGAATTGCATCAGGCCTCAAGCTGAATGGCAGCCCAAATTAAGATCATGAATATAAAGATTTCTTTCATCGTGTTTGTTTAGCTGTGCAGTCACGTCACCATCAACTGTCTGCATGCTGTCTGCGAGCACACAACACATTATGAACTTGAATCTCTCTCTCTATTCATCTCCTCTTTAAGTCTCTACCAAAAAAAAGAAAAAAAGAGTAAAAAAATCCCTGAATAAAAATGACAGTGATTTATCTCGTGAAAACTCTGGTCCTCTGGTCTGAGTTACAGAAAGGTAGGCATATTATATCTTCAGTGCAATCTTTGATTTGCTTTAAGATTTAATACAATGCCCAACAGTACACAACCAGCCATAAGTTTCAAGACAAACACATGTTATTCCAACGAGTTCAAACAGAGAAGGAAGAGACGATAAGAGGGAGGAAGTATTCTCCTAAATTTAAAAGGTTCAGATGGATAAAAGGCTTAAGCCAATATCCACTAGTATTAACTGCAATATGGTGCCAGTGGCTACCATTTAGCAACGTTTTTAGAAAAACAAAACTTCCTGATGAGAATCTCTTTTTTTTTTTTAAGAGCATCCAGTCAACAATATCTATAACTGATATGAAAGTAATGACCCCATTGATAGTAATGACCCCACTGAGTGTCTGACAGCGGTTTCTAAGCACACCAACCAGCACTCCAGCATGTTATCAATTTGGGATCCCTCGACATGGTTGCCTACATTTTCTCTCCAGCTTTAAACGGGTGTTGTGGATCCTGCTCTTTCAAACTAAGAAGCCAGTTCATTTTTTGCAGTTTGGGTTGGTGCTGTTTCCGTAGCGTATGAAAAGGCTCCGGAGTACTTAGCACAAACAAGGGTTTTGAGAACACTACACAAACAGAATATGGCATCTCAAAGCCACTGAGATGCATTGATTTAATTCATACTCAGTTATCTCCTTTTTTCTCCCCCCCCAACTCTGACAAAGATGCTGGTGTCCAAGTCCGTTATCAAAAGCATAAAACACAAGTCAGCAAAAGCAAAAGCATTGCTAAGCCAACAGTTCCCAGCTTCCTCTGATAGAGTCCACTTGCTTGTCAGTCCTGCAGCTCCACGGCTGAAGACTTCCAACTGCCTCCCCTGAGCGATGTTTTCATCTCTTCCCACCCAGCCCACCTGTAACAACAAAGGCAATCAGCTTCACTGCCTCCCTGAACTGCACAGCCTGGCTGACCTCCAAGAAGGCCAAGAACTTGGAAAAGGAAATAGCTGCTGCCTCTCGTACAGTCTGGGGGAGACAAGATGCTCCTCCATGCAGGCCTCGTGGACCATGGGTCCCTCCTTGTACAGTGCTCTTCTCCATGGAACCGACTGCCTTGACAAGGAGCATCACTGAGGAACTCAGTAGACAGACGTGTAGATCGGCTTATTATGGGAATGCAAAAGTTGAGGCTTGTACAGCCAACCCTCCACACCCGAAAGGCACACAACTCTCACTAGAACAACAATAGCTTCAGGCTATTGCCTAGCATCTGACTGCCAGCCTGCATCCATCATGGCAGCTTTCCAGTGCCATCTTCTCCAAACTCAGACTTGTTACCAGCAGCAAGCACCTGAAAGAACTTGGCACCTATGGGATGAAACTAAATGCAGGAGGTCTGAGTACCTACCCTTTGCTCTTGTTCTCAAAAGTGACTTACACGCACAGCAGCTTATGCAGCATTTTAGATCCCAAGAAGTTGCATTCGGTCTACAGAAACTGCTGAAAACTCAATTCCATGTTTCCCTGCAAATTAAGGGTCTCAGAAGTCTGCACACTCTACACAATCTTAAAAAATGGGGCTTGGGTTCCCAAGTAACTGGCCAATTCTGAAAATTTTACCCATGACCATCGTTCGTTCCCTTAAACATTAAGCTGCAGAAACCACTCCCAAAACCAAGTCTGGGAAACAAATTTGCAGTCGCTCAGGGTAGCTCAATACTTAGCCTGTTGAGTCACCATAATGACCACAGAACGGATGGATTATATGATTTTAATAGGTCAGACACCGCTGTTTTTTCCTTTACGATCACACATCCTAAAACAACTAAGAAGTAGTTGAGATAAGTCAGACATGCGTGCCCACACTTTGTTTACTTTGAAAAGTCATCACCTCTTCTCCAGATGAATGCTGTTATATTTGCACCTGACCATACGCTGCTCCTCTTCAGTCAAGGACAGGGATTGACACATGCACGCAAACAGCCTGCCAGAGTAACGGACGTATTTCTCTAAACACAGCTTTGTTGCTCCTCTATCGTACTAGCAGTTTTTGTTGCCAAGTGAAGGAATTCATCCCGCCCGTAAACTGTTCCTGTCTTTTGCAAACACAGTTGAAACTAAAGAAATTACCAACACGCAGTTCTGTTTTTAAACAAACGCTGATATGGTATCTCCACGTTGTTTTTCTGCTCTGCAGTTATGGTTGTTAAGACAAATAGCCCTAGCCATCTTGAACACACAGGCATCCCAACGTGCCGCACAGTGTACAATAGCCCATGGAGGTTACCGTTAAAATACACTCATAGAAGAGAGAAATGAATTTTCTTCCTCCTACTGACCTTCCTTGACCACATGCAATTTTTTTTCTCCCCATCATCACACTTCTCATAGGACAAACTGCTAGTGGGACTCCCCTGAAAATCACTCTGTGAAAAATAGTGTGGAAGAGAAGGGTGAAACCGTAAGAATACGGCATTTGATAAGTAACACCCCAGCCCTCAAACCCCACCTGTGTGATTCCTGCTCTGCTCCCCACTTCATGCTTTCCTTCCTTCATAACTGAGCACTAATACCTGCTGAGTGGCTTCAGCAATGCCAGCCAGCACACTTCTTGCTCAGTTTCTCCAAGGAAACGAAAGGTGATGCAGGACACGTGAAGTTCTGGCCACAATGCAGTCAGTAGGATTTTGGGCTGAGACCTTTGTAGTGCCAGGATTTCTCACTGGTTTGCAGCGAGGTCATATTCAAATCTGAACCGCTAGATGTTATTTTTAAATGAAACACTTTTGCCCCAACAGCAAAACCGTGCTGATGACTGTTACCTAGTTTCTGAAGTGCCCTGAGATGGTGGACAACAGAGGACTGCAGAAGAGCGAGGAAGGATTAATATACAGAGACCACAAATGGAAGTAACTCCACCTCACAGGCAATAAAGGATTAAAAAAACACGTCCCGTGTTTAACAGGGAACGTGACACAGCTCTGCCTCCAGAGCTCTAGGGAACCGTTTGAAGTGCTCTAGTTCCACATCATATAATAACCCCACTGGCACGAGCTCTTCCAAATGGGAAATGGCACAATCTACTCAGTAAAAACCTCTGTTTGTTTTCTTTTCTCCTGGTATCAGTTGAGCGCTACAGGAAACCAAAAGAGAAGACTGTCCCTGCTCTCCTTGTCTATCCCCAAAATTTCCATCCTGAAGGGGAGAGAAGCAGCAGGGCAAGGCACGCTGGAGAAAACGTAAGATGCAGGGTGTAGCTAAGGCTGGGGCTCGAAAAGAAGTGAAAAAGAAAGTTGAGTAATGAATGCAACGGGAACAGGTTCTCCTCTAAAAAGCTCAGCCGAGGGTCACCACTGGTAGTTTCCACACCCCCAGGCGGAGCACAGGCAGTCAGCAGGATGGCCCAGAGAAACGCACACCCAACAAACTGGCCGAAACACCCACCAGTGACCGCTTTAACAACCTGTCTGCGCCCGGCTGCACAGCGAGCGAGGCACGGGCTCTGGTGGCAGGCGACAATGCGGCAGCAGGACGATGGGGAGCGGGCAGCCTTCACCAACCCAGTCACCGCACCTCCGGTGATCTTGCGACAACTGGTTAGCAAAGAAGTGATGCTAACGAAGCAGTGATGGGATATTTACCTTACGGTTATTTTCCAGGAGCTTACTTAAGACACTGGGTTGATGTAGTTATCAAAATGCTGTGTAGCAAATTACATCAATTTGAAACATACATCCACAATAAAAGCTTTCAGTTTCAGGTTTTCCTGTGGTTATGAGCCTGCAAGCCATTCCACACAGGCAGATCTTTGCGTCCCTGACTAACCTCAGTCAACTAACTTAACCAGGGCTGTGTCTGATTAAGGTCCACATTCTCAAGCTCCAGAAAATGATTTGTATAAAAACTTGGTTGTCAGCCAGCCCTGATTGCTGCATGTAAGTTACATCTGATAGGAGCAAAAACGTGTCCGTTCGTGAGAATTTAGACTGCAATTTCCTTAGACACCAGGACAGCACTGTTTTTCTTGTTGCTTTTGTAGTCACTGCCTCGGCATAATTACCCGTTTCTTGCCGACGCCAAAGCGGAGTGGGGGAGAGGTTATTTTTCAAAAGGCAGAATAAATCCCCTCGCCTCTAACTTGTGAAGGCTTCAGTCGATGACTCACTGTGTCCACAGTGACATGAAGTTGTGATCACAACTCCAAGCCTGATCCAACACACACTGAAATCAATGGGAGTCTTTCCGTTGACTTCAATGGAAGCTGGGTCACGCCCTCGGCAGACACTAGCCGCGCACGCAACAAAACCACCCTCCAGTTTTGGATGGCAGAAAAGATGGTCAGCCTGGAAACAACAGGGATCCCTGAGGTCAGAGATCATCTACAACACGAAACTAATGCAGGAAAAACCAACAGAGAGATGCTTCAGGTGCACCTGTCTGCACTCTGCCTCTTCTAGCACTGTCAGCCCAGAGGAAGCTGTGTCCAGAGCAAATATTTATCAGAAATGTAAAACGAGCAGATCCTGGCAAAAGCCAAAATCTGGCCCACAGCACAAAGTGTAGACTAATTAGTCAATCGTAAAATAAAGTTTTCAAATAAAATAAACATAAGTTTCAAGTAATGAGCTCAGCACAACTTAGAAGCTAGAAAAGGCTTGCATCAGACTTTGTAGAGCACTTTCATGCTTGTCAAACATGAAGGTCAACGTAGGACTTCTAAAAGAAGAAGAGTATGAGCACAGCCAGTGTCAGACTCCACATCGTACATTAGCGGGCCACCACCAACCGTATGTTGCCTTTAACATTCCTCATATGGCTCCTACATGAAAACAGTAATAAAGAAAAAAGCTCAGAAGGAAGGAAAGCTAAACTTGAAAATGAAAGTCATAAAATAGTTTTAAGAGTGTTTTGGGACCATCGGAGGAAGGACTGAGGAAGAGCACACGCTTTGGAAAGATTAAAACAATGACTATGCAATGTTGGTAAGAAATTGATCATTGGCGGGAAAAAAAGCCAGGAGCAAACAGCAATATTGATATCTCAATAGCAGAGACCATTTAGCTTGGATGATACAACATTTGCAGGCTGGTCTTCACCTTGGCTTATACATCCCCAGGGCTGACTCACCGCTATTTGAACAATTTTTAGGCGGGAGAGGCAGAGGTATGGGCAGACCGGCTGCCCTCACACTGTCACGTATGTCTCAACATGGTGTCCGAGAGTCACCAAAGCTCGGTACCCAGACACATCTCGCTCTGTAAGGCCTCTCTGGGCTGATCGTTTCTTCCACCCAGCGTGTCAGGGCCCGAGCTTGGCAGGTTGAGGAGAGAAAAAGAGACCCTTCTTCAGCCAGCTTTTTTCTACTCTTGTTTTTCAGCAAGTCAAGAAGTGCGCACTGACACAGGGATTTTGTCGGGTTAGTTCCTGCCTCAGCAGACACACGCTGCGTAAATCAGGCACAGGGAGCGTCTCCGGGGCCAGGCAGCCCGTGCGCTGTGAGTGAGTACACTGCGCCATGGGTAACGAGACGCACCCCAACACCCCACCCCGACTCGGCACCTGCAGGAACCGAGAGCGACCAGGGAACCTGCAGAACGTGACTCAACTTGTTAACAAATTATTGGGCTAGAACCATCACCCCCACCCCCCACCCCCCAGGCCATTATTCCTGCGCCTGAGCGTAATCTGCGTAACCTCATCATTGGAGCCATTCCACCTCCAGGTTGGATGAAGCTCTGAGCAACCTGGTCTGGTGGAAGGTGTCCCTGCCCACAGCGGGGAGTTGGAACCAGATGATCTGTAAGGTCATTATTGTAGATGGATCCTTATAAAGGATCTCCCTTCCAACCCAAACCGTTGTATCTCTCTATGCCTGTGGGCTGTATTTTCGGACCCGGTTCCCATTTCATTAAAAAAAAAAAAAAATAGTCGGGAGAAAGGAATCACCTCCAAGGGTAAAAAGCTGACGCTATTGATCATAAATCTCTCAAGACAGACAGAGACAGATAGACGGAGAGCTCGGACACAAGCCATGCGGGTAACAGGTCTACCCCCGGCGGCTCCCAGCAGCTGCACCCCCGCCCCGCGCTCCCCCGTCCCACGCAGGGGCGGTGCCGCCCCGCATGGCGGGGGGCCGAGGGAGACACCCCCTACCCCCCTCATATTCCGCATCGCTCCGCACCCCCCCGTGACGCCCCTCCGGGCCCTGCGCCCACCCCCGCCGCCCGGCCCGGCCCGGCCCGGGGTCCGGCCGCGGGCACCCACCTCTTGCAGGGGATGAGGCCCTTCCTCTCCTCCAGGACGCGGAGGCGGCGGTTGGGGCCGTCGTAGGAGACGACGGCCCGGGTGTTGCGGCCCGTCCCGTGCTGGTAGGACACGGTGCGCCCTTCCCACTGCCGCGGGGCCTGGCATGGCTCGGCCCCCGCCGCCGCCGCCCGGCCGCCCCGCAGCAGCAGCAGCACCAGCAGCAGCAGCAGCAGCAGGCGCGGCCCCGCCGCCG
>Ga0065711_1046990_pt1 | contig 12588 bp, 7 predicted proteins | sample Hoacrofraction12_FD_59098 | JGI IMG/M metagenome (GOLD analysis project Ga0065711, IMG submission 59098) | Hoatzin crop microbial communities from Cojedes, Venezuela - Epithelial fraction 12 v2 (version 2) | ecosystem: Host-associated > Birds > Digestive system > Esophagus > Crop | place...
AAGGGGCAGCAGTTATATTTGTAATTGCAGCCACAGAGACTTCTATGACAAAATTTCCATCTAGAGTGAGACACCCAGCCAGAGACTAACCTGGCTGTACAACAGCAAGTCCTCCTCACTTTTCCTCCAGTATTCATCCTCCATGCAATATTCAGCAATATTTTCCTGAACTTGATTTCTAAGCAAGGAAAATTAGAGCAGTACTCCTTAATTTAATAACAGCTATATCTTCCCCTTATGTTGCCACAGGCAGAGGAAAACCAGCAACTGTTCTTCTAATCCATTCTCCTATTACAATGTAAACATTTTTTTCCTTCTCCTCCATGTATTTGAATCATTATCCATCATTAACTGCCCTTCCCTCTCCTCTCTAAATTCCTTTCGAGCCAAATGAAACCGGAAGCATTTTTCAACCCTGAAAAGTGGACCTCTGCCTTAACTAAACATAAACTCTTTATTAGCTGAGGCTTCTAATTCATGTCTTTGGGCCAATCCACGTGACCTTTGGGGAACTCCAACACATAAACTATACCTCTTTATAATGGCAGCCAGCTGAAAAACGGACATTCTCCCAATATCTCTGCACACCTTTATTGATTAAGTGTTGCTATGCATTGAAGTGTTCTTATTCTATTGCTATCTATACTGACATTGTTTAGGGCCTTCTTAGCAAATAAACTATTCCACGCAATGTTAGGTCATTCAAACAAGTATGTGTTTTTCTGCAAGTCTCTTGCTGTTATTCTTCCCTGTGTATCTTTTGCCATGAATGTTTTTGCCTTACCTTTGGAAATTCTAACACCTAACTAAACACGGAATGAAAGAGCCCTGTAGTGGAGGAAGCGTACAAGGAATTATTTTTGGCATGCTCTAATGATGAAAGTATTTCTGCTTTACTGACTCCTCTGTCCAGTCCAATTTCACTTTAACTACCCTGCACTGAAATCAAAAGCCTGAATTATTATACAGATGCTGTTTTTTAACTCCTGGCCAAAGTGTTCACTTAGGCTGGCTCAGGGGAAGTTAAATTTGAGAGGGGAAAATTTAGTCCTTCAGCATGACTAGATCAAATAAGACATGTAGGTAAACAGTAAGGTAGTAACTATGGTCTAAACTCTAATTGCTAACTTAATTAGGAAAAAAAAAAAAGGCTGATCTACCCTTGGAGCTGATTAATGCTTGATTGGCTTCATTCTCAGACAGCAAGGATTGATACTACACAATGACCCCACGATGTCCTCTCTTCCATACCAGATAACATCCCCCAGTCTCAAGCACTGTCTCAGCAGAGCCCGAGGACAGTAATGTCATGGAGATGGGTACATTAAGGAGAGTGCACAGAGGAACATCCAAGAGTGTTGCCCTCTCGCTGTACTGTGAACCATCGCAATAGAGGCAGGCACAGGACTGTTGGCCTGCATTGCTGTCATGTTGAAACTTCTCATGGCATTTTCACAGAAACACACAGAATCACAGAATCGTAGGGGTTGGAAGGGACCTCTGTGGATCATCGGGTCCAACCCCCCTGCCAAAGCAGGGTCACCTAGAGCAGGCTGCACAGGACTTCATCCAGGTGGGTTTTGGATATCTCCAGAGAAGGAGACTCCATAACCCCTCTGGGCAGCCTGTTCCAGTGCTCCGTCACCCTCAGAGGGAAGAAGTTCTTCCTCATGTTCAGATGGAACTTCTTATGCTTCAGTTTGTGCCTGTTGCCCCTTGTCCTGTCGCTGGGCACCACTGAAAAGAGTCTGGCCTTATCCTCTTGACACCCACCCATCTAACTGTCATTTTCAAAGACTAATGCTGGAAGAAAACACTGCTTTAAAATGCTGTATCTGAGTCGGTTGTATTGTGGCACACCTGCAGTCTGAACCACCCCAGCCTGGCAGCATGGAGGGAACATTTCCACTGCCCACCATTCTTCATGGTCCCACCCTGGGACAGATGATTGTATAAGACTGAATGTAGGAAGTATTACAAATGTACATACCTCCCAAAAGTAAACTACCATTGCATTCATCCTGTTTTTCTTGAGGCAAGTCACTTCATTCACCTTATAACATTTGCTAGTAGTTATAATTACCACAGGGCAGAATAGGACTGATTCATCATTTTCCTGAATCTCCAGTGGTCATTTACACCAGGCAGTGCAAGGCATACGGAATAATGAGGCATAGCTGTCTTTGGAAATTAATACTGTGCTTTTTTTTTTAAATTTATTTCAAGCTCATTATGTTGCACTAAGTATGGAAACCAATTTAGTGTGAATTACCACATCTTTCTAGACAGGACTAGCATTTGAGACAAATATCAACAGCTTATATGGCTTCGTTTTTCTTGATTTATTTTCAGAGCAATCAATTTATTACCACATTTTCTCTTCTATTCACTGAAGATCATGACTCTGATGTGTCAGGCACCTGACCAAAGAGTATCCTCCATACTACAAATGTCCTCTAAGAGAGAAAGTACGTGGAGGAAATCAAGTCTGGGCTGTGGAAGGAGGTGAGCAGTGGGAATAGTTCGACTTCTACATCTAGAGCTACATTTGGAAAACTGTGTTTCATGGTTTAACCTGGCAGCTGGCAACTAGGACAATGCAGCTGCTCACTCACTCCTCTTCCTCCCCCATCCCCCTCCCCCAAAGTGGGATGGAGAGGAGAATGGACAAAAAGTAAAACTCATGGGTTGAAATAGAGACAGCAAAGAAAGGAATATTAATAATAATAATATGCAAAACAAGCAATACACAACACAATTTTTCTCATAGCCCGACAACCGAGTATGCAGACAGACCCTGAGCAGTGATTGCGGAACTCGTGGATTTTATGGAATTTGTGGAACTTGCACACTTCACAGAGCTCACCAAACTCAAGAAAAAATTTGAACTCATGGAAAAGATCAAACTCACACAAAAAGTCAAACTCAGGGAAAAAATAAAACTCACGGAAAAAGGTTTGAATTCATGGAAAAGGTCAAACTCATGAAAAAAGGGTTCTTCCCCCCCCAGCCAACCCCCATTTATAAACAGATCATGATGTCTATGATATGGAATGCTTCCATTAGCCAGCTTGTGTTAGCTGCCTGGTTCTGCTCCCTCACAGCTCTTGTGCACATGCTCATTAGCCAAACACAGGAAACAGAAAAAAAGTCCTTGATTTCTTAGCACCAGCTGAAAACATCAGTGTCTTATCAACATTCTTCTCATACTAAACCCAAAACACAGCAGCTACTGGGGAGAAAATTAACTCTATCCCAGCTGAAACCAGGACACTCTGAAACAGGTGCTCCAGTGTCATATTGCACCTCAGGCCCACCTCCAGGATGACTGTGAGAAATAAGGGATTTGAATTTCAGCTCATTGCAAACATCACTTATCTTTGGCGACTGGTTTCTCAGGGGACATGGAAACACATTCTTGGTAATTATGACTTGATTGCTTATGGACAACAGCACTTCTAGAAGTGTTTCCTAGCCGTCTACCAAGAAAAAGCTTTCCTTTTGGCCTGCCATCACGTTGAACATGATTAAACTTTGCCATGGAAAGGATTCAGATTAGACAACAGAATAAATATTCTTACACAAAAATCCCCCATGAAGACACAGATACTCAAATGCATGTAGCTGGTTTCTCTGGTATAGAAATCCCCTCCCTGAGGTTCAGCCAATAAATGCAATATATGTCAGGGAGAGGTGGAGGCTCATTGAGAGCCTGCTTTTCATGCCCAGAAGCAGCAAAAATTTTCCATGCAAAGCATTTACTTTACCTCTCTGGGCTTTGCATTTGAAGCCAAGGAGAAAGCCAGACTGAGGGGATGGCAAGGTGCCACGCGTTCAAGTTCTCAGTGGGCTGGGCTGCAGACAGTCCCATCTGTGTTGGGAGCTGATGCCTTGAGAGATCTACCCCAAGGTATGCAATTATCATCTCCCCTGCCCCTCCTCCTCCTGCTGCATGTTTCCATCTTAGCCTGCACTTAGAGAGGTAATTGACATTTGCATTTTTATCTAGCCTCAACCTTTCTGAGCATAAGGCTGGAAATGGCATCAAACAGTGGCTTCCCCTTCCCGCTTGTTCCCATGTATGGTGGAGATCCTAATGAGATATCAAAGCAGATTTGAATTTAATACATTGAATAGAAATTAGCCTGCTATTAAATATTAGACTGCTGCTTGCTGAAGTCGGGGAAGAAAACAAAATAAAATACATGCATTTATAAAGCAAATAAAGCAGCAGTTAGAACTGCCAGTATTCCATCTCCTAAGAAAAATGTTACACAGAGAGATCTCTATGTACGCTTGTATCTCTTCACATGTGGCCCAGCATACTCATGCCTATATCTTTGCAACATCAAACTTAGAAAGGTTTAAAGATACCACATATATCTGTAACAAGAAAAGATGCAAAAAGATTTAGAAAAAAATTCAACTTCAAACCATTATTACTGTCACATTCACTATTATTGCAATAGCATCTTAAATTTGCCAAGGAACCATTGAGTTACTCACTGTTTATCCACAAACTGAAAAACAGGCCTTGCACCTTTCAGTGTACAGTCCAAGGACAATAGAAAAAAAGACAACATAGTGAGTGGCACAAACAAGCAGACAACTGAAATGACAGGTATGGAATAAGATAGATGACAGGTGTTGATTTCTGCTGTGTTGCATTTTCCACCAGTCACACTGAAAAAAAAATGTGTCAGCATTATGTTTAATCAAGTAGCCGCCAAACAATGAATGATCGATGATGTTTCATTCCATAAGCAAAAAAAAAAGGGCTACTTGGACATTAACTCAGCATAAAAATACTTTTCTGCCTTCTGCAGAAACAGTTCTCAAGACTTTCTCTTCACTTCTTTTACTTCGCTTTTGTTACAAATATGGTGATAAATGGTTCCTCATTTTATTTTCTGAAAAACTTCAGAATTTAATATAAAGCAATACCTTTAATAGGTTTTTATTTAGCATGTGTAGAATTTAATAAAAATTTTTATCCCTGCTCTCAAATTCAATAGGGTCGTTCAAAAAAACCCCACACAAATGACACACCCTTTATTCTTAGGTTTATAAAAAATTCTCCTGGTTCACTATTATATTCTGTAGGCTTTCTTCATATATTCTGTATTAAAGTATTCCAAAACGTCTCAGAATCCATCTGGTAAAGGAATGTAATGAAAGTTACCAGGCTTGATTTATATTTTGCTTTTGTTGTGCTGGATTGAATAACAACCCAATCACAAAGAATGAAAAAGAAATAAAATCGCCGAAAAATGTATAACTGATATGACTGAGAACCAAGGTTTTTTACTGTACTGTCATTACACTATGGCTGGAAAATATTAATCAGTTAAATAAGAATTTATGGAAGTTTTTAATGGACATCAGCCACATAGCCATGATTTCTTAGTGTTAAGCATATGGGAAAATATTAAAATCAGTGATGTCTTAACTGGAGAGTATGAATTGTGCCCTAGCAGTATGGAACTGAGATTACAGACTGACTGTAGTCCCTCTCATTTACAATTACACAGAGAAGCCTGGAATGTAGTATAAAACTTCTGGGAAAAGAAAAAAGAAAAAAATAAGAGGATGATGCAGATAATTTTGGAAAGAGACAGAGAGACGAAATTATGGATAACATCAGAGGTATGGGGAACAGAGCTCGGCTGTCAGGGTGGGTGAGGCGCAAGAGGCAGCTCCTTTTCTCAGTAACACCATGCACAGTCCAGGAATTTAATTTCTGCGATCTTTGCATCCCTAAAGCAGAAGACTCAGGAAACATCAGCACTGTTAGGATCCTTCTGTACCCCGGTACAGGCAGGGAAGGCCAGCTAATGGAGCTTGCGGGTTTGTGAGCACGCAGTCCGCTAGCTCTTGTGCTACTAATGTGAGCTCTGCTGTATGGCCCCACAGGCATCAACTCATCTGAGACAGATGCCTGCCCAAGTGCCATTCCCTCCTCAGGCCACAAAAATATATGCATAATGGTTCAAAGCCACACATCAGACACAGACTTGATAGATATGTTAAAAAAAAAATGCAAAGCACATTCGAATGAGGTGTACTGAACATCTCCAGTGACAGCTTTATGTTGTCCCAATGGAAAACACCCAAGTGGAAGACACTGCCTGAAATGAAACAACCAAAAAAAGATCCATATTCTGACCATAAGATCATCACATCAGTGAGGGAAAAAACGCTTCTGTTTATCTAGTTTATGCAGAATGACATATTCATTGAAAAACGCAGAAGGGACTTCAAGGAATCACAATGGCAGAAACAGGAAGCTAAACTATAAAAGCATTTTGAGGAAAGGCTGGAAGGAGAAACGCTTTCCAAGTAAAGCAGAAAGACAGAAAGTGAGGCTTCAGGAATAAGGGGGCTGAGTGTGGAAAGCAGTTCAAAAATAGACACTTTTACTCGTAACCAAATGTTGCTCTTGTGTTTGTTACACAAAGCTAATTTCGTCTCTGCAGAAACGTCCTGTAACGCCTACAGAACCAGTGCAGCATCTGACACTACAGCCTTGCTGCTATTAAACCTTGAAAAGTTCCTCAAAATCAATTTAAAATCTAAGGTAGTCTTCATCCTATCCATCTGAATGTATAGCACTAGAAGAGACTGATATGTAGGAGTCAAACAGCTAGAAGTTCAATCTTACCACATGCAATGAGAGGGCGAACCTTAGAGCACGGTGTGCTGGAGTTTCACTCTGCAGGTCCAAATTTTCCTATTACTGCCTATAGCTGAAGTCAAACAATAAAAAGAGAATTCAGTACAACTGGAATCTGATCTGAAACACTTGCAGCTTCTTATCTGAAGTAACACTCCAACATCCATGTAGGAACAATCACGGACAAAATACTATTAGAACAAAGTAGATTCCTCATCATTCCTCCCCTAATCCCAGATGTGGCTCGCGGACTCCCAGCCTGAGTCTCAGTTCTGTTACTTTCACCCTTCCTAGCCCCCTGAGCCTCCCTACAGCCCTGTTGCAGTTATTCTGGCTAGGGTGGTGCTGACATCCGAGAGGCAGCAATCTCCCTAAAGCCCTCTATTAAACACATATATTTACTAGACAGAGTGGTACTTTTTCATGCCTTAGGCTCCTTCTGCAGTAGATCTCCAATACACTGGGTCCCTGACAGTCATTGTGAGGTCATGAAGCCATTTAAAGCATCCACTGGGATGTGTAAAGCCCATCTGGAATACTAGTAGGTGACATACAGACACTATGGCAGTGCCTATAAACATGCACCGAACCAGCCGTGTGTTATGCCAGCTGCAGTGGCTCCAACAACAAAGGAAATAAGGAACTAGAGACATACTCCCGGCCGAGCTCCATAGTGGAGTGACTCTGTTGTGTGCTGAAGTCAGTGTGGGCTCCGCTGCATGGAGCAAGAGGGTGAGTCCGTGATGCAGCTGGATGGTGAGATCTCATGGAGGGAGAGAGGCTCCTTCATCTCCAAAGACAGTGTGGTCAGGACAGATCCTGTCTAAAACCCTTCCAGAGATACCAGTGTGAGGGACACCCACGCCCTCAACAGCAGAACCTGGGCCCCACTGACCAGCATCATGGTGTGTGGTGGCAGATGACTTGGGGGATGAAGAAAGCAGAAAAAGAAAAGAGCTTCTGTCTAAGTCCTAAACAATCCTAATGGCATCTCTATCACTCACCAAAGAGGCAGCCTGCAAATAACTGATTTTTTTTTCAGATCTTAGCTTGTGGGGCAGGTAATTAAAACTAAAATACTAAGAAAAACTCTTTGCTTTATATTCCATTACAGACAAATATTTGAACAATTGCTATATGCTTATGATTTTTTTTTCTGAATCCAGGAAATTTGACTAATTTTTGTGAAGAAACTTCATTTGTACAAATAAACATACAAAGCTTAGCATTCACTATTCATCTCTTTAAAAAGCTTCAATACTGTGAGAAACATTTAAGCGATCACAACAAACCAGAAATAACTAAGAACAAATGACTAAACCAAACAACTGAAGACCTGTGCATCTTCTAAATCAATTAACTGTGTCAGGTGGTCAAACCCTAACAAGAGAGATCCCGTCTCCAGCTCGAGTGGGTGTTTGAAGACAAAGATTTCATGAGGGAAGTTTCCTGCGGTGCAGTCATATGGTTGAAACACTACTGCCTATAGTGGAACCATTCTGTTACTGGTACCATCCAATATGGCTATACCATAGAGTACAACAGTACCACACAGTATGACTACCTTAAAAATTTGCTGCATGAGTATCTCAGAACACCACTTACTGCACTATAACTGTCCATGTGATTGCTCTTATCCGAAGGTGACTGCACAGCAACTTACCCCCCAAGGAAAGTGAGCCAAGCTGCAATGTGTTTATGATGAGATAAGGTCCCCAGGAGCTATAGTTAGCATTTGATAAATCTGTGCAGTTGCTTAATTCACAATCTTTTGCATGTACTGTAGGCAGAATCAGGTAAATGCTTGAAGGCTTGAAGCTATTTTACCCTAAGAAGGATGAGGTTTTGTGCGGGCTAGCCAAATGACAGTCTAACCAAAAGTGAAGTAAAAGTAAGGCAAAACTTGGAATTGCATCATCAGGATACAAACTCTTAAAGCATACTGTGCATTTGGAAAATCTGATTTCTTAGTCTATCACATGAGGTGTTGCTTTCCACTATCAAGATCCAACTACATCTGTTACAGAGAGCCTTGGAGTTTGCAGTAACACTCCACTGTCAGAAATGTTATCTGTAAAGTGGTTGCAGAGCTGAAAGCAGTAAACATAGCAGGGATTGCTGAGCTGTACTTGAAACTTAGACCATTAATGTCCTGAAAGAAAAGAACATCTGAGTGTACACTCTGTGTGTTTTTGAAGCACTGCTTTTTCTAACCCCTATTAACTGGAATCTGATTGTCCCGCAAGGGAAAGGGGAAATATGGACTACAAAAGATAGCAACTGTAATCACCGGGCGAAACTATCATCCCGCAGCTCAACCCAACCCATCCATCTCAACAAACTGGCCCCATAATGCGTGGCACAGAAATGCTTCAGTACAGGCACCGAGGAAGGATGAGAGGGTCATTGTTTGTACAAAGCTGTTTACCTCTTTCCCTAGAATTTGTCTTCAAGAAAACTCATGTGGAGTAAACGAACAACATTCTGCTGCTGCTTTCTGAAGTGACAGTATACATACAGAAGTAAAAATAGTATTGAAGTGATTAAAATAATCACTTAGGTTCCTTAAATGTAGTTACAAGCTCATCTCTATCCTCTGTTTAGCAAAATGTTCAAATATTAGAAGGATGTGAAGACTGTGATTATATTTTAAGTATTTGGATTTAGCCTTGGCTATCAACTCTTCTCTCAACCAATACTTTAGTGACACATGGCACCACATCCAAATGAAGCCAAACCTGTTTCTGTGAATCTGGCCTGCTGATGGGATTGGTTGTAAGGATAGGAAGAACAACTGCAAGAAATAGGCATAGAAAACGGAGATCAAGCATGACCATGCACTGAATGTATTCACATGGAAAAAAGGGCTATGCACTATATCTAGTAGTTGTAGAGTGTTTTCTGAAATGTGACCCTAGCCTTGGGGTGCAATGTAAAGGCCAGATGCAGCCACAGTATCAGCACCAGGTAGGTAAAATTACAGAATTAGTGGCCTTCCTACCTTCCCTGCCAGAGTAAATTTGACCTTTGATTAAACTCTGAGGTTAACATTTCAAAATTGGAAGTTTGCTGTTAACTGCAGGAGCCAGACTTTCACCCTGGTCACAGTCTGTGTGATTAAGTGAACACGAGTCTAGAGGCAGCCTTCACAGTCCAGTCAAAGCATTCAATTATTTGAATGCAGGCAGATTACCTTTATTTTACTAGAAATAAGAAAACAAATATAAACACTCACACCTAGTCCAGTTCAGAATTTCTTGAGCTAATTTGTAACTCTTATTATCAGTGGGATGCATCTCAGTTCCCTCTAAAACTGGGCTCCATAGCTGCAGCCAGAGCATAATCTTTATTTTAGAAAAGCAAAAAGGGACCAGTTCATTCAGCTTGAAGACCACTCTCTAAACAGTGAATGCCCAACAAATGCTCAAAGCAAATACTGCAGAGAAATCCACCAAATGTAACCCTGCTACAGCTGTGGCCAGTGGCAGAGTTTGGTCTGGATCCCTCCCTTACAAAGAGAAAGGGCACTGGCAGCTGCATATTCTTAATCGAGGCCCCAGGAGTCTGGAATGTATTTCTTTCCCTTGGTTCAAAATAGCCTCAATTTGATGTGCTTCCAGGCCTGCTGCAAAAGCTGTTTGTTTGATGAAGTGGGGGTGGGAGCACTGGGCATTTGGAGGCAAGAAGCTCTTACGGAATGTTTCTCTTTCTCATGCCAGCTGGCTGAGGGAATCTCCTATGTCCATGTAGTCACTGAAGGCTTCTGGCTGGCAAACTAGTTCGTCTGTAGGATACTTCAGAACAAATCTTGAGACACACAGGGGCCTGGTATACATCTCTTTCCAATGCAAAGATGAAGAAATAAATCCAGTTTGCAAAAAAAGTTTGTTAAAGCAATTCTAAATGGAAAACAAATTTTAAAATATCATAGACAATTGCTGTCAAAGAAAAGAAATTAAGAATTAAATATTATAACTAAAATATTATCAGTGAAGCTTCCAAGACTATTTTATTGTGTCAAAAATAAAGGTAAAGATATGAACTGATACTGTGGAGATTTGAAATGAGGACTGAGAGGGGAGCAGGATAATGAGGATCTCCTCCAGTTCATTGCACTGCTTTGCAGGCCCACTGTTTGCTCTCTTCTGCCCCAGAATTTGATCTCGGAGGCCTTCACGTTTTACTGCGTCTCACATGTTCTGCTGGGCAGGGGGATATGGGCAGAGCTCCAGATCCTTAAGACTCTACAGAGGAAGACTAGTTACTTACGCCAAGGGAAAAGTCAAGCCTCGGGACTGAGACAGACAATAACTTGGCCTAAGTTGAGCAAACTAAGCTTCGCTGCTCCATTTTCTAGTATTTGACTAGCAGTGGGGTTTTTCACCACCTGAGCCCTCTGTGTGGAAAAGCAGCTGGTCAATTATTCCACACTTAGATGTGCCAGATAATGCTGTGCCATAAAACACATCAGCAAAACAGCGAAACTTGTTGCAGCACTTTTTATCATTTTTGTTTTCCAAAAGCCCAAGGTGTGTGACCTTGGTTTTGTTTCTGTTCAAAATGTAAACACCCGTGTCTTACAGAGAAAATCGTTGAGACAGAGACCAGAAGAGAATCTGCTTGTTAGTGCACTGCTGAGGAGATGCAGGGACCTTGCAAAACAAAGCCTTCACACAGGGCATTTGATCTCGTAAACACCCTCTGAGATCTTCCAGGTTTGGGGGAGGAATGATTTCCCGGACAACTGCAGGGAAACTGCAGGAGACACTTGCTAGCCCTTATTCTCCCAGGGATTTCAGCTTGCCAGCTGTTTGCTGGAGATACAGTACAGTGCAGACTGCCGGCGGGCGGCTGCGGACTGCTGCGGGCCTGGCCAGCAGCGCCGCTTGGGCGGCAGGCCTGGCGGGCAGGCTTCGGCCTGCTGCGGCCGCTGATTCGAAGCATCCCGTTTCAAACTCCTCTGACGCATAAACAGAACAGATGACTGTTCTATGGTATGCAGCCGTCGATGGACTGCAGGGAACTTCAGAGGACAGGAGCATTGGCTGGCTAGAGAAAAAACAGAAATCTCTTCAGATGAACCCCATGTTTCTGGAAAGGCTGCCTGCAGAGGTCCTCGCCAGGGGGGAGGAGATGACCTCGATGATTCTGCAGCCGCTGCCCACACAGCTCTGCCCGGGCTCACACAAAAAGAGAAGGCAGCTGCTAGAAAAGATACAGCTGCCATTTAAATAGAGGCAGGATGTTTTTGGCTGATTGCAAATGTCCTTGTAACACCTCCTCATTTAAACAGATCTCTGTAAAGCAAACAATTATACAACTCTTGCTGGGTTAGAACTATAAATTTTTATCTGTAATCATGATACTATGGTAAGCAATTGTATTTAAACTATTTGCATTTCTGCCAAGAAGGAGTTTGGCAAGCTGAATTTTGCACTAATGTTTTAACTTAGAAAATTATGGAATTGAAATAAGGAGGTATATGCAACCATCCATTGTGGGTCAGTATGAATACTGTAAGTATGGTAAATCTATGAAAAAGTGTATTGTAAAAAGCTGCTACTGAGACTGTTTTTTAAAAAAAAACCACAAACAGAAAATATATTTTAGCATTGTACAATACCTGAGTAGAAATAAAAATAATTTGCTGTGATTTAAGAAAATCTTTCACTGGTTACATTCCTGGAGCCAAACACTCAAAGATTTTTCTGTACCTGTGTGTGAGAAGAGCTCAAAGGCAAAATGTGCCTGGGTTGGCTTGGTCCAAGTCTAGCACAAGGAGCACCCTGGTGCTGTCTGAGAGGATAAAGAAGGTTATCAGGAGTAGTCAGCATGGATTCACCAAGGGGAAATCATGCCTGACCAATCTAATAGCTTTCTACGATGACATGACTGGCTGGGTAGACGAAGGGAGA
>Ga0065711_1046991_pt1 | contig 12588 bp, 2 predicted proteins | sample Hoacrofraction12_FD_59098 | JGI IMG/M metagenome (GOLD analysis project Ga0065711, IMG submission 59098) | Hoatzin crop microbial communities from Cojedes, Venezuela - Epithelial fraction 12 v2 (version 2) | ecosystem: Host-associated > Birds > Digestive system > Esophagus > Crop | place...
CCTCCCCAGGTGCAGGACCCTGCATTTGCCTTTGTTGAACCTCATCAGGTTCCTCTCTGCCCAGCTTTCCAGCCTATCCAGGTCACGCTGAATGGCAGCACAGCCTTCTGGTGTATCTACCACACCTCCCTCAAATACATCTGAGTATTCTAATTAAATGTTTCTTTTGAAAGCCTAGTTTATAAAAAAAACATAGTTTACAGGTTCCTAGATTATAAATGTATAAATTAATTATGCGTGGAACTGACTGTTGATTGGTTGAAACAAATGATAACGTTTTTGTAACCTAATCAGAATGGAATAGTTACTTATTTATCCAGTGAGCAGTGACATTTAAGCAGCGGTACAAGCAATATCAGGAAATCATTACTGTATGTTCGTGTTATCTTCTGGTAAATATTAACTCTTGTTTAGGTGTAATAATTTTTATAGAAGTAAGAAATGTACTAAGACTGTTTTCAGCTTTTTCTTCAAAGTAGGAACTTGGGACACTGCTAATTGATTAATATATTTGTGATATTTGTGAAGTGCAGACAGAAAAGAAGCAAAAAACAGCATTTATTAACACTTCAAGAAAAAGGGTAACTGCGAAGTAAAGTATTGTGTAGCAGTACACAAAGAATATTGTACTGAATGATAAATGGCTTTGATATCAGGGAATAGTTGCTACTGATGATTTCATATCAGGATGTCAAGGCCTGTGTTAAGCCCCACTGTCTTGATCCCTGCCCAGCTCACTGTAGCTTATTGTAAATCAGCGACCTGGTGGAGAATGTGACAAGAGAGTGCTCTGTTGATAGCATCAGCACTTGGCTTGTTTGCATATCACATCAAGGCAACCCGTAGATAGGCCATCCTAAAGTATCTTTATATGGATAATTAATGAGATCTAAAGGTCACTTGTGAAAATAGAAGCTGAAAGGAAAGCATCTGGTAATCTGGAATAGGAGAAAAGAATAGCTGCAATTTAACAGAAACAGCTAGAAACAGTCCTTTGTAAATACTTTTCTTTTGCTAGAACTAAATGAGAAAACAGAAGGGAACTGAGATCTTCTAGAAGTTCATAAAGAGCTATTAAAAATGAGATAGTCTCATTATATTAGTCAATTCATAGAATCTAAATAATTAATGTCTATAAAGTAAAAGTTATGAGGGAAATTTCCATTGATTTTCTGACAATAATAATAATAATATGAAAACTATCTGTGATGTAACTCAAATTATTCATCTACCACCTTGCTGTCACGTGATCGTGTGTGTGTGTGCATGAACTCTTGTGCGTGGTCAAAATGGATTTCTGCTGTCTTACTATATCAGTTGTAAAACAACATTAGCTGTCAGCAAGAGAAGGTTCTTCCACCACTGTGAGGGATGATTCATTGGTTACATATATGCTAATAAACAGCATGAAGCAGGGCTTACTTTCTGGCCCTGATGGCATGTGGTATAGCATCCAGTCAGCTTTTCTTTGATTTTTCACTTGAAGAGAGGTTTGTGGAGAAGTTTTCAAGATCTCAGTTTCATTTCCTGTCAGAACCAAATAAATGCAGTTCTGAAATATTCCAATACTTTTTTAACTGGGCTTCCTTGGTTAACTACTTGTCCTGGTTTTGGCTGGGATAGAGTTAATTTTCTTCCATGTAGCTGGTATAGTGCTGTGTTTCGGATTTAGGATGAGAAGAATGTTGATAACACACTGATGTTTTAGTTGTTGCTAAGCAGTCAAGGACTTTGCAGCTTCTCACACAGCCCTGCCAGCGAGGAGGCTGGGGGTGCACAAGAAGCTGGGAGGGGACACAGCCGGGACAGCTGACCCCAGCTGACCAGAGCAATATCCCACAGCGTATGATGTCATGCTCAGCATATAAAGCAGGGGGAAAGCTGGCCCGGGGTGAGCCGCTGCTCGGGGACAGTCTGGGCATTGGTCGGTTGGTGGTGACCAATTGGTTTTCATTCACATCACTCGTCTTTCTTGGGTTTTCTTTATCTCTCCTTTTTCTTTTTTGTTGTGTTCCTTTTCATTACAATTTTTTCAAAAAATTTCAATTATTGAACTGTTTTTATCTTAACCCATGAGTTTTCTCACCTCTACTCTTCGGATTCTCTCCTCTATCCCACCGGAGTGGGAGGAAGTGAGCGAGTGGCTGTGCGGGGCTCAGTTGCCAGCTGGGGTTAAACCATGACTACTTCTATGTGATGGTTCTGTCTGCTCAGTTTTAAGTCCCCCTCCACCCAATAACTTCTGAACATGCTGGCCACTAACAGCCATGGTGGTCTCAGAGCTGGGGTGCTCAGACAAGCTTTGTGGTTTTTGGGAGCCATCACAAAGGCAGTCGTAACTCCAACCACAGCTGAAAGGTCTGAAAGGCAACAGCCAGGTGGTTTGTGCGGGCTGTCCGGCAAGCAGATGCTGATCACTGAGCTCGCCGGCATGAGTGGGGCCGGTGGTCCAGCGAGACTGGCACAAGGTAGCAGAAGAGCAGCTGGGTGGTAATCCGAGTGCAGTGGATTTGCAGGATGTAGCTTCTTTAGTTCCCCTGGTTGCAGAACGTCTTCTGTTTTTTCCTTCACATGTCTTTGTATTTTCACATTTCGAAATGGATTTTTCCCATCAATTTTAGTTTTGAATGTTTTATTTCAAAACAGAGTTTGTTTTTTCGTATTATTTATACTAATTTAAGATATGGAGACTAGAGTTGTAATTAAGGTTGTATTAACAAAATGTTAATGAAGAAATAGCAGGAACCTGTCCTTCCATCAGGTTGTACAAAGGAAAGCTAGAAAGCCAAAGGAGGAATAAAATGAGAAAGCTTAGTGGAACTTGTGTAAAGCCCGTGGTGAGCATAGGATTTCAAAATCTGTGTCCCATTTTCCTTTCCCTTGGAGTACACTGTCTCTGATTTAACCTTCTGTATCTGTGAAATAAGCCTTCTTTGCTTTGCCTGTTTCATAATGCCTTCTAAGGAAGTTTTACTGCAGAAGAATGCTTTTGTGCTGCAATGCTAACTTATCCTACACCTTGATGAGGCAGTCCAGCCAAAAGTTATAAGAAATCCACATTCATATTGTAAATTACATTTTGAAAAATATAGTGATGAAATAATTATTTAAAACAAAGAAGAGGAATTGTTCTCTAAGCAGAATTAAATTCTCAAAGCAAAGAAGTTGTGGACAGTGGGGACATGAAAAAGAATTTTACTCAACCTCAAAGGAAATGGAGTAAATAAAATCTGGTTCAAGGTGCCAAATTAGTTTTTCAGTGTTATTTATTTCCCCAGAAGTTCCAAACAGTGATATCAACAATTAAAAGTTTACCTAACATAGCATTTCGTTCTCAGTACTTTAATCTGTATTTCACTAAGAGTGAACGTAACCCTTTGAAATTCACAGAGCAACTAAATGACGTGTCTTTCTTTCAGCAACCAAGTTCTAGTGGATTCTGACCCCTGAACTGTACGCTAGCAACCACTTTAGCAAACAAGTTCCTGTGACACTGCTGGACAAAATGTCAATCACTGTAACGTTAACAGTTGAGCTGAGAATGTCAAATCTTTGTAGCTGTGTCACTACAATATTTAGGGAACAGCAATCTTGAGAAGAAATATTCAAGAAGGGAGAGAAACTGTCCACTTTGTGCACCCTTCCATGGTCCCGTGTTATGTGGGTCACAGTTAGCTTGCAGTGAAAAACAAAACATAGCTTTATTTAAAAAGTGAAACAAATTAATTGTCAAGTGGGGAAATTCATGGCAAACACTCCAGTTCCTTTGTTTAAGAAGACATTTTTCTGGTTATAATTACAACTGGCATGTCTGCTTTGTAATACTGGAAAACAATCAAAAGAACATCAAATGGTATTTTAGTATTTCCTCCCCCCATCCCAGTTTCTCCAGTTGTGAGAAAGATTTCTGAAAAATAACCCCACCCTGCTAATCCTGGAAAAGCCGTCTGTTAAAGAAGCTATTTTTGGCAGGTGTGCCTAAGCAAACAAAATAATAAAGTATTACAACAATTTATTAAATATCAAGCATCATTCAGCCCTCAGAATGACACAAATATTTATCTGCTGGATACGAAGGGCAGTACACGTTGCACAAGCTGTGAGTTGCTACAAACTATGAATTATTTCAGATATGATTTTCAAACATACATGAACACTTCTGCTCAGCCGGCATCATGTGTGACTGTGACTGTACTAAACTTCAGGAGATGTTTAAATTTCAGAGAAGTTCCTTAACAGCTGAAATAACCAGTGAGCCACTGTTGCTAATCTTGCTGGTAACCTGTGATATAGTGATAGCAGGTTGCAGCTCTGATTTTGGATTAAGTATAGAATCATAGAATCATTAAGGTTGGAAAAGACCTTTAAGATCATCAAGTCCCACCATCAACCCAACACCACCATGCCTACTAAACCATGTCCCGAAGTGCAATATCTGCACGTTTTTTGAACACCTCCAGGGATGGAGATTCCAGTATGTTGTGGAGGGACAAAATTATTTCGTCATTGTGTACACAGGTGTCAGAGGACTGGCCAACGTGAGTGGGAAGTAGGAGGGTTGGTGCAAGATAGGTTTGTATCTGTCTATAAGCTCACTGATTTTCTGGATAATGCAGGCATAAGATCTGTAATTTGCAAGAGTATGAAATGTCTCTAGGGGAGCAGTATCACAGGACTAATGCCCTGTTTCACTTTTTCCTGTTCCTGTTAGTGATAACAGGAACACGAAACTTGGACACTACCATTGTAAAGGCAGAAGACTAATGCTACTTTTTAAGAACAGAGGCAGCATGGTACAATTAGCATTTGGAAAGTGAAGTTATAGTTAAAGGGGAGAGATGCATGCAGATTTTAGAGGGTGACATCAAGTATCATCTGTCTTTTAAAACTCTTTCAGGAAGTCAGAAGCTGAAGATCTGAGCAAGGGATAGTGGACTTACGGAGTACGTTGTCAATTCTGTAGAGATACTAGTTTCTTATTAGCTGTGATAGTGACCTTCTTGACTTCACAAGATTTAATTGATTCTAAGACCTCATTTAAATATGGCTTTGTGACCTATTATTCGAGGTCTTTGCGTAACATATATCCAGGTTGCAAACTTTTGCGATCTTGGACCACAAACCTCCTACTGATGTCAATAGGAATTTGAAGTCCGGGGTCAGACTCCAGCTCATTATAGAAACGTGGAAGATACAGATAAAAGCAGTTTGACACATCTCGTGTAGTAATGAGATATCAGTCTTGACACCTAAGACCACAGTTTACCAGGCAAGCAAATAACATGTTCACCAGAGCGCTGTATGTGTCCCTGAAGAACTGAATGAGATTAAACGGTGCAGAGATCTCATCCCTGTCTGAGTATGAAGACCTTTTTATCCTTCCCTCTTTTGTTACTTCCTTTATTTGATAGATTTCTTATTTGAAGTGAGATTTGAATAGACAAAGCAAGGGCCAGATACTATATTTTTCTGCCCTCTCATTTTCAGAAACTAAACTATACAGATAACACTGACTAGCCAGCATTGCCATTGTACTTGTGAAAAATCTAACTGGCTGTTGTAGAAACAGCCTTTTAAATTTGATCAAGCAGATAAATGAAGGAGGAGCATCAAATTGCATTTTGTTTGGTTCAGTTGTCTATAAAGAAAACAGCTTCTTATAATTCAAGTAAGAAATTCTTGCATTAATTTCTTAATCAAGCTTCACTGCCTTTATCCTTTCCATCTCTTTTGTTTCTTTTCCTGCTTTCTCCATGCTTAAAGTGCATCACTGAGTTTGCTTCCTTCCTCCATCCCTCCACTTTTCTGTTGTTTCTTCCCACCTTCGTTGTTCATATTGCCTTTTACCTCGTTTTCTTTGCTGATTTTCCTCCTCAGAGATTCTCATTCTTTGGAATATTTATTCCACACCATGAACAAGAAATTAAGTGAAACAGCATCACTAAAGTCAGAGTGTATTGCACTGCAGAAACTGAGCAGGTTGTAAAACCAGTCATCTTTTTCTTTTCCTTCCTGTTTCTTTCCTGTTTCCTGTCCTTTCTTCCTATTGTATTCTACGCTTTCGTTTCCTTCTGACTCCCATCATTACCACAGTAATATTTCCCCATCTGCAAAGAGAACCAGGCAGGATAAGCAGACTCCTTTGCTGAACAGAAGATAAAGGAAGAGATAAAATCTTTGCTATAAATACCTTCAAAATGGCTTGAAAGCTTTAGATTTGATTGACTTGGCTAGTGGTACAAGACAATATAGCTTGACAGCTCTGACAGCCCTCATGAACATAGAAAGTCAGCCAATCTCCTACGTTCTGTTCTTTATTATTTGCCATCCATAAACCTGCTGTTATTTGAAATGAAAGTTTGACTGAGATATCTTAAATCCATTCAAACAGAGCTAGCAGAGAATATAAATAACATATCAAATGTGAAAATACCAATGATTCACCCCTCTCTTGTCTGTCATCTTGCAGTGGAGAAAGTGGTTCTGGGAAGACAGAAGCCTGCAAACAGATAGTGAAGCACCTCGCTTGCAGAGCCAGCTCCAGCAGAAATACCTTTGATACAAAGATAAAACATGTAAGTACCCCTCTGATCACTGAGTAGAACAAAGGAAAAATCTGGCCTCTTGGACAGGCAAAACATTTGAACTGCAAGGAAAAAGGCATCTGCTATGCAGAAGTTCAAAAAGGGTTTGTTTTCACCACTGAAGTCAAAGGAGGTTTCTTCCCCTGAATTGATCCGAATAGGAACAGGATTAAGCTCGCATTGATATGATGAGAGGAATCTGAAAGGTGGAGGCCAGTTTGTTTCCACATGTTGTGGTGACTTTGGAAAGTAGCGTTTCACTGAATTTGTGTGATAAGAGACTGTCTCCTAAATGTGTACTAATTGCCTTCAGTAAGTAAATTCATCTGTGTGGTTGTGGTGGTGCTTCTCTGGACAGTATAAGAAGTGCTGAGGCACCTGAAGGAATAGTATGCAAGACAGAAACTGGAAAGTTGCAGGGAAACTGAAAAGACTGAACAAAATTACGTGGCCCAGTATTTGTATACTAAACATATTTACAAATTGGGCAAGAATTCTGAGTAACTACACGGTCATCTTTAGTTCCCACAGCAGAACCAAGTTCAGAACAAGCCCAGTGTGTGTCATGAAACCATGAGAACCTGCTTCACATATCAGATGAACTTGTCTCCTTGCTATACATTGTAAATGAGAACTTTTCACTTGACTGAACATTGCAACTCATGTTTCATTGTTACAGCTGTAACACTACCTAAATTTTCATACTGACATTTGAAATTATGCTGAACCCTAGCTTGCCAATTCAAATTGTTTTTAAAAATTGCCTTTCCTGATGATACTTCTCATGAGAGATCCCAGCTCAGAGACAGATTTACACAGAATGTTTTAGCACAGTCTGCATTGTCATATCTCAATTCGGAGTTTCATACTTTAAAAAAATATATTTATTATTTAGACCCTTTCACCCACTCTGGTGATGTTCCTCTACAACACTTACGGTCAACCCAATAAACTTTTTTGATTTTTAAGCTTTCCCTTGCTACATGCATGGTGTTCAACAGAGCTCTAGAATCATTCATAGTGGGGTTTTTCAGTAGCATCACATCCATCATTTAAAACATACTGCTTTCTTCCTGAATTATGTACAATTAAATCCAGAAAGATGGTAAAGTAGTGTCACAAGTACCACTGACACTTAACAGACAACCTGCAAATCGGTATTACTGGGATGTGGAAAGGCTACAGATTCATTGGTTCATATTTTGTACATTCCAGCTGATAAGGTAATAAAGTCCTGTGGATTTTGGGTGGATTTTAGAAAACGGTGTTGCATTTGTGTTTTTTGAAGACATTAAAAAAAGCCTGATGACACTGAAATGCTACAGCTGAATAAACTGTAACTTCACTTTACTTTGTGTAGTCATACAGTTGCCACATTAAAATGTTTTTCACAGTGTTATCTGATTCATTGATGATGTTCCTAAACTGACACATTTAATCTAGATTTCCCATGACAATGTTAAGAATACCTTTGTTATTTTTTCACTTTTTTGATTTAAATTATAAAGTGTAGTGTTGCACGAAGGCCATTATATAGGGACAATACACTTTATTTTAAACCCAGGAGTCAGTTCTACAAGTGATATCTATTTGTACTGTGTGTTTTTTTTATTTGCTACCTGTACAGGTTTACTTACAGCTTTGAACTGATCAGGCCTTAGATGTTATTCAAGTAGAACTGCAAAATTCAGGACAGATCCTCCAAGTCCTTTTCTTTATTAAAGTTCAGATTAAGTAATGTGTAGAATGTGATAAATAACTTTGTGAATAAGTGACTGAAAACTGTGTGCTTTGGGTACAAATATGGCAGTGGTGGGAATCAGGAGGTGCAGGAAGCAGGATTGTCTCTGCTGCAACTTGTCTCCTGACCACAGTAAAATTCCCAAGGACAACCATCGTGATCCAGTGCGAATGAAATGTCCTCAGTTCAGAAGAGGAATCCGCGTGGTAGAGGCTGAACAGGCCTAATATTCTCCAGCTGAAAATTAGTTCAGTTGTTAGACAACTTTAACCTACTCTACATCTATGTAGTAAACTGAACAACAATCCCTAACAAGCATTTGTTACCCTGCTTCCTGACACAGTTTAAATCCCCAGCACGTCCTCTGGCCACAGTTCGGAGGACAGCAGGTGGCAGGGACCATTCACAACAGTATGTCCACTCCCTTCTGTGGAAGAAGAGGTGTTAGATGGCTGAATGTGAACCTTATCGTGCCACTTGCCACTGAGGTCAGAAGAGTCCTGCTCCTGGTTGTGTTTAATAGTATAGATGTAGCTATACGTGCCAATGAGTGTTAGTCAATGCAGGTGGAAGAGAATCGTCACATACTAAGAAAAATGAGCTGCCATTTGGTTACAGAAAGATCCCTGTAACTAGCTGAGATGGGACACCTGACTTCAGACAGCAAAGGTAGATGTAGCAGATCCCACCCGTGGTGAATTAGGTAGAGATTTTGGTTTAGTTGCCTTTTAAGGTGCTTTTATGAACACAGAATCACAGAATGCAAGGGGCTGGAAGGAACCTCTGGGGGTCATCTAGTCCAACCCCCTGCCGAAGCAGGGTCACCTAGAGCAGGCTGCACAGGACTTCATCCAGGCAGGTTTCGAATATCTCCAGAGAAGGAGACTCCACAACCCTTCTGGGCAGCCTCTTCCACGATAGCCTGGATTCATTGCTGCTGCAGTTATGCATAGCACCATTGAAGTTAATAAAGCAGCACGGGTTAAACCAAGTGCTGAATTAGCCTAATAAGCAAATACATCCTGAACAATGCTACTAGAGTGGAACCAAAACTAGGCTGACTGGTTTTCTGCTGCCACCTACTGCACAAATAGCTGGTTTAATTAATAATTCTGGAGGATCTGACTTGTAGAGCTTGTGTCTTTGTGATTGGAACCACATGTTATCCGTGCCACTTCACAGCCCTCTTCCCTCCCTAGCCAGGTCATCCAGCTTCAGCAACCCACTGTTATATCAGAAGAACCGTGTATTTGGGCCACATTGCAATCAGTTCCTTAGGATGCAAAAAAGGAAAGTGCTGAAGGGAATCCTTCAGGGTGTAAGGGGCGTAAAGAACTCATATACAAAAAAGCTAAATACAGAGAAAATATGGAATAAAGATGGTATATCTAATTTTTTTTAAAGAAATGCTTTTTTAAAAATAGTTGCTGTGTCCATGAAGGTGTAATATGGAAATACGTTAGTGAGAGATGCCATAAAAAAGTTGGAATCTATTTTTTTTCCTCAGTTTTTCACTAGTATAATGATGAAGTAATTCTATTTCAAATCAATAATTTATGCCATTTCTGGCATCATATAAAGCTTGTAGATTCCTTCAGTTGGTTATTAGTATCAACTTACTGTAACTTTACAAGCATAACTGCCTTCAAAGATTCTAATCTTTTTGCTATGCGTGCCAGCTCTGGGCGTATGACCCCAGTCGCTTGTACCCAAACTACAGGTAAGGACACAGCTCACATGTGATCCTTTCAAGGATTTGTTAAATTCCAAGGTGAAAAAATGTCTTCCCCCCCCACCCCCAAGTTATTGATCACAAACCAACCTCACTGATGTTTATTGAAATATCTTCCTGTTTTATTTCCTCTCTTATTACTTCTTCACTGTTGTATTGCAGGTAAACTCTATCTTGGAGGCCTTTGGACATGCTAAGACACCCTTGAATGATTTTTCCAGCTGTTTTATAAAATATTTTGAGCTACAGTTTTGTGAGAAGAAAAAAACATTAATTGCAGGTAAGTATCAATCTGTCTATTGTGTTAGCACCCACAGACCAGGAGATCAGGGATCCCAGTGTGCCATACACAGAGTTAGGCATTAACGACCTTAAAGGGAACATGTTTAATGGCATGTGAATTCGTGGCTTGCCCAGAGCAGTACTGGGTGGGGGGGGAAGCCCTATTCTGCTTAACCACTAGGTGGCATAAAAAGGCAAGAAAAAAATTAACACCGCTGATTCATAGATTCATGGACTCGTAGAAAGGTTTGGGTGTAATTGTGTTACTTGTGTGTGTGTGTGCGCACCTTGTAGTTTTTCTTCATCATAATCATAGAATGACAGAATGCTTTGGGTTGGAAGGGACATTTAGAGGTCATCAAGCCCACCCCCCCTGCAGTGAGCAGGGACATCTTCACCCAGACCAGGTTGCTCAGAGCCCTGTCCAACCTGGCCTTGAACGTTTCCAAGGATGGGGCCTCCACTATCTCTCTGGGCAACCTGTGCCAGTGTCTCACCATCCTCATTGTAAAAAATTTCTTCCTTATATCTAGTCTAAGTTTACTCTTTTTTAGTTTAAAACCATTACCTCTTCTCTTACGTTTCCCAGAAAATCACATTTCCCTTTATGCCTGAGATTAACAAACTGTGACAGCATTGTATTGTTTTACTGTGAATAAAAGCATCAAAGATTATTTTTTGTATAGGTATCTAATATTGTAATGGATATTTTAAGTATCCCTTAAATAAGTGATAAACTCATCTGTCTAGGGCAAACCAAATACAAGTATTCTCTGTAATATGGAAGTTAGAAGTAGTTTATTACCCCTTTGAGTTTCTTGTAAAGGAACTAGGAATCATACCGATGATTATTCTCGTTAGAGTTAAGATAGTGTGGAACTTGTGTCTCCTTTCAGAGTAAGTGGGAGTCTACTAATCCCCAGTATGCATTCATTAGTGAAAAAAATGAATATTGGGCAAAACTTCAGTTTGATTCTGAAAAGTCTGATCTTCGGAGGCAGTCAGGGAGAATTTTCAGTTCTGGTCTGCACAGGTCATCATAATGTTACTCTGTGCTAAAGTGAGAAGTGTGCACAGAAACAACTGCACACAGGTTCCTACCTGCACTGATCTTCCTGGACGGAAAAGCTGTGTGGTGAGATACACTTTAGATCCAAGTAAATCAGATTCCATTGGATAAACATTTCCAAGACTACGCATTTTTTATAATTTTAGAAGGTTTTATGCTTTCAGAGGGGTTTCGTAAAATATTCTTTGGAAATATTTCAGTGGGAATTGTATTTCGTTTTGTTGATAGAGTTCACTGTACCCTAGCAAATACAACAGTTTCTTCAGTGAAAATGTCACTGTGTGAGAAATTATTACCACTTTCTTCTGGGTTGTTTTACAGGTATAGGATATTTGTAAAGAAAATGTAAAACTAAAAAAGTGTGATTTTTTTTTTATTTATAAGCTGTTGTGGGAGGAATATAAAGAAAATGATGTAAACATTAGAATGGATGAAACAGGAACTGAACTGAGCTTGTAAAAATAAAGTTCAATCCCTAAACCTAACATTTTATAAATCCTTTATATGGTATATATTTAATTTGGGTATATTTATTTATTACAATTACATTGTGTGTATCCTTTTTCTTTTTGTTACACACACAGAGCACAAATGCAAACAGACAAAAATTATACTGATTTTGAAAAGTCAAGCATATGAACATTAGGAAATGCCACAACTGAAGTTGTCTGAGATACTTTTGGATTCCCTTGTGCATATAAATATAATGCTGTTGTTTTTCGATCCCACCCTAGCTTCATTCAGTGCAGAGAGTGGACTGTATTTCCTCAGTGGTCTACTACTAAATAGTTTGGTTTTCCTTCATTGATCCATGTGTGGCTTGTGCCATTTTATTCTGTTTTAAAACCAGAATGCTAGTTTTTCTGTGGATTTTCTGTGATGTGGATCATCAACATTTTTCACTGTATGAGCATTTCAGAAACACAGATGGCTTCATTTTCACGGTACTTGTGACCTAAGGTTCACAGAATCACAGAATGGTAGGGGTTGGAAGGGACCTCTGTGGGTCATCTAGTCCAACCCTCCTGCCGAATCAGGGTTGCCTACAGTAGGCTGTAGAGGACCTTGTCCAGGCGGGTCTTGAATATCTCCAGAGAAGCAGACTCCACAAACTCCCTGGGCAGCCTGTTCCAGTGCTCCGTCACCCTCAGAGGGAAGAAGTTCTTCCTCATGGTCAGAC
>Ga0065711_1046992_pt1 | contig 12586 bp, 19 predicted proteins | sample Hoacrofraction12_FD_59098 | JGI IMG/M metagenome (GOLD analysis project Ga0065711, IMG submission 59098) | Hoatzin crop microbial communities from Cojedes, Venezuela - Epithelial fraction 12 v2 (version 2) | ecosystem: Host-associated > Birds > Digestive system > Esophagus > Crop | place...
TCTGCCTGCGCCGGCGGCAGCTCCCGGGACTGGGCGCGCGCGGACTGCGTGGCCCCCGCAGCGCCGGTGGGAGCCCGGGCCCCGCTGGTCAGCGGCGCTGAGCCGGGGAGCGAGGGGCTCCCGCCGGCCTCTCCTCGGTGCCGGTGACCTCCCGTCCTCGGGCTGACAGTCCGCGGGCGGTGACGGCGCTGTCCGGGGGGAAGCCTCCCCAGCAACCTCGGCTCCCTTCGCCGGCCCCAGCCGGTGCTGCGGAGGCCGTCCTCCCCCGGCAGGCTGCCAGGACTGCGGTTCGACCTTTGACTGGTCCCCGTGCTCCAGCGAGTTCCTCTGTGGCTCGTCATCAGCAGTAATTCTCCCCTTGGGCGAGCGTCCTGCCCCGCCGAGCTGCCCGGTGTGACTGCGGGGCGAGATGTGTGCAGGCAGAGGAAGTGATTCCTCCCCAGGAACGCGGGCACCGGGCTGGCTCAGTGCTCTCGGATGCCTCTGAAATGAGAGAGGCTACAAGGTCTTTGTCATGAGGAGGGTTTTTCTGTCACTCCATTGGCTCCTTTCCTGTACTTGGGATGTGATTGCAGCATCCCGTGCTCTAGGCGTGGTTCTTGACAAGTCTGCTCAGTTGGAGGTGTGAATGGTATGAAAATACAGGATGAGTGGCAGCAGGGCTGATAAGTCTGTGACAGCGCCAGGCTGTAGCTGGAGTGCCAGCCTGGGTCTGCTGTGTCTCGGGAGCTGCTCTGAGCGATGTGACCTCAGCCCAGGCACTGCCTTCCAGGTTTCAGAGCCCACTGTCCCTGGCCTCCTGCCACCCTCGCCGAGCTGACATCTCTCTGAGCTGCATGGCTTGCCTGACTTCGGTTTCTCTTCCTTCCACTAGTGCTGGTGGCATGCGAGTGCCTCGTCTGCCAGCAAGCCAACTCGCTGTTTGAAGAGCTTTCCAGGGACACCGGCTTCATTCGTCTCTGTAACGACCCTTCAGCGTGAGTGGATGCCAGGGATCTCCAGAATTAAATTTGTTCCAGGCGTCATGCAAAGGTCTGCACCAGTGCCTGTGTCCTCACGGAAAGAACAGTCATAGCTCCGCATACAGTAGGCTCCTGCAAGTGCCAGCTCCCTCGATCTCCTCCAATGCAGGCTCAGGGATGGACTCCACCTTGTCCCCGTGAAGAGCCCTTGCATGCTCTCAGCAGCCAGAAGGGGATTCTGCTGCCAGCTTCTTCACAAGCTGCCCCACAGCAGGACTTGCTCAGCAGCGCCTTGGGAGGATATCCATTCACGCGGCTGTGTCACTGCGGTGCCCGCTGCGCACCCATGGAAGAACCCATGTGTGTGTTCTGTCGTCTTTGAGCTCCTCAGCCCACACTGTCTGAACTCACCTGGGCTCCTGGCAGACTGTTTGCTTGTTTTCCCAACTGCTCTCCCTGATCCTGTTGCGTTCCCTCTCTCGCAGAGCCCAAAAAGGTTGTGAACTTTGGAATGGGGTCTGTGAGCAGGCTGTGGACTCAGTGCGTGCGTGGGACTGTTGCTGAATAACAGGAGGACTGGTTAATCGCTACGGGCAGCCTTTCTGTCTGGCTGCAGGGCGCCAGCCTTGCCTGAGCCCTGCACCATGTTCCTCCTGCTCCCCTTTGACAGCCTGGTTGTTAATCTCTTGGGAATTTCCATAACTGTCCTCTTCACTCTGCTTCTGGTTTTCATCATTGTGCCAGCAATTTTTGGAGTCTCTTTTGGCATCCGCAAGGTTTACATGAAAACATTATTAAAGATTTTTCAGGTAAGTCACGTTTTCAGGATTTCCTGCATGTTTACAGGGGTCGTATCAAGCGTGGTCGTGCTAGGAAGAGGCTTCTGCTCCTCAGCAGAGCACTGCAGCTGACTCGGGTGGGAGGTTGGTTTGCTGGTGACATGTGCTGGTGCCACATGACCCATTTGGGTCATCTCAGCCTAATGCAGTTTACTAGACCTCTGTTCAGGGGTTGTTTTTGCCCTGTGATTAATCCAGTAGGTCTTCAAGTAAAGTAGTAGGATAGTGTGGCCCGTGGGTATGCAGTAGTACAGTAGGATCTGTCGACATGCTGAGAGAGGGTGTGTGCTCGGATGGGTTAATGTCCCAGGCAAGGCAGAGTGCTGTTACAGTTCGATGTGGAAAGAAGCCAAAAGGGGTGTAGGGTGTGGTGGGGAGGGACAAGACTGCAGTCAGCTGGCTGCTCTTCCCCAGCGCACGTTTGGATGAAGCAAAAGTGGGGGTAAGGCAAGCCCCGAGTGGTCTGTGGCCAGAACCCTCAGCACCCCTCGTCCCGGAGTGCCGCCTGCGTATCTGCTGAGCCCAGCAGCCATGGCTGGGCCTGCAGCCTCCGAGGATGGTCAGCAGCCCTTGCTGACCCTCTTGGCAGAGGGAGGCCAAGTGGAATTTTCCAACCTGGGGTCATGCGGTTCCCTTGCCTGCCTTTGGCAGACTAATTTTGTGGGCTTTCTCACAGCCAACACCTCTTCTTGGAGCAAGTCCCTGGTAAGAGCAGAATTTTTGCCAAACTCATAGAAGATAAAGCCTACACCACCCTACACTGGCAGCCCAAGGAAAAGGGGCCCTGTGCTTGATAGGGAGGTTTTAGGCTCTGAAACATGGAGTTCAAGCTGCTGAAGGGACAGCAACTGCCGTTAGAAGAGGACTGGTCTTCCCCAGGAGTACCTCTGTACTGGCTGGCTTGGGAAGGCAGCCCTGGAGCTTGCAGCGTTCAGCTCTTTCAACTCTTGAGTCCTCCCAAAAGCCTCGGGCGGGAGTGGGAAGACCCTGGGGTTTGTGCGCTGCTTTGTTAACACAGATGTCTGAAGACCTGACTTCAAATTTAGTGACTGAACAGGGGGAAAAAAATTAAGAAAAAGTTTGGTTTGTCTGAAATCGACCTTTTCACCTTGGTGGTTTTTGTTTTTTCTTTCTTTGATTCGGGAACGTTTAATGTCAACACCTATTTTGGCGTTTAATTTTGAAACTATTTTTCTGAAAGGACTTTGAAGTCTGTCTCACCTATTATCACAGAATCTTTGTGGTGGGAGAGAGGACCAGTCTGGCAGATTTGGTGGAAAATTTACTCACTAGGTCTGGTCATCAGAATTGCGTTTCTGGGGAGCGTTATTCACCCCAAAGATTTTCCCAGCTCTGGAGGGCAGTGTTGTGAACCTAGCCCAGACAGGCAGCACTCACGTCAGGCAGCTTGCTGGACAGAGCCAGAGCTGCGGGGCTGGGATGGGAGCTGCATATCTCTGATGAGGGGGGAGACCTGCCTGGTGCTTCCCGGGTGGGAGTCTGGGATTTCTGCTGCCGCAGTCAGGACAGTGACGTGTGCTGGGCTTGCGAGGAGCACCTTCTCCATGGGCTGCCCAGCTCCTGCTGGTTGGAGCTCCTCGCCCAACTTCTCCTGGGATGGCAGTGTCTGGACAATCTTCTACAGTCCTGCAGTTCCTCCTGCTGGCAGAGGAGGCTGCTGGATGAACCGGACACTCTGTATGCAGTTAGCATGCCCACATTGCTGCCTCCTGATCTGATGCTGGGATGGGCTGGGACTGGGATGCCAGGAGTTCCCAGCGGCTTCCCGTTCTTCACAGATCCCTGATGGAGCAGCTAGCCTGGAGCAATAAGCATACTGTACACAGGTCCTCCTTTAGCAGGGTGTTCACCCAGGCCTGTGTAATGCAGTAGAGTGTGAGCCTGAGAGGGTTACTTGGAGCAGGCAGGAAGACTGGCCAGAAATCCAGCCTGCAGTTTTTGCTTTGAGAATTAGCTGGGAGAGCTTTCTGTGGATAACAGGTAGTCTGGGCACAGGATTTGGCAGCCAGCTGCTGGAGAGCTGTCTGAGGGTGGTTGCTGCTGCTGGTTTGGAGTGACTGGTGAGCTGTGAACAGCAGCAGCTGTTAGCTGAATCAGGGAAAGAAGGATCCCATCCTGATATCAGCCTGGTGTTTTTAGCAGCAGCAGCCTGAAAACACAGTCTCTGCTTTGAGCTTGGAAGAAATGACGGTTGAAAACTAAGCACTGGTTCCATGCTGGGCTTCCTGCGCTGTGATGCGGACCACCCCAGCAGAGGCACGGTCCACCCAGTTGTGCCGTGGCAGACCAGGGGCCGCAGAGCCCATGGGACACAGAGGCTGCAGAGAAGCTTGCTGTGCCATCTCACCACTGAGCACCCTTTTTCCCTCTGGCACTCCGTGCTTCCTGCTGGGGCTCTGCTGTGCACATCATGGCTGTCCTGTGCCAGTGCTAGTCACCTCCCTGTCAGTCCTCTCGTCCCACTGCAGACAGATCTCTGCGGTAAAAGTGTTCCTCCCAGGCCAGTCTCTGCTTCCACCTCGGTTCATTTGTGTTCATCACTCACTCTTTCAGTTCTGTACGGAAGCTTCCTGCTTTAGCCCCGTCTTCTCCCCTTAACCATGGTCTTTCCTGGAAGTCGACTGTAAAACATGGGTAGTACGAAGCAGAGCTACAGACCTTGCGAATGTTGCTTGTCATGTGTGTCTCTTGCAGTGGGCAACACTGAGAATAGAGCGTGGGGCCAAGGAGAAGAACCATCCATTATACAAGCCCTATGTCAATGGTAAGATCCTGCTGTGCATGGGTGCATACAAAGTTCAAAGTTCTTTACGGGAGATGGGGTAAATGTGCTCTCTGAGCAGCCGAGGTACGCTGGGAAGCCTTTTCTGTGTAGGTCAATTGGAGGGAGATACTGAGAGGTCCATTTGCGAGGAAGGGGAGGGAAGCTCCCAGGGAGTGCTTCGTTTCTATATGGTTGGGAGGACTGGTTTGTGCCCATCCGGACTGGAGAAAGGAAGGGGGCCCTGTGGAGGACAGGTGAGTAAGGGCCTTGATTCTGAGCTCTCTGAGTGGGCAAGTCGCACTTTGCTCAGAGCTGCCTGCTGCGTGTTGCAGGTATCATTGCAAAGGAGCCAACATCACTGGAAGAGGAGATCAAGGAGATCCGCCGGAGTGGCAGTGGCAAAGCCCTGGACACCCCTGAGTTTGAGCTCTCAGATATCTTCTATTTCTGCCGCAAAGGCATTGAGACCATCATGGACGATGAAGTGACCAAGAGGTTCTCAGCTGAAGAGCTGGAGTCCTGGAACCTGCTCAGCAGGACCAACTACAACTTCCAGTACATCAGCCTGCGCCTCACTGTACTCTGGGGACTGGGTGTGCTCATCCGCTACTGCTTCCTCCTGCCCCTCCGGTGAGTGCTGCTGCGGGAACCCGCCTGCTGGGACGGTGCGGGTGGCCCGTTCCCACTGCCGCAAGTGCAGACCCTGCTCAGGATGATCTGGAGGGACAGGCTGCGTGATGAGTAGGGCCTGTGGCCTGGCTTTGCTAGCATGTAGCTTCCCTCTTTCTGCAGGATAGCCCTGGCGTTTACTGGCATCAGCTTGTTGGTGACTGGTACTACAGTGGTGGGGTATTTGCCAAATGGAAGGTGAGTTTGTTTTTGAGGGAGGAGGGCATGGGGAGCCCCCAGTGCAGTTTGAGACCTGGTAATCCTGGAGTTTTCCTGCGAGGCCTGTCTGTTCTGCCTACTGCTGACACGGCAGGCGGTCCTGGCATCTGTAGCCTCTCAGGAACAGACACCCTGTAATTTTAAACAAAGGGCCTAGATGTGAGCACTAAGCCCGTGGCAGAACGCTCAGGCCTGGGCTCTGACAGGAGTAAGAACAGAAAAGAGCAAAGGCCAAAGTTTGTCTGTGACGAGTAAGAATCAGTTGTCATAAGCTGACGGCAAAACCCAGGACAAGGTGTGTTTCTGTGGGAGAGATGTGAAGTCTCGGTTGGACCTCGTGGCATGGGGCAGCTGGGCTGAGTGGCACCGTTACAGGGGAGACTGTAGAACTGGGAGGTAGTGATTCTCTCTCCTGGGCTGCAGGTGTAAGGAGTTCCTGAGCAAGCATGTCCACCTGATGTGTTACCGGATCTGTGTGCGTGCTCTCACAGCCATCATCACCTACCACGACCGGTAAGGAGGCACTGTCTGCGTCAGGGTGTCCGTTCCCACGGGCTGCTCCATGCCGTGCCTCGTGCAGGCCTCACGCTTCGTTCCTCTGTCCTCATCTGTGCCTTTGTTTTGCATTTAGAGAAAACAGACCCCGAAATGGAGGCATCTGCGTGGCAAATCACACGTCTCCTATTGATGTGATCATCTTGGCCAGTGATGGCTACTACGCGATGGTAAGGTCTGCACTCCGGTTCCCAGGGCCTGGCCACATGCGTGGTGGGAGCAGCAAGCACATTCATGGAATGGTTTGGGTTGGAAGAGACCTTTAAAGGCCATCTAGTCCAATCCACCTGCCGTGAGCAGGGACATCTACCACTGGACAGGTTGCGCAGAGCCCCATCCAACCTGGCCTTGAATGTTTCCAGGGATGGGGCATCTCCCATCTCTCTGGGCAACCTGTGCTAGGGTTTCACCACCCTCACTGTAAAAAATTTCTTCCTTATATCCAGTCTAAAACTCCCCTCTTTTAGTTTAAAGCCGTTACCCCTTGTCCTATCGCAATAGGCCCTGCTAAAAAGTTTGTCGCCATCTTCCTTATAGGCCCCTTTTAGGTACCGAAAGGCCACAGTAAGGTCTCCACGGGGCCTTCTCTTCCCCAGGCTGAACAAAATTGCATGGGACAAGGAGTGGGCAGCAAGAGGCTTTTGAGCATGCAGAACTACTTTTCCCTGCATGACACCACAGAGCACTCTCGGACGCTGTGCACAGATACTCTCTGGTGCATGGCTTTCCAGCCAGCTTGGCCTGGGACTCAGAGCACCAGGGTCTCTGGGCACTGCTTTGCAAGTAGAGCTCTGGGCTTTGCTATCCATGGCAGAGCAAAGCGCTTCCCTGGCTGGACCTCCTGCAGTGTGGAAAGCTCTTGGGCCTTGCTACATCTGTCCTTCCAGTCAGACCCGGGACTTTTCCTCTCAGCCTTTCCAGGGCAGGGGTAGAAAGATGAACCTCAGCTTGGCAGCGAAGCTAGGAGCGGCCTTGGCCTCCACGTGTCCCCAGGTCTTGTAACTTGTGTCTTCTTGCCCTGTTCAGGTGGGTCAGATCCACGGAGGACTCATGGGTGTGATACAGAGAGCCATGGTGAAAGCTTGCCCCCACGTGTGGTTTGAACGCTCTGAGGTCAAAGATCGTCACCTCGTTGCCAAAAGGTGTGACAGTTGCTGGCTGCAGGCTGCAGGGGAGGGCCGGAGGCTGGGAGAGGGCAGGGGCTGCTCAGTTCCCATGGGTGAGGATGCTGCCTTGCCTCGTGGGTGCTGGGAGACTGTGCCAGTGTTGCTGGCACCCAGATGGTCCCCAGTGACTGCGGAATAAGGACTGTATGCTGTGAGGGTTGCCAGCGGTAGTTCCTGTGCCCTGTGCTGATTGGTGACACTCTTCCTTTTAGGCTCACAGAGCATGTCCAGGACAAGAGCAAACTGCCCATCCTTATCTTTCCAGAAGGTGAGTTGCGGAGCAAGGCCAGACAAGCACCTGATGGAGAGGGCACATTGGGACAGCACCGCATCTCTGTTCCTTCCCTTCTTATGCAGCCAAGGGCCTTGAGACCCTTCACTGAGACAAAGGGGACATTGCATCTTTAGAGCTGACTGCACCCAGAATGTGGAAGTCAGCTATGTCCCAGTGCCACACCCTGTGCACACAGAGAACAGGGTTTGGAGTGAGGGTAAGGGGGCGGTTGCTGGGTGCCTGTGGCCTAGCCATTAGGTGCATAGCTTAGACTTCTGAGCTGGCTTTGCTACGGGAACTTGAGAAGATTGTGCTTGCATCTTGCAGGAACCTGCATCAACAACACATCTGTGATGATGTTCAAAAAGGGGAGCTTTGAAATTGGAGCCACAGTTTATCCTGTAGCCATCAAGGTATGAGAAGGCAGCCACTCTTACAGCACAAGTAGCTCTCTGCGTGAGAACTGTCTTGGCAGCCCAGTCTTGGCACTGCTGGGTCAACAGCCTGGTCTGAGGGCGTGGAGAAGCTGAGATCACTCTGTAGTGCTCTGGGAGGGCTGGCCTGTAGCTGGGCTTGGGGTGGAACTTGGAGCCTTGGGGAGGATGCAGCCACTGCCTGACTTCCATGAGCTCTTCTGCCTCTGTAGTATGACCCACAGTTTGGAGATGCCTTTTGGAACAGCAGCAAGTACGGCATGGTAACCTACCTCCTTAGGATGATGACCAGCTGGGCCATTGTCTGCAGTGTCTGGTACTTGCCCCCAATGACCAGGCAGGTAAGTAAGGTGAATGTGGCCTATCTGATCTGCTGCCTGGTTGGCCCTTTGCTCCTGCTGAACAGTGTCATTTTGCCGCAGCCCGAAGAGGACGCTGTCCAGTTTGCCAATCGAGTGAAGTCAGCCATTGCCAGGCAGGGGGGCCTTGTGGATCTGCTCTGGTGAGTCCAGGCAGGCTGCTGTCTTCCTGGTGCCAGGGTTCCTGGGTCCTGGTGTGTGCTTGTGGGCTGTAGAGCTAAGTTTGTGTCGTGTTGGGCAGAGTAGGCCTATGGAGAAGTGGAGATACGTCTTGCCTGTGACCTCCAAAACTGGTCTTCTGTAGCAGGGACCAAAGTCTTTGCTTCTCCTGTGTGTTTTGGGCACCAGGGCTTCATTCTGTGATTCCAGCTTGCGCTGAGATGCCCTGGTTCTGACTTGATGCTGCTCAGCAAAGTGGGTTGAGCTTGGGAACTCTGTTTTTCAGGCACTGAGATCTTCAGAGCCTGGGAGGGAGAGGGTCTCTACGGGCAGTCTGCTGTAGTGGTATCAGAGCAGCTCACGCTTCTGACAGAGCTGTCCTGTTGAGCACAGTGCAGGGTCATGGGTGCAGCTCCTGGCAGAGCAAGGGGTGAAAGTAACTCCCCTTGGGGGCAGTTGGTCTGCACTGTGCCCTGGCAACATCAGGTTCAGGTGTAGCTGTCTGGCTGTTGCAGGAGCTCTGACCTGCTCCGAGCAGCCTCAGATGAGGTTTCAGACAGTGCACGCCTGCAGCTTCTCTGATGATACGACTCTCTCCCTAGGGATGGAGGACTGAAGAGGGAGAAGGTGAAAGATACATTCAAGGAGGAGCAACAGAAACTCTACAGCAAAATGATTGTAGGCAACCATGAAGACCGGAGCCGCTCTTGAGCCCTTGCCTCCGGCACTGTTACTGGGCCCAGCCGGAGCCCTCTGCCTCCAGCACGAGCCAGGGCTTGTCTGAAGCAGCTCCGAATCTTTGGACTTTGGCTACTCCAGAGCTTCTTGGACTTGCTCCTTCATGCTCTGGCTGTTCTTTCCCGGAGGCACTATGACTGCCTAGAGTCTTCAGGCCCCAGGCCGCTCTGGGCAAAGATGCCTTCGTGTTACTGTTACAGTGAAGCCCCTTGCAGGGGCAATATTAAATGAAACACTTACGGTGTCGTATGCTTCCATATGGTGTTTACAGGCCCTGGGGGAGGACTGGTGCGCTGATGTGCATGTGTGTGAGTCACAAGTCTCCCACGGCACAGAAACTGGTGAGCTGCACTGAAATTAGCTGCCTTGACAGCCAAGGGCGTCTTCATGAGCCTGTGCCTCTCACGTCTGCAGCATTAACCCCTTACGAGCAGTACATGGTCTCTCAGGCCATTTCCAGCTTTACTTCCAGAAGGAGAATCCTTTCGCCACCCTCCTGTGCTAGCCTGACCCAGACCATTGCTTCTCCAGCCTCTGAGTCACAGCCTCTTTGCTGGGGTTCCTCAGGTGGTGAGGACCATCCTCCCTGGAAGCCTCCCTCTGTCCCCTGGAACTGTGAGCTGCCAGCAGCGGTCACTGGTGTGGCAGGCAGGGCTCTGCAGGAATCCGTGCATGCTGTGGTGGTAACCCAGCGTGGGTAGGAGAGCGAGACTCCGTGGCTGGGGCCAGAGATCCCCCTTCAAATGTCTCCTGAGGGAAACGGTGGGATCTGCTCTTGTTATGCACCGACGTGCACATACGTAATCTTGACCTGTTGCAAGGAAGCTGAAGTCTTAGGCTGGGGGTCGTACCCCTTTCCCTTTCAGCTCTGCACAACTCAACTAAACTGTTCCCAGTACAATGCCTGAGAGGGGACAGACAGCCTTACAGGGACATGAAGCCACACTAATAGCATACGATCTGTTCATGTACAGTTATGGGAAATATTTCTGTACTGAATTGATTTACCTTTGCTTCTTGTAGTGCTCAAAATATGATCCTTTATAAATATACAGACATGTTACCTACACAAAGATTGCATTCAATTATCAGTATTATCTGTTACACGTGATCACCATTAACATCCAGTCTCACCAAGAGAAATCAGGCTGTTCTCGTTTGGTGATGGAGATGTCCTTATTGACCCCAGACTTTTCACTGTTATCCCAATTTCTTATTCTCCTCTTCCACCCGACTTCAGCTGTGGCAATTGATCTAGGGGGAGAAAAATAAGAAGCAAAGCCTGGTATCTTTTCCTTTCCAGCTAAGATAACAAAACAAAAGCAGCTGAAGCCAAGTAGGAGGCAGTGAACACCGACCTGCAGGGTTGAAGTGTATTGCTTACACTCCTGTGCTCCAAGAGAAGACAAAACAACTCCTCTTTACTAAGATATCTCAAGCTACCCAGGCTAGGACCTCTCATTCATTAGGAGTTTGTTATGGCATTAAGGGTCTTTTCACCAGCATTTTGGTTTACTTGTTTTACCCAACTTACTAGGTACAGCTCCTAACACTCGTTCACCAGTCCTCCATCCATGTCTGTTAACTGATGGGGCAGTTGCTTTGCGACTTTTCTAACAAAAAAAAAAAAAAAGAAAAGCACAGTGCACCTCTTACCTCCTTGGCAATTATTTACACAGCGTGTTTGACCATTGTCTTTCGCTTACATCAGAAATGCTGGGTATAGCAAATGGGTTATGGGAGTTCACCTGCAGCGTGGTTAAGCATCAGCTGCCAAGCAGGTGTGTGTGTGTCACCCTATAGTACTTGCCTATACGGTTTGGTCACAACATTTTACGAGTTGTATGTGCTCCAGTTCTTGCCTGCGTCATCTTGCCCGATAAGCTACTGCTGACCACCACGGGAGCCTCTGGCCGGACGTAATGGCCTGATCTGGCCCCAGTTTTGCCTGACTGAGCTTTGCTGCTCTGGCCCCAAGGCTTGCACAGTTTTTTCCTTGCTCAGAGGGCCATTTGGACAAATCACCGGTGCCATGCTGTGGTCCCAATGAGCCGTGGGATGCCCAGGCAGTGCCGCGCTCTCTGGGTCCCATGGGTGACCATGGCCTCCCCAGCTCCATGGGCCCTCCAACCGCCCCACCATGCTCAGGGACCAGTCCCGACAGCCCTGCTGCTGCTGGGCTGCTCCGCAGCAGGCAGGGAGCTGGCTGGACAGGTTAGGAGGCATACATCCATCTTCCCTTCGCTCCCCCTCCCCATGCCCCCAGTCAATATGTCCCTCTCCGATGGGAAAGTTAATAAATTTAGCTCTAGATTAAAAGTATCGATCATTTCATTTGTAAGCGATAAATAACTGGGGGGAGCGCTGGGCGGCCCATGGAGTAGGGGCTGCTGGCTCCGGCTGCAGCAGCCATGCAGCCCGCTGGGGCCAGGGGCCTTCATATGCATTCTGCCCGGATGCTGGCATTGATTTGCTATTAGTCTCCACGCACCACCCAGTAGCACATCATTCCCGGAGCTGCTATTAATGGCCTTTTGATAAATAATCACTTGTAAGTCAATAAATTTTTATTAAACAGTGTGGCGCTTTGATTTATGAAAATCTGACGGGGTTTGTCTGGGAGAAAAGGGATGCAGAATTGAAGCGGAGCTGCTATCCATCTGCCTGCCAGGCCGCCCTGCCTGCGCTCGCACCCACACACCCCCGGCACAGATGGCCCCAAGCGCTGCCACATGCTCAGCAGGACCCCTGCGCCCTGCCCTGGGCTGCCCAGCCCCAGCCCCAGCCCCAGTCGGCTCTGGGGAGGGCAGAGCTGGTGCTGGCCGCTGGCTGGGCTGTCGAGACCCCGGCGCTGGCAGGGGGCTGCTCTGCCGCAGCGAGCTGCAGCAGCGAGTGGGAAGCTGGAGCGGCCGCAGGCAGAGGGGCAGGAGAGGAGGGTGGTCCCGGCCCACCGCCCTGAGCCCTGCGTGGAGCAGCACGGCTCGGGGCACCCGTCCGGCTGTGGGGATGCGCAGGGCAGCCAGGCTGCGGCTGCCATTTGTCACTCTCCCCAGCTACAGCAGGCCCTTTGCCACCTGCTTTATTTGTCTCCCAGCCCTGACGTGGCATCAGACAGGTGTTAAACTACTTAATCACTTTAAAATTGTTTTAATTTTCTGTTTTGTATTGATCTCCACAGCACCAATTAATCAGCTCACTGGACCAGGCAGTTAGTACATTAAAAATTGTCAGCCACGCCGGGCAGCTTAGAAAATGTCAAAAAAATATCCCACCAGCAGCCACACACCTCTTGGTGCGTGCAGAGCCAGCTCATGCCGCACCAGCTCTGTCACCGAGGGTGACGTGGCTCTCCCAGTCCAGCCACCCGGCCGGGGCCTGTGGGCAGCTGCTCGGTCCCAGCCCTGACCACCGCGCTGGTGGGACCTGA
>Ga0065711_1046995_pt1 | contig 12586 bp, 8 predicted proteins | sample Hoacrofraction12_FD_59098 | JGI IMG/M metagenome (GOLD analysis project Ga0065711, IMG submission 59098) | Hoatzin crop microbial communities from Cojedes, Venezuela - Epithelial fraction 12 v2 (version 2) | ecosystem: Host-associated > Birds > Digestive system > Esophagus > Crop | place...
AAAAAAAAAAAAAAAAAAAAAAAAAAAAAAAAAAAAAAGGAAAAAAAGGCCAAAAGAACACGGACTTTGAGATTTGACTTGATTTCTTGGCTAACCTCCACCATCCACCCTCCAAAAAGAAACTGAAGTATTTCACTTAAGGCCAGAAAACATCAGTTTAGCCCCAAATTACAGACTTACATACATTTATTTTGATGACTTGGAAAATAAATTTGAACTCTTCCTAAGGCATTTCTACCAATTTCCACTTCAGCCATCAAGAAACCAACCAAATAAAAACCCCTCAAAAAAATCCCACTTTACTTATTACACAACTCTACAAACAACATAGAAGGCTAAAAATATATTTGTTTTTTCCTAGCCTTTTCTTCCTGTCTTTCTAGCATTCTTTACAATGAAATTATTCCAGCTGTGGTAAATATTGTTTAGGCATGGATCTGCAATACATTTTGCACTTTGATATTCATAAGTATACGTTTTCGTCCAAGCTGAAGACATTTATCACAGTTTGACTGGCAGTTAGAGACACATTTTCCGGAAGATATATACTATATATTTGGCTTGCTTTCCTACTTTTCACTTTTGTTAGTAACTAGATAATATTCCTTTCTTATTTATGCTTTTTTTTCCAATTATTTGTACATCCTTAGACATGCCTACTGCAAACTACCAGTCTAGATCTTTCACTTATTTTCTTCGGATGAAAATGTGAATCAAATTCTACAACTTTATTCCAATAATTCAGTATTTCTTCAAAAAGCATCAAAGCACTCTTTGATCAAATGGGAAATGATCAAAGACTAAGCTTGTTAGAAAAAAAAAACGAACACAAAGCAGATGACTCTAATGCCTTTTTTCACTTTTATCTTTGCTCCCTGCTTTGATTATGTGTTTTACTGTACAAAGAAGGTTGACAGTAGAATAAAGTAAAACAGAAATTGAAGTATAAGTATTACTGAACTGCTTGACTGTTTCATGCTCTTGTTTTCAGTGCAATACTAGCTTGTGGAACAAGAAGAGTTATACCTCATTGAGAACTTCATTCTCATGTACATATATAAGTTTCCACCTCAGGTTAAATAGGACTTTAAATTCAAAAGGGATCTACCTGTAGGAAAATAATGCTAGTGGCATGTTCCTGGTTAACCCAGTAGTGCACTGGAGTTCCAAGTACTCCGAGAGGCTGACGCAACAGTAATATGTTACTAATCCAGCCCTCCTGTGTTGTTCTAACTCTATTTTTGCAATGTGACCACTTGCATTACAGCTGAGGTGACTTGAGATGTTAATTCAAATGTAGATAACTTGAGTTATCACTGCATTGGAGATGAGCTGTGAAACTGACAATAAATAAGAAGTTGGGGGAGGGGGGGATTGTTGTTATTTTCATTAATTCCTTAATATGTACCCAGTCCTGAATTAGGGCCCCGTATTTTTTCTAAATTTACCTGAAATCAAAGTTGTCATCATATGGACTGTATGCAATGCCTAAATGTATATGCTACAAGGGATGTTTTAGGAAGGGATTAAAGGAATCCCTTTAAAATCTTAATATCAGCGAATTTTTCAATAATTTATCTTTCAGGTTTGGTTTATTCTATTTTAGATGCTTGTCATCTATATTTATGTGCTTGCTTACTGTATCTTTTATTAATTAAGCCACAGACACAGAAAATGAGAAGGATCATATTTCAAATATGTCAAAATAAAGTGTTCAGACAGGTTTGTTCACTTTCTGAAAATTAACCAAAAATAAGAAAATGGTTATTTTGTACATCTTTGGGATGTTAGCGAAATCTAAATATTTTTAATAAGTATTACCTACATAATCAAAAATTCAGGCTACCATTTTGTCAAAAAGAAAAAGGGGGCGGGGGGAAGCAGAAAAAGGCTGAAATTATCTTTACATTCTTTATATAGTCCCAGCACAGTTGCCTCACTCCTCTCCTAGATTTCCCTCTCACATTTTTAGCACCACTTACCTCCAGACCTGATACCTACCCAATCAGCTCTTTTCTACCCCTTACTCTCACATTTCACCATCTCAACCACCCCTTTATCTGCCCTCATAGAACTAGACATACATAAGATGTATGTTTTATCCTAGGACATACATCAACAGGAAACAGTGAATAAAAGCAGATAGGTTTACTGATGTATTGCTGGAGGTAGGCCTTTGCAAGGAGAATTCAGACTGATTTCTCAGAGGTTAAATGCAGATTGAAAGATGACTTGATCATAGCTTACAAGTGCATTCACACAAAGAGAAGACTGGCAGTCTAGCAAAGGAAATGTAGCAAAGGGAGGATTAATGAGTGGAGGCTTAAATCACAGAAACTCAAAATGTTAATAAAGCACAGATTATTAACCATGTTTTGTGTGATCCACCACTGTAATGACTTATCAAGGACATTTACTATTATCAAGTTCTCAATATCTTCACATTGTACCTAGTAACTGCTTTTTGAGAAAATTGCATCAATCTAGTCGTACCAGGTATCAGCAAAATGCAGGGGTAACTAGATGAAATGTAAAACCCTGTGATATACAGAAGTCAACTAAATACTTATATACTTAGAAAAAGATCAGGGAAAGTGTTAATTTAGTTATGAATGCAGAAAAAAATAGTAAATAATAGGTGATGTTCAGAAAGCTGAAATGTTTCACATTTTTGTATTAGTCTTCATTATAACCATAAATTGGAAGCATGTACTACCTAATACTAATTAATAGTAACAAAAAAGTGGTAAAGTATCAGCCCAGAACAGGAAGGAAAAATTAACTGTAACTTCCACATTACATATTTTCAAAACTTTGGGACTTGATGAACTTCTTCCCAAGATACTTAAAGGATGATCTGAAAACTCATAGATTCATTGTCTTTGCAACATCATGGAGGAGGAATTAGGCACTGAAAGACTGGAAAAGCATAAATCGGATGTCAGTAAATACAGTAAGTGTAGTGTTAATGGAAAAAACCCTAACAAGCCAGCAAAAGGGAACTAAAGAAATGCAGCCAGCTTGTGCTTAGTTCTGAGAAAACTGTGAAATAAATATTTCAGCAAACTGTTTGCAAGCATTCTGCAGTACACATCATATACTCCAGTGTCATAATATTTGCCCATAAGAAGCCAGGAGGCTGAAGTTGGTTTGATTGCTACATGGTAGCTGCAAAACTAGTTGGATAACTGTAGACAGAGAGCAGTTAATATAACGAAATTCAAAGAGAGTTTGAGGGGCATACAGAAGCCTATATTGAGTTAAGATCTATGCAGTGACTTCATTAATGACATGGATGGTGGGGCAGAGGATGCTTAGTGAAGCTGCACTAAGGGGGATGGCACCTAAATTGCAGGACAGTGTATTGATGGCAAATCGGAAACTGGTGTAAGGCATAACATCTGGCCAACAGCAGCCACAAACATACAGGATAAATGGAACAGGATAGGAAAACACTGCCTAGGTAGCAGATCTGCAGAAAAGGGTATGAGAACTATAGAGCATCAGACTCGAAACACCTGTTCCCTGCTCCAGTTATCATGGGTACAGCCCTGATTGTAGAGCAGACCTGGTTACTGCAGTCCAGGAAAAAAGGGAATTAACTGGATACAGCTTAGAGAAGATCAGCAGATGGTCAGAGGTCTAGGAAACACAGGAAGACAAGACTGGATGGCTTTGTAACCTCAAGACAAAACTGAATGGGGACACAGGATAGAGTTTAATTATGTTAAACACTGTGGAACAAACAGAAAATAATTTCTTCCTGCATTACAGCGGTGTATGGGGCAAGAAGTAACAGATTTCAGCTGCAGCAACAAGGATAGGATATTAGGAAATGATCGAGATGATAAAGACTGAGCTGATGGCACAGGCTGACAAGTAAACTAATGGAATCTCTGCTATTAGAACAATGCACAGGTTAGGCAATACCGAGGTCTGGGTAAAGCAGATACTAATACTGCTGATACAGGTGATACTGATACAGCCTATGTAGCTGATAGAGTGATAATCCATGAAAAAGTCCACAGTATCTAGGAAGATGATGTTATATACGTAGAGTCACATCAACTGATTTAACTTTATATAACAAGTAAAGGCTGTGGCCTCCTTTGGAAGGTCAAGTGGCTTTTTGTCAAACTTCTATAGTAGGCAAAGGATCATACCTGATATTCTTATGACTTTTGCACAGAACAGGAACTTAAAAAACAAAAATTCTATAAAACCATCTTAAAAGACCTTGAAGAAAAGACATCTACAGAGATCAGTATTCAGCTACATTTGCTAAAGCACTGGATTCACTCATCTGTATTTTATTAACTGAAACAGGCCACTTAATTACAAAGCTGTTTTAGAATTACTATTTAATAAACCAAGATTTCAGAATTCTTAATAAAACTGGGAAAGTTTGACTTTGAAATTCGAAGTACTAAAACCATAAAGAAGATTACCACATTTTCCTCTAAGTTTTTTGCTGAAGAATTAAAAGACTTACAAAGTTGTATATGCACTATTTGACACAAACCAATTCAGTATGATTGAAGAGCTATTCTGTGGGGTTTTGCATTAAAAATGCAAATAAGCTGAAAAAGGTGTGCAAAGGAGATTAAATGATGACCAAGTGTTTTTTTTCCAAGTACATTCTTGACAATATAGCAAACTCAATTATTCCTCCCAATCCACATTTCATGCTTATATACACATAAAATCCATTGTCTAGTGCCCTCAATGGTTTTCAGAGTTGTTATTTACAGATTTTCAAGCTGACAGCAATATAGCTATAACTCTTGCTGGACTTCAGTTCATTAGTCTGTTCCTCCCTATAGTAATTTCATTATGTCTTCAACCTGTGTTCCAACTCCCACTGCTACAATTAGACGTGAAATTTAAAGCTACCAGATTGTAAAGTTATGCTACCTACTACCTACTACCCAAGGGTAATTTAATCATTAATTACTGGAGCACCAGCTAACATTCCTCCCTTCTAGTGAACAAGATGGTCGGAACTCACAAACTTTCCTTCATCCCTAGGTGTATACTTTGTTGATTTGAGGCTGAATGACCCCGTTAATCCACAATGAATAACAGGCCTTAAAAGCACCCTTCATACCACCTAGTAATTTCAATGGAAACAAAATAAAGTTTAGAGAGCTGGAACGAAAAATGCCATGGAGAACACCATGGAGAGCAGGACCTCTGTGATTCTGGATGCTCTTATTCGGCTGCATCTGCCCATGGATGAAAACCCTGAAAGGGCTGTATACTGCATAAACACAAATAAAAATTCTGCTCTGGAATTCAGTGGGACTCTACTAGTGGAGCATAAGGCTTCAAGGATCGGATCCTTTAACAGTCAAAGGTAGGGGAAATCAAAGGGAAGAGCACTCGCTCACTCTGTTCTGATGCTGCTGTTCATCATCAATACGTTACCCAAATAAAGCGTGTGGAGAGGGAAGTTGAGGGCTGCTAGTGACTTGTTTTTAAGTATTTTGTCATCTTACAGGGTTCAAAATCCCGCCTGACCTGTCTCAACCTTTTAGTTTATAGAGTGAAAGTCCAGGAATAGGAATAAGAAAACCCAGTATCAGGGTGATCCAGAGGAAGTGATGAGGGAGAAAGAGAGGAACCTAAATCTTACATCTCTTAAGTGGGGTGCCTAAATCAGGACATTGATCTGTAGTAACAGATTCACAAGTGTAAAGCTTCTGGATTTAGTCATTTCAGCATCCGTAAATAAATTTAGGCTTTATTTCCAGGCACTGAATTCCTACTTAAACAAAGAACCTCACATATTGCTTGGGTTTCTTTCCTTCTAAGATATACTTTCCTCAAGATTCTTTTCTTTTAAAGGATTTAATATATATATTAATATATATATATTTCGTATATAGATATAATTTTGTCAGTTCTGTTTTGTTTAAATATCTGCCATCCCATTAGTGGCTTTTTCCACTAGCACATTGGGCATCAGAGCGCTAGCAGAGCTCTTCTTTTACAGCACCCAGTGGTTCAGGGGAAAGAGAGGAGGAGACATGCACTGTTTCAAGTGCATGGAATATCATGGTGAGCATAGCTCAGCAACAGCTGAAACATTGGTGTGTGACCATTTTAGTCACAAATCTAAACACATAGTACCACATGGGCTGCTACGAAGAAAATTAGATCCATCTCAGCCAAACACATTGCAACAAGTCATGAAAGTTTATGTTAGTTATTCCTGCTTTAATCATTAGCAGGGCAATACAGTTATCTCCTACTTCAAGCATTAGATTGATGCAGGGCTTCATGAGCCCTACTTTCTCCTCCTTTTACTGCCCCCTTCTCCCTTTTTTTTTAAATATCCTCAGAACCTAAGTTGGTATCCAAAACCAGCAGAGGCACATAATATATTGTTTGGATGCTGATGATGATGCCGCAGACATGGTATTAAACTCATAGTACACATAAAGCCTATGTCTATTTGTGGTATAGGCTTGTGATCTTGCCTTTTGTTTCTGTGGGAGTAACATTAGACCTTATCTCTTCTGTCTGAGCTGATTTCTTTCCTTTTTGGTAGAAACAAAATCTTCCATTTGTCTCAAGGCGATACATCTCTTCTACCAAAACTCCCCTTTACATACATCTTTTTTCCTTCCCTCTATTGTGTACAGTACATACATAATATACTTATGTAAAATGCAAAACTATCCCTAGGTCAATAGATTATGGATGTTTCATAATTTATATTAATAGGTCTTGATTTCATACAAAGGACAAAAATGTCAGGGAGTGATAATGAGGACAGTTCACCCCTGAACACACAAAAGGGGTGTCTGAAAAAATATAAGGACGAAAATCCTCTTTAGGCAGAGGAAAATGGAAAACAAGTCTCATGCTTTCCACGTACTCAAGCCCGGGATGCCTTCTGTATTAATGGACTGAACTTATTCTTCATTGCCAAAGAAAGACTAAAGCACCTAACAGCAAGAAAGATAAATGCTTTTTTTCTTTACACTAGAAAAAGACTTAGAAAAGTACTAAGCACATAAGTTCCACTATACAGAAAAACTCTCTGATACACTATCACAGAGCATTTAATTTTTCATAACACAATTTACTACCTTGTGTTCCAATTTGAAAAAATTTTTCTCTCTAAATTTGGAGACTCCTGTACCAGGTCATTCATTAAGGTCTGTCTGTACTTGGAAGTTACTTGCGAGAAATTTGTTTTTCATTCTGTCCCAATAGGGCTGTTTTCTGTTTGACTGTCTATTAGCATTGACATTTTCTCTCTAAAGCTTTTTTCTTGTTCTTTTCAAAGTTGTTTGGGAGAGTTTCATGAACTTTGTGCTGCTTTTATCTCAAGGAAAATGTTGTGGTTTATTTTGTGGATATTCTGCTGCTGACATTTGGTGACATTTTCTCTTCTTGTTGACAGTTTTGTATTTCATTAAAGAGTAAGCTAGTCTAGTGAAGGTGTTTAATTTGCTTTGTCCAGCCTTTATCACATGCAGCACATACAGTACCCTTCTTATTTCATTCCTGCATTAGCTTTCCTCTCTGATTTTTTCTTTTCTGCACATTGGTTTCCTCTATGCCCTCCGTGTGAAGTACCTTTTCTTTTGGGCAGCAGCTGAGTATCTCTTTGCTGATAACTTTCCCTTCTTTCTTTTTTTTTTAATCATTCAGCATTATCGCAGAACATTTGGCAGGTATTTACTTTAAAACTGTAAGTAAGCAAATCTTGTAACATTATAATTGGGAAGTTCCTTTTTAAAAAGGTCAAACAGAGTCCTTTTGTTTCTCCTGCTAGCATCGAAGAGCTGAGTGGTTACTAATCTTTACAGAATACTTAGTGCACTGACTAAAATCCAAGATCTTTTTTTCTGATAGCTACTGAAAGGATGAACTAGAAGAACAAACTTCTGTGCCAAAATGGATGTGATCAGAGCTACAGCTCCGCTGCTAATGGCAGGAAATACGGAATACTGCTGAAGAGCTTACAAGCAGAGATATATGGTCTATCTCATAGTCATCAGAGATGAAATACCTGCCAAGCTGCAAATAGCATTGTGTCTTACAGCTGCAGGATCATAAACAACTGGTGTTTGTAACAGCATTTATAAAAGCTGTTGAAGTCTGAGCAGTAAACAATAAAAGTAATTGGCTAATTGTAGCTCAGCTATTTAACATTAGAAGCTTTAAGTTTAAGTTTTCCAGAGGTGATATACTCTCTCTTCTTAATCAGTGTCAGATTTCAGAATGACTTTGGTGGGGAGAGGGAAGATGGCAATTTCAATTAGCAGTACTAAGGAATAAAAGGAATTTTGCTCTCTGAAAACAAAGCTCAGCCACACAGCTGCATTCTGGATCATGTCATTTAATTTTTAACCAGTGGTATCATGGTTTTGTAGTATCAGCTTTCACATTCAATGCAGAGCAAGTGGTGTTCTGCAATGTACACCAGAAAGAAACAAAAAGTTTGGAAAGGAACTGGATTTCCCATATAATTAATACTTTACAAAGTTTTCTACTTAGGAAAATTAGAAACACTCTACTTAGGCTGAAGCCAAACATTTTCAATATATTTTCATTACTTTTTCTCATGTGTGTTTTGGGTGTAGATGGCAAGATGGTGGCAAGCCAGGGGGGCTGCAGGAGTGGCCTCTGTGGGAGGAGACCAGGGGCTGCCTCATGCCAGACACAGCCAGGTCCAGTCAGCTCCAATGGACCCACCACAGGACACAGCTGAGCACATCAGCCAAGCTGATGGCACCTCCGCGAAAACATTCAAAAAGTACAAAATGCCAGATAGAGAGAGGAGGAGGGAACAAGGAGAGTGAGAAACAGCAGGGCAAAGACCAAGGTCAGAGGAGAAGGAGGTGCTCCATGGCAGACACATATGCCCTGCAGCTTGTGGAGGGTCCATGCTGGAGAAGAGAAGTGTGAGGAGGAAGGAGTAGTAGATAGAAATCACCATGTACTGACCGCAACCCCCCTGCCCCTGCAACAATTGGGGCAGGGGTAGAGGGGTCAGAAATGAAAGAATGATGTTGAGCATGGGAAAGGGCAGCTAGGGAGCAGGGAAGATGTTGCTTTAACATTTATCTTTTTTTTCCCACTACCCAAATTAGTTACTAGATATTCAATTTAATTAGCAATAAATTAGGTTGATTTTTCCAAGCTGAGTCTGTTTCGCTCATCACAGTAACTGCTAAGCGACCTCCCTGCCTGTATCCTGAACCACAAGCTTTCTCCTTCCTGTGCTTCTTCGTCTCCTCTGTCCTGCTGAGGAGTGGGAGTGAGTGAGCAGCCTCGTGGGTGTCTGGCTGTCACCCAGGGCTAACCCACTGCAAGGTGCCGTGAGAAACTCAGAATGCATATCCCAGACTCACACAAAGCATGATTTGAGTGTTGGTTTCATACAAAAGTAAAACAAACTGAGCTATTTGTCTCTCTTATACATATGTGCACGTATGCTTTTGCTCACACATTCCCTTCATCCATGGATCTGACAAACATTTCTCAATGAAGTCTCAAATCTTCATTTGAGCAATCAGCGATCTCCTTTTTCTGTATATAATCCGAATGCTTCAATTTCCTAAAATTCATTAGTAGTTACATAGCATCTTTCCATGCTTATCATTTCACAGGTCATATAATGAGGATAAAAACTGAAACATTTCTGATTTTATCCATTTTGTGGAATACTACAGTTCTAACCAAGTGTAACTAAATTTTAAAATGTGTGTGTCTGTATCTCTTACTGTGTATTTACAGGCCCCATTAAGCTATCAAAATGGATTAGGATATCGAGCATATTACTCAATATTTGGTCTCTGTTTTTTATTTCTGTTGTTTGTTTGTTAGTTTGTTTGTTTAAATCACTTCCTGAAAGTAATAATTTCTATTTCTTTACATATTTTCTGTGCTTTCTCAGTTTCTGGAATGCTAATAGGTCTGAAAATGACAGCACCCATCTGCCTTGTGCTTCTGTCTGTGGCACCAGTGGTAATACTGCATGGCTCTCATCATCAAAATAAAACCCCACAGTAATCACAGTTCAATCAGATTATGACACTCACAGCTGACACTGAAAATGACATGCAGTTTGGTTTTGACTTAAACTATCATTTCCAATAGAATGGTTATTTTCTTCCTTGTGTAAGTTCATCTTTGAGTAATAGCTTACCTTGCATGAAGCCACCAGTAACTGCAGAAGATATAGGTACCATCTCAGCTGGTTGCCACAATTTCTGGCACACATAAAAGAAAATAGTTGCTGTGCCATTGCTGAAAACCTTTCTCATTCCAGCAAAGTGGAAGAACAGGGAGGTGTTGAAGACTTCATATATTGGGCCTTCCAGAACTGAAGCTACACTGCCATGCAACAGGACTGTGAAAGAATCAGGAGGCAAAAAAAAAATCTGTCAAGAGATATGCTTCTACAGTTTCATGAAGAGAATAAGAGGTTACTGCCCAAGACCATCCCAGGTTATCCCATTGACAATTTAACATTTGTTTGCTGTAGGGCAAGGTCAGATATTGCTGATCTGTCCCTATGATTTGTCCTTATATAATTTGTGCATGTGGATCATTAACATATTCATAGTTGCAGTCATCTTACCCAATAGTTAAGTTGCTATTCAAACCTCTCATCAAGAGGAGTGAATGTCTGCCAATGTAAAACTGTGCTCATAAGCTGAATGCTTTCCCCCACATAAACATTTCTCTATACCTTCACATACATTCTTGCTCTGAAGATCATCTCTGAAATAATGCTGTTCCCTCTTTTTTACTAGTCTGTGGTACAAAGCTGGTCCTAGATATATGATCCCATGAAGTTCAAAGGCCCCAGAGATATCATGAAATGTCCAATGCTAGTGTAAAAAAAAAATAACAGCAGTAAAAAGGGACTTTGTGAGGAAGAATTGATGACAGGAATGTGCAATGTGCTTTACACCCTCTTTAGCTTTAACTTGGTTTCTGTTTTCTCATGGGAAGTACAAATTCTATCCCTGGCTACCATTTAAGTGATGTTTTGCAGACCATATAAAGCAAGATAAAAAACTTGTAAAGTACGCTTTTGGAGCAGGTTTAATTCAGGCTTGATCAATTTCAAGAAATTGCATTCTCTAACTATAAATCATGATTTACAGCTTTCCCCATTAAACCTTAAGGTTTCCACAACAGCTGCCTGTTTTTAGTTGCACTGCCTTTTCCAAGTGAAAGCATTACAGCTTGCTTGTTTTCTATTAAGGTATGTTTGAATTGATCTTTAATTTACCTTATTATTTTTTTTAATATCAAGTAAAAGCAGACATACTGAAAAAGTATCCAATATTTACATATTTATTATGCTAAGGGTGGTTCTAGAAACAATTAATCACAGGAATTTTCACTTTAAGGTACCACCTAAAGTCTTTGTGCAGCTGTTAGAATTCAATTGCCACAGATAGTGGAATAAAAATGGAAAAATGTACAGAATTAATTTCTGTAATAATTCTGATAAAACTGGTGATGTTAGACTGGAAGTCATTTTAACTGTTTGGAAATATAGAATTAAATCTTTCCAAAATTAGTGAAATTCTTTTAAGCCAACGTGGTAGTTCAAAAGGGTAAAATGTTTAAATCTGCTCTGAGTAACACTCTTCCTAGCCTTTCACTTCATCAGTACTAATGTGGGACTCAATCCCAAGTGTGTTTATAACCCTGCAATCCGAGGAATATCGTTGTAACATCAGTTACATTGATAGGGCTAAATCACCTAAAAAAAAAATCTGATTCGCACCATAAAACCAGTATAAATTAGGTCCGGTTTCTTAACTTCAGAGATTTATTATAAAAAAGACATAAAACACTACCCTTTGCTATATCTCCTATAGAATAATACTTCCTAGCCCAGAGCTTCAACAGATTTATATTACTTCTGTGGCATAAGACAACTTATTTCAATTTCAGTTCCTGTCTGAAAACATCTATAAACTTTCATTAATTGCAAGTATTGAATCTGCATGTGTCTCCTCTGTCTCCTTGTTATTCCTCTATAGTAATTCAAAATAGCTATACCACTTTGATCAGATGTGCTGGCCATCCAAAGTGATTATGTGCTTCTGATTCTTTTTTGAGTGGTCTTTTTTTCTTGATCACTAAAGTTCCAGTGAAGCAATAACATGCGAGAATAAAGATTATGAAAATAATTTATGCACATGCTATTTTATTAACCAAGCATCTCATGGTCCAGCTGACATTATTGTGCTTAAATACACAGAATCACAGAATCACAGAATGGTAGGGGTTGGAAGGGACCTCTGCGGGTCATCTAGTCCAACCTTCCTGCCGAAGCAGGGTCACCTACAGCAGGCTGCACAGGACCACGTCCAGGCAGGTCTTGAATATCTCCAAAGAAGGACACTCCACAACCTCCCTGGGTAGCCTGTTCCAGGGCTCCGTCACCCTCAGAGGGAAGAAGTTCTTCCGCATGTTCAGACGGAACTTCCTGTGCTTCAGTTTGTGCCCATTGCCCCTTGTCCTGTCACTGGGCACCACTGAAAAGAGCTTGGCCCCATCCTCCTGACACCCACCCTTCAGATATTTATAAGCATTTATT
>Ga0065711_1008831_pt1 | contig 12585 bp, 11 predicted proteins | sample Hoacrofraction12_FD_59098 | JGI IMG/M metagenome (GOLD analysis project Ga0065711, IMG submission 59098) | Hoatzin crop microbial communities from Cojedes, Venezuela - Epithelial fraction 12 v2 (version 2) | ecosystem: Host-associated > Birds > Digestive system > Esophagus > Crop | place...
AAAATTCTCTATTCCAATAATATAGGCCAACTTTGCGTGAGGTGTGAGGAAAATTTTCCCAACTTGAGCAGCGCGTGCGCGCGAGGCGAATCTGTAAGTTCTTGATACATTGACATTTAGAGGCACTTTTCTCCTCGCGTGAGGTCGTTTTAGCCCATTTTTCATATAGTATGGTGGTGAGGCCCGTCATTCAAGAGGTCGAATAAACCGAAACTACCAGGGATTTTTAGCAAACTTTTCCTGCACATTACACAGTTATCTATGAATCAGCGACTTATTGGTGGCGAAGGATGGTGTCGAAGGACTTGCGGGCCAAAAGTTAGCAATTGAGATAAATCATTATGTATCAAACGTTTTTTACAATTTCCTATCCTAAGGATCCTCTCTACAAAAACGCCATTTTTGCCAGTCGAAAACGCCGTTTTCATCAGCCAAAAACTATGTTTCCATCAATCAGAAACATAGTCTTGGAAAAGCCGTCGCAAGCGGCCTCTCCCTCTCCGAAAGGCTGTCCCACTCTCCCCCTCGTCTGGCGAGGGGGTGGAGGAAAGCAAAGCTTTCCGGAGGGGGCGTGGATCCAAGTAGCTAACTCCCTACTTCTTCCGGAGGGGGCGTGGATCCAAGTAGACAACTCCCTACTTCTTCCGGAGAGGGAAGTAGCTCTCCCTCTCCGAAAGGCTGGCGCCTTTCTCCACTCCCTCCCTAAAGGAAGGGAGAGAGTAACTGTCTACCTGATGTAACTTCAGCCTGTAGTTAATCACCTGTAAATCGCTGGGAATCCAAGACATGTGCAATGTGTAGGATTTTTTCTTTAAAACTTATAGACGCGCGCGCGATAAGGGACTTGACAATAGCTCCCCTATTACCTGAATACCGGCAGGCCTTCAGCTGTGAAACCGCCAACCGATACCGTCATATTCCTGCATGTGGAGTTGTTCTTGAATTCCACCGTAGCGTCCCCTTTGCTGTCGGTTGTCACGTATGGATTCCAGTACAGGGTGCGGCGATAGTCGGCACTGCCGGCATCATATCCCGCCAGATCCATCATCCTCTCATACTCCTCCGGTACGTTGAAGCCCGAGAAATGTGTCTTTCTTATCCCCACGGCATTCTTTTCCACCGGCCGGTCGTAGGTATATACGAACACCGTCACATAGTGGCGCCCTACCAGTTGCGGAGCCTTCAGACCCGAAGCCTTCCATGCGTCACCCTCCGGAGCGATATACACCGAACTGGCATCGTCGAGGAATACGGGGAACTGTGTGTTCGAGGCGTCGTAGTCTTCCACCAGGGGATTGGCGTCGGTTCCGAACCATGAGGCACCCGTACAGAGCAGGAATCTGTTGTCCACGATCCACATCACCGGCCGTTGGTTGTATGTCGGTCCGTCGCCGTGGAAATTGTTTTCCACCGTCCCGTGCCTGTATGCCCCCGACACGATGTCGTTGCCCTGGAAGTTGTCGTTTTTCTTTTTGAGCCAGTCGATGAGCGAGGGAGTGTCCTCACCCGTGTCGAGGATCTCGTCGGCCGCCCTCTGACAGTCATATCTCACCGACGAGCGTCGGGCTCCCGTCTCCTCCGACTCCCAGGCGTCTCGCGGATTCTTCCATCGGCGCTGCCCCTCCACGTTGACCTCCTGCAGCCAGTGTGTCTTCAGATCCATAGGTATCCCTTCGGCATGGTCTTCGTCGATGTCGAAGGTGAGGTCGGGGATTATCGGACTGTCCGTATTTGTCTCGTAATATGATGCCTGTTCCGTCGGGGGCGAGAAATGCCGGTTTATCTGGATGTAGTATTTCTTCGCCTTGTCGTCTTTGGTAGTCTTCATATTCAGGAACCAGTCGTTGTAGCAGTCGGGTAGCGTGAACACATAACTGCCGTCGCTTGCAGTGATGGTATCCCCCGAAATCATATCGCCGTATCTGTTGCCCATGGCGATAGCCAGTTTCACGTTGTCCACGGTATTGCGCTTTTTGTAAGCCTTCAGTTTCCCGTCGATAAGCAGATAGTCCTCCAGCGGATATTCGGGTTTGTATGAATCGGGGTCGGGAAGAGCCGCGAGATTATAGTTCTTCCATCCCTGTGTCATCATCAGCAGGTCGGCGGCCTTGCGGTGGGCGGCATCGTCACTTTCAAGATAATATTCGGGATGGTTGATATACCCCTTGAGTTCGCTGCCCAGAAGGAGCCATGTAGCTGCATTGTGGTTATACGCCCCCGTCTGTGTCTCGGCATCCGTCACGGCGACGGAGAGACTGGCTGCGGGGAGGGTATGCAGGGTAAGGTCTACCGGTTTGCCGGGCCATATCAGTGGACTGTCCGCACTGATGTCCGTCTGGCGGATATCGTGCCGGGGGTAGATGAACACCGACCTGCTGGCGAGGATCCTTCCGCTATCGTCGATGAGGAGCAGTCTGTTCACTCCCTCCTTCATGTCCTTTCGGGCGATCTGCCCATGTTCGGTATCTAAAGAGTGATGATACATCATCCCGCGGTGCATGAAGATGACGGCCAGATCCGAACGGCTGACACCGCCCCGGGAGGCCACGGTCCAGGAAATGATATCGCTGTCACTGCAGTCGACGGTCATGACGCAACCGTCGGCCTTGGCCTCGGGAAGGTCGAACGAACGGGTCTTGCCGTCGTCAAAGGTTAGTTTCAGACGGCCTGTTCCAGAGGGGGTGTATCCGAAGACGCCACGGCCCTCACTGTCTGTTTCCACGGTCGTGACAGCAGCAGCGCCCCGGCTGATTTCTCCTTTGGCATGGAGGGCTCTGCCCTTCTTGTCGAACACCTCGAAAGCCACTTTCGACGGGAGACCTTCCACGAGCGATCCCCCTTCGGGATAGAATCTGACATTGTAGTCATCGGAATACGCCGTCGTCCCTGATCCGCTGCCCTTGAGATCGGCAGCGATGACGCTCTTGGAGTAGTCGCCGTCTTTTTCGGGTCTGTTGAAGATGGGGAATGTTCTGGAGAAGATACCCTCGTCCGGCCAGTTGAGCATATAACGGGTATAGGCCCTGACTGTGAAGAAACCGCTGTGGTGGAGTCGTCCGAGGAGGAACTCCCCGTTGGCCATGCCGCCTGTGATCTTGTATTTCTTTGTCTCCACCACCTCGCCGGCAGGGTCTACGAGCTCCACGTATAGTACGCGGCTGAGACTGCCCAAGCTGGCGGAGTCGGATCTCATGACGTAAGCCTTGAACCACATCGTCTCTCCCATGTAATATCCCGTATTGTCGAAATGCAGGAACACTTTCTCCTGCGGATATGTCTTGTTGAATTGTCGGATGGCTTCAATCCGCTGCATTATAGATGCATCGGAACGGGTGTTGCCTGCCGAGAGATGACTGACTGACAGCGGCATCGACAGCAGCTCAGCGTCATAATTGTAATAAAGCCCGTCTGATTCGATGTCGTATGCCCGGGCCGACATACTGATGCAGCTTGCAGCTAACAGCGATAGGATAATTTTTTTCATGATGACAAATCTTTATGTTAATACTAATACTTTCGCTCGCGAATATACAAAATATTTGTATTATTTCCAAATTTTTCGTACACAAAAAGTCAGAAAGCGATATTTATTAACTCTTTTGCCATTAATCCATGCCAAGAAGTCTCTCTTCGAGAGTTTTTGCATCTTCTTCATTGAACAGTCTCATAGTCAGTTCTTTTCTGATTTTCGAGATATATGGCGGCGATACATTCAGGAGGCTCCCTATTTCTGATGTCCTGCAATCCAGAATACAGAGGCCGCACGTCAGGAATTCCTTGTCGCTGAGCATTGGCTTTCTTGACGAGAGGTAGTAATACATGTTGGGGAAGAATGTAATAATGAGCTTGTAGAGATCTTTCTTGTTCTCCTCGGTCAGAGGTTTTCCAATCGAGGCTCTATGTTTTACTTCATTATAGATGTCTGAGCGTTTGATCTCCTTTGCTCTTTCCACATGATTTTTCCTTTTCTCTTTTTTGCTGTATTCGATAACCTCGTCCTTCAGTTTACCAATCATCTGCTCTTTTTCCTCGATGATAGACCTGAATACTTGTTCTTGAGACCGGAGTGTAAACAAATCCGCCTGCAAGTGTGCGGTTTCATCGACCTTTTTCTGATATTCGCGTCTTGCCTCTTCTCGTCTTTTTGCGGTTTTCTTTATATACGAATAGAAATAGGCGGCTATTATGCCGGTTGCGATGATGAAGAGCATCAGTTTCCTGTTGGCATCGTCAGCCCGTTGCCTCTCCTTCTGTGCCGTTTCCAGATAGTGATTGTAATTATACGCACTCTCCATTCTCGTCACTTCGTCGGTAGACCTCGATCGATGCAGGGAATCATTCATTTCATAACTGTATAGCGCATATTTGGCGGCAGAGTCCGGCATCTGTCTGCTGATGTATACCTGGCTGAGGCTCCATGCACTGGCATTCTGAATGTTGTAGTTCTTGCCTTCTCTCAGGGCTTTTCTCAGCAAATATTCGGCAGAATCCAACTTCCCCACGGCTCTGTAGTATTCGGCTTTTGTCCTGTAAAACAGCTCCTTGCCTTTTTTGATATTACCGAGGCTGTCGAAGAATCCCGACTCTCTTTCGTAGATGTCGATATAATGCTTTGCCTTATCATAATTCTTCTGTTCAAGAAGCGGTTCTATAGACAGGGTAAGTATTCCGGCCGCTACTTTGTCATATTTATACTTTTTGAGTTCGTGGCACAGGTTATCATTCAGAATCAGTGCCGAGTCATTATTCCCGAGTCGTAGCATGGCGAGGATTTTGTTTGTCTTGTTAAGCAGGGCGCTTAGGGTGTCATTGCACATCCATGCATATCTGGAAGCCATCTCGGCATATCTTACATTCTCTTTCATGAGATTCTGTTTGTAAAAGAGATTGCTGATCTGTCCGCAGATGATCGACAGTTGGTTGAAATCGCAGTCCGCGTCAGTGGTGTCCGTCTGCTCGACGGCTTCTTTGTAGTATCGCAGTGCCATCGGCACTTCGTTCAGGTCATTGTAAGCGCGCCCGAGGAGGTAGATCGACAGGATCTGTTCTTTCCTGTTGCCGTGGTGTTTGAAGTATGTTACCAATTCAGAAACTTCTTTGGTTGATGTGAATTTCTTTTCAAGTTTGTTCTCGACATTCAGCCTGCATAGGCGATATCTCATTTTCAGTCCTTTGCTGAAATGCTGTTCTTCCTCACTTATCCCATCGAGTATGGCCATCGCGGAGTCGGGATGGGAATCGGATAACTCCACCGCCATCTCCACCGCCTCCTTATTTTCCTTCTTGTCTGAGCAAGAGGCAAAGACCATTATTGCCACAAATACAATTATAAGCGTTTTCATCGTTCATTCTGAATTGCGTAAAGATGATACTATCCGGAATAATCCCGGTAAGAATAATACTAAGATAAACAACCAGACCTTCCATAAGTTCGAATCGTATATATAGCTAACTATCAATCCAAGAAGAGAAATTAAAGGATAACCTATAGCTATCAATCGCGACTTTAGAAGATAATTCGCAAACTCTTTATTTCCCATGAAGATAAATACGATATTAAGCTGCGAATATAAATTTTTCATATTATTTCTTTAGTTTTGAGTTTCATTATATCGATTTTCCCAATAATTCGCACTATAAAGTCCTGTGGCAAGTTTTTATTCAGGATGTCTGCCACCTCACGCAGATATGACTCAAGCCACTGACATGTTTCGTAATAATGATACGGCATATACTTGAACAAGTAGTCGGCAGCCTTACGCTTCAAAGAATCGGATTTCGCAGAATAATGCTTGTACACCGCCTGCTTCGTGGCGGAGAATGACTCTTGAGAATTGGCATTTAATGTCATGCACAGGAGTAGGACAGACAACAATATTTTCCTGTTCATCTTTACAAAGTTTATTTATAACCAAACGATCTTGCCGTCTACGACAGTGAAATATCGGGAAGAATGCTTGACGGAGAAATCTACCGGCCTGACCATCATCATGGCATTAGTGGGAACATCGTGAAACACCAGTTTGCCATTCTTGCAGACTGCCTTCGGGCCCTTACAATTAGCTAATTCGCCACTTTCGATGAAATATCTAAGTTCATATTCAACTCCTTCAACCGGTGTCGTATGACGATTGAAGTAATTGTCGTCATTCATCCCATTGTTGTCATCAAAATTCGTATTCTTAAAATTTAATTCGTCAAATTTCGGATAAGAGATTAATGGAGCGAGGGAATCCACAGTCAGATCCATCGTCTTGGAAAAGTCAGGTTTTAAAACCGAGACACGACCTCTGCCATCTATCTTTATCGGATAACCGACAGCTGAAGGTCCGTCTGAATAAGGACTCGGCACATATACATTATCCTTCACTACCTTCGTAAATTTCGCCTTACCGCTCTTCGTCCTCTCCGCGAACGCCACCGGCTCAAGAAATCCTTTGAGCGTCGGAACCTTCAGGTATACAAAATGATAGTCGCTATATAATTCAGGATTGGTATTCACCTCTACATCCATCACGTCATAGTATTCATCGGTGACATCTTCCACAAAGGGAGAACGGCACCAGTCCGAAGTCCATGTCCTCTCACCCACCTTTTCATTCAGAGCCGCCAAACTCTGAGGTTGATATTCGTAGCTCAACCGATATACTTTGGGGATATTGTAACCGTCGAAACAAGGATAACCGGGATTGCTCCAACCGCCAATAAACGGTATCTTGCGGCCGGACTTGTCTAACACTGTGTTCCAATAGAGTTCGCATAGGGGAAGAATCATCAAATCGTCTTTATCTATTCCCAAAGCGCCTAATGACATAGGAGTAAAATCAACTGTCACGGCCAGTCCGCAAGCCCTCATCACGTATGCTGTCAGCATAGCGAAATCACGAAACGATCCGGTCTGCATGCGACGCAATATACTTACCGGCAGACCGGGATTTGGAAAATATCCATAAGAGTCTTCTACGATAAACTCTTTGGATTTAATGGCATTGTTCATATAAGTGGCCGCCCAGTACGGCGACTTCCTTTTTTCAGTACTTGAGCATTGCTGGCCGATCTTGGGAAGATATTCATCTCTAAGTGTCTTCCTCCATGTCTCCGGACGCTCCCCGCCTATACGATATGGCAATACGTATTTGCAGAAATCATCAAAACCGAGAGAGCCGCTCCAGGAATCCCCCTGCCACAACTCAAATGCCTGGTCGATATTGTCGATAATATAGCTGGCACTAAGCGTCTCTGCATCCATTTTCTTTTCCAACTTAAGATTAGAGGATTTGAACTCTTGTGACTTTTTATGGATAAGTGTAACGAGAGGCTTGTGGTATCCGTGGTTGTAAATCTTATTTTTGCCAAGGGTGTCTGCCACCTCACGCTGATATGACTCAAGCCACTGACACGTTTCGTAAAAATGATACGGCATATACTTGAACAAGTAGTCGGCAGCCTTACGCTTCAAAGAATCGGATTTTGCCGAATAATGCTTGTACACCGCCTGCTTGGTGGCGGAGAATGACTCTTGAGAATTGGCATTTAATGTCATGCACAGGAGTAGGACTGGTAGTAATAATTTTTTGTTCATATTTGTTTTGTTAACTTCACTGATTACTCTGCAAAAGTTGTATAAATAACCATGATATGTCATTCTTAATATCTATTTAGCAATTAAATTACTTTCGCCAATCGACACGTCCTTTTTCTAAGTTATCGCAATGACCATCAAAGTATAATGTCTGCTCAAAGGCAACAGCTTCCAGTACTAAAGTACCCTCAAATTCAATTTTTGTTGATGATGAAGATTTTATTGATATTGAGGGATCTCCCCTAAATACAGTACCATTTTGATCATACGTCACATTGGTCATAATCTTATCGGTACGAATTTTTCCGCCGCTATCAGAACTCCATACAACGCTTATATTGAGTTTAAATGGTGTATTAGATGTGCCAAGTAAAGTATACGTAAACGCCTTATCATAAACCACAGTATCTATAGGTTTTGTATCTTCTTTTTCCTCGTCCTTAGTGTCATCATTACCCGGTTCAGCAGCCATTGCACTTCTCGTTTTGACACCGAACTTACAAAGATCAGAATTCGTACCTGAAACCATCTCCATCGAACCTTTGAGCAAGTCTTGCTTAATATCCGCAAACATCCTGATAACCCTATCTACGTCTGATTTTGATATGTTATCAATATCTGCCATTAATTTCTTGTCGTCGACAGATAAATTCAGACCATACTGAGCAGACATTTCTGCAACATAGTTTTTAATATACTGAGCCTTTTCAAGTCTCGCATTCGTAACATCATCATCACTGTTGTCACAGGCACAGATTATGCCTAGCGACAAACAAACAACGATAAACAAATAATTTAGTTTCTCTTTCATAATTTGAATATTTTATTGTTATACATTAATTATTCGGCTCCAAGTGATTTCACCATGCCCGATAGAACAGAATCCACTAACCATATATCTGATGGTGACCAAGCCCTGGTAAATTGAATACATATATTCACCGCCAAACTCTGCAGTTGTAGAATAATTCTGCTTTTGGCGAGCATAATGACCACTATAACAACCGGAGCCGTTAAGCGCTGAAGGACCCTCTATATACGGATTTGCCGACACATATTTGACGGATGACAGATCAAATGACCAGATAACAGTACACTTTCCCTCCAATCCATAATCCAAACTTTCCGGCTGAAAGGTATAATACTCAGTATAAGTCACATTTTTGTTATTACTGCTTCTTGTCATCTGCATGATGCAGCGCGCGGAATCAGAAGAACTTCTTTCTATTTTATATACGCCATAAATGGCTGACAGTTGATCTAAAACAGTTTCCAAAGAATCCAAATTAATCTTGCCGGCATCTCTCGCAAGTACATTCTCATTAACAACCATCCCCATCTTGTAAGTGGAGTTGTACCTGTCTACGACAGCTTTGATGGCTTCCGCCTTTTTTGAATCTGCAGAATCATAATTCACAGAATCACCGCAGCTGTAATAGGCGGCAATTACAATCACGAAAATAAGTAATCCACACTTCTTCATATAATTTTATTTTTTAAAACTGCATAAAATATCCCTCGCCACTTGTCGGATCCTTTACGATGAAACCTAACGGGCGGGGTAATTCATCATCAAAGAACACTGTCCAGCAAGGGCTTTTTATCTTTAACAAGTGAAATACCGGCACAAAATCTTTCCTGTATTTTTCTTCAAATACCCTATATTCACCTGTTTTTTGATTAAATCCCCATAAAAGGGCATCATCTGTATAAGGTTTCCAACCTACCTTATCCCATTGATATGTTGTCTTCTTACGGATTAATCTGTCTTCATCAGGATCACAACTGTAAGCGATCTTAAACAGCACGGAGTCACCTGTCAGATCATACTTTCTCACATCGCCATTTCCGAGTATTGTGAACGTTTCGCCGAAGGGTTCTATTTCATCACCTTTCATTCGCCCGAGCCGATACCATTGTCTAATAGTAGCATTGCGAAAATAAACGCTGTCGCCCTTCACTTGCCCCTCTCGTATAGCATACCACTGCCAATTGTGAAATCTGCATAAAAACAAATTATCATCACTGCCATGCTCTACAGGCAAAGAGAAATCATAGGTGCGACACATTGCGTCTGTAATATCCTGGCGGGTAAGAGGGCATACAAATTCGTCGGAAATTCTCTTATCTTCAGACAATTTCATCAAGTCAAGATTTGGCTCGTATGAATACGCCCATACTCTCCATGCAGCCATGGTATCTTTAGGTTCTCCCATGTATATTAGGGTATCACCAACTGAAATCCTGAAACTCTTATCATTAGAACCAATGGCTGGGATCATCACCGTCGTATGGGGACATTCCGTAAACCTCCAATGAATCTCAATCATTGTACACGGAATTCCGCAGGCCCTAAGAGCTAATGCCGCGTAATGGGCACAAGCCCGACATTCGCCTCCCCCAAGGGAATCCATTTCATCTAAAGTCAGGAAATTGTCGTATAAATCACGTGACTTTGTAGTGTAATAGAAATCACGTCTTACCTCCCTCATAATATATTCCGACACTTCTTTCATGGATGTGACATCCTGAACAGAATCAACGATTGAAGGTTCATACCTATTCTTCAATACAGACCGCCAATTCGATAATTCTTCATCAGCGTTACGATATGGCAAAATGTATTTGCAAAAATCACTGAAATTCACGTCTCTTGCCCAGGGCTTATGCCATGAGTCAAAAGCCAATTCTATATTTTCTATCAGGAAGGAGTCGGAAAGTGATGCGACATCGCTTAACGTATCCCGTGACAAGAATTTATACTTATGATTTCCCAAGTACTCGAAAAAAGCAGTGTCAGAAGCAAAAGTCGAGCGATCAATATCGTTGATGGCATTACCTAAAGAATCCGTTAGATGACGCGTCACTCCATTGTGGTAACTTGAATACATTCCAAGGTATTTCGCAGATTCTTGCTTTAAAGAATCATCTGCGTAATATTGCTCTACCCGAGTAAAGACATTCTCTGAAGAAGAACATGCCACGAAAAGGTAGGATACTATGCATAACAACAACTTAAAAAAAATTCTTTCTGTCATATTGTACCTCCTTCCTTATATTATCAATCACAGCACTATGCTTTTTTATACGCTTATTCAAAATTAAATCTGAATATCGTTTGCACGATATCGTATCCTGAATATTTTTGTATATACAATAAATATCATAGAGGGGCATAAACTTGGAAGGACACATACTACCGGCCGTTTTGTAACAGCGAATAGCTTCATAAGAATCATTATTGAAACGATATGCATCACCCAATAGTATTTGTGTATCGTAATCGGCAACAAGCATATCTGTCTCTGTTCCTAATCTGATAGCATCCTTAAATTTGCCTGACAACAATAACGCTGCCGTGTAATTGTACAAAAACATCGGGTTGTCTCCCATTGCATTATATAATTGTTCATATCGGGGCAGCATTTCCCTTGCCATGCCGTGGTCTGCTTTGTCTGCTACAACACCCCATTCCAGATTATTTCGTATATCGGTGCCTACATGAAATAACAGCAGTACACTTATGGTAATGATATAAGCAGGAACTAAATGACCCAATCGACTTTGGTTTATCTTCACCCTGATCCATCGATGGTATATCAAGATTAATGAAAATCCTATCATCAGCCATGTAAATGGGTACGTAAGAGGATATGAGAAAAATGACATTAACAATATCAAAGCCAATATTACCATTCCCAAACGTCCGTATTCAGAAGTATTATTCTTATAGTAACTTACGATAAAATAAAGAAATATGCAGACAGTCAACAAGCCTACCATACCATAATCAACAGCTATTTTGACATATTCGTTTAGAGGATGGTGGATATTATCCGCCAGCATGTCGTACTCGCTATCGGCATGAGTCGCGAAAAAATCCGCCTGTCTGTCCATATAGTGAGCTTCGAATCCCCGATATCCCCATCCAGTAAAAGGTTTGTCTGCCACCATTTCCAGTGACCTCTGTAGGATGAACCATCGCCCTTTGCTCGAATCTGTCTTCAAACAGAATGTTGCCAACACTACACATACAACCAGTGCAGACGAAATAATCCATCGTCTGTATCTGTTTCCTTTAAGGAAGAAATATATCAAGAATAGACAGACACCTATCAATCCGATACGTGATTTATATAAGATAAGGACGAGAACTGACAATATCTTGATAATCCATACTGCCGTTTTCGCAATCTTAGACCTGAATCTGTATTCGGGAATAAGCCCGACGGGGAACGAGAACAGCAGGCACGAAGACAGACCTGCAACATTGTCAAAAGTGCCAACCATGAACACTCTGTCTATCAATGTGTCGCCCAAATATTCATATAGCGACAACAAAGACAAGATAAAACAGGCAGCCAATATGCCAAATTCTGCGCCGCTGACATACGTCAGCAAGGGTATTTCTTTGTTTAAGAGATGTAAAGAAGAAAGGAATATCAGTAACAATAAAGTAACAAGCCACACAGAATACCACTTCACTTGTAGTAACGGGTCTACAAATGATGTTGAAACCGCAAGCACTGACAACATAATCAGAATTACGATAAGGCCGATAGCTAATATTCTATGAGGCTTATTCATTAGTAACTTTTATTTCTCATAATTCTATTTCTCCATACCAACACAGTCCCCCATTAATTAATTGTATGGTGTACGTGCCGTCCAAATAGTCTGGGAGAACCAGTTCATTTTCTTCACTCTTCATATAAGTAGTAAATTTCACGACATCATCCTTGACTATATAAATAGTGTATTCAGGATGTTGTTGCTTCCAAAACAGGCGATGCCCGTCAAGGAATAATGACGGAGCTACAGCCGGAGCCTTCGACGGTGGTGTAAATCCTCCTATCGGATAGGAAGGTTTCAAATCAATCGGAGTTTCGTTCTCATTGGCTGCCAAACTCCCCAGTGCAAACATGCACAAAATAGCAACCGTTACAAATTTCTTTGCTTTGTTCATAATAATTCTTTGTTTATTTATTCGGCGGCAAAGATAG
>Ga0065711_1011877_pt1 | contig 12585 bp, 14 predicted proteins | sample Hoacrofraction12_FD_59098 | JGI IMG/M metagenome (GOLD analysis project Ga0065711, IMG submission 59098) | Hoatzin crop microbial communities from Cojedes, Venezuela - Epithelial fraction 12 v2 (version 2) | ecosystem: Host-associated > Birds > Digestive system > Esophagus > Crop | place...
GGGCTGGGGGGTGGGAAGGGGGCAGAGAGCTGGGACACGGCCCCAGGGAGGGCAGAGGGAGGGAGAGCCCCGGACCCCGGGAGAGGCTGGCAGGGGCATGCGGGTGGGGGGCAACGGAACGGGGCAGAACCGGGCTTGCGTTCACCCGCCGTCGGATCCACAAAAGGTCGAAGATAGAAAAGAGAGAAGCTGTGAGTGGGGCCAAGAGCTGCCCCAGGGTGTCCCCGCGGCCCCCCATCACAGTGAGCTACGGCCGCGCCGTCCAGTCCGGGTAGAAAAGCGGAGGCTGCGGTCACAGCCGGGTCTGCGCCTCGGGGATGTAGATCTCGATGCTGTCCGCGCTCTCGGTGGCCGAGCTCTGGCGGAAGGAGGCAGCTCGCTTGGCTGCCAGGAGCCGCTTGCGGGCCTCCTGCCGCTGCCGGTCCACCGAGTCCAGGGAGCGTTCCTTCACCGGGTGCACCTTGGACCGTGGCGGCTTCTTTGGTATCGGGGGAGGCACCTTCTTCTCCTCCTGCACAGAGAATGGGGGCTTCAGGGTGGGCACGGGGCCGGGACCTCTGGGGAACGGGCGTCCCGGCGGACTCGGCACAGCCCCTTCTCCATCCTCGTTGTGTTCCAGCTCTGTTCTTCGAGTGTTTGCTAAAAGCAGTCACCGGCGACAGCCCGGCAGCGGCAGTTTGGGCACCAACGCGCTTGGGGAGGAGGAGGGAGGGAGGTGACAGGGGACCAGCGCCAGCGGCAGAGCCCTGCCCTTACCTTGGGCTCCACGATCTTCCACCCGTTGGCCTTGAGCTGCTGGAGCTCGGCGAACTTCATGCTGACGTCCTCAATGGAGAGCTGCAGGAGGTCCCAGAAGCCGGCCAGGTCTTGGAAGGTGGGCACAGGGAACGCGTTGGGATCCTGCAGGGACAGAGGGACACCGCGTCATCCATGTCCGCTGCGGGACATCGGCTCCGCTGGCCACACGGCCACCCCAGCCCCACGCTGCTGGGGGGGTTTCTCTGTCTGGCTCTCCCCCAGGGCATTACAAAGCCCCTTTTCCACCGGATAAGGGTACGAGACCCCCTGCCCGCGTGGCTGACCCCGCGGCACCGCTGCCCGGCGCTCACCATGTTCTGCTGGCAGAGGCGGTAAAACTGCTGCACCTTCTGGGACATGAGGAGCTGGGCGCTGCCCACGGCGCTCCGGATCTTCTCCAGGACTGGCGGGGGGAGAGCACAAGGTCAGCATTCCCACAGGGCACGGAGCCTCCCCCCTGCACCCCCTCAGGGGCAGCGGGACAGCCCGGGCAGCTCGGACCCCCAAACCCATGCAGTGCCTCCTCCTTTCTCCAAAGCCCACCAAGTCCCAGAGCTTCTTGCCCCCACCCCAACCTCTTCAGCCTTGGCAGGGGAAACGCTCCAAGGTGGTCCCAAGGTGGGAGCACTGCAGAACCATGGCTGTGCCCCCCCAGCCCGACGGGACCCCCAGTCCCTCCCAACCCGCACAACCGCCCCGACTCACTCTCCTCCGGCAGGTCGTAGTCCTCCGCCTCCCTCTCCATCTGCTGGCACCAGCCCTCCATCTTCTCCACCTCTGCCTGCAGCAGCTTGATGAACCACTCCCCGTCGCGGTGGCAGGGGGAGGCCCGGCCGGAGTCGGGGAGGCTGCGGGAGCCCCGCTCCATCCAGGCATCCCGCCGGGGCACCTCCACCGTGTCGTACTGCAGCTGGTAGTCCTCCCGGTACGCCCACTGCCCCTGCGTGTGCACCGTCTTGTAGACGGCGTACTGCCGGCCGGACTCGGGCTCCGAGGAGTGCCGCTGGAAGGGGCGCCCGAACTGCAGGGCTTTGTCCTCGGTGGCCACGGCCAGGCCGGCGAAGCCCTCCAGCTCCAGGTCCGCCTGCACGCCCGCCGTCACGCTGTTGGAGCGCTTGAAGCGGGCTCGCCTGCGGAGAGCGAGAGCGCGTGGGGACCCTTGCAGCCAGCCCTGCTGCCCTGTCCCCGCGCCGGGTGCCATGGTGGGCAGGGTGAGGGGTGCCTGCGGGCAGGGTGGGGCTGGGGATGCCGGTCTGCATCCCGGAGCATTCGGGGCTGCGGGGAAAGCCCTGAGCAGCCACAACGCAACCCATCGGTCCCTCATCTCCTCTGCTCTCAGCCCGTTTCCATGGCTACCGGCGCTGGACCGAGGATGGAGAGGAGCGTGCACCAGGGCTGCGTGGGCACGTTGCCGGAGCTCCCCTCCCACGGGCCGCGCAGGTCCCGGCACGTGGCACTCCCACCCCAGCCAAAACGTCATGCTTCACTGCAGAAAAGCCCAGAGGTTTCATCCGCGCCTGGGCCAGGCTCCAACCCCGGGGCTGAGCCCCAGCAAAGGAGAACGGAGTGCGGGGTGGGAGCAGGGGAGCCCCCTCCCCGGGCAGTCCGGGGACATGTGCCCTGCGATGGGGACGGTGCTGAGCTCTGGGGGCCTCGGCTAGAGCAGCGAGGGAAAAGACGCTGTGGGGCAGCTCAGGGAGCCTTGGGGGTACCCAAGCCCCTGGTGCCACGAGCGTGGCAGGTCTCAGCCCAGCCCGGCCGTGCGGTACCTTTTGTCCTCCTCCACCTGCACCCCAATGGAGTGGAACTCCCTCTGGCTCCGGCTTTCTGTATCCGAGTCAGAGATGGCTTCAACCTGCCAAGGGGCAGAGGGAGAGCGCTGGAGGGCAGCCTGAGATGTGGCACAGCGGCTCAGCATCGCCCACGCCACCCGGGCAGGCTCGGAGCCGGCTCGGAGCCCACAGGGAGCAGCGAAGCCCACCTGGACGCCGATGGACGGACGCCACTTCCGCTGCCGAGCCAAGCTCCTCAGCTCCTCCCGGCCGGGGATGGCCTTGATGATGAGTGTGGAGGGCTTGGGAGCCGTGCGGGGCTGGACCGGCGGCAGGTCGAGGGCCACGGCCGTCACCTTGGAGCTCTCCAGGCTCTCGGCCGAGTTGCAACGGGCCGCGGCGTCTTTGGACCAGGCAGAGCTGCGGGCGGCCTCGCCGGGCAGGTAGCTCTCATGGGTGGACTCGGTGCTGCTCTGCGCCGTGACGGAGATGAGGGGTTTGGCTTTGGTTCCTGGAGGGATGGGAGGTGGAGCTTTTCTGTAACTGAAGGCTGTTGTGGGAGAGGCGCAGGATGAAAAGGCGCGTGAAAACACAGGCATTTGCTCATTTTCCGCCGCGAATGGGGGGCCCCAGGGGAAAGGGGGTTTGCACCTTGGCTGCCTGAGATCTGGGCTGGAGCCCAGAGGGGCTGTTTGGCCAGTTCATCTCCAGAAAGGGACTGGAAACCACCCCAGACCCATGTTGGCCATGCCGCCACAGCTCCCAGCAAGGGGGAGAGATGGGGAAACAAAGTAGGGGGAAAGAAGTGGGGGGAAGGAGGGAACAGCAGGCGGGTGCTGGGGGCACAGAGCAGCCCTCTGACCAGGGCTGAGCCACGAGCGGGATGCTCGTGCCCCGTGCTGGGGGCTGCACGGGGCCGGGGGCAGGAGCAGGGGCAGCAGCCGCCGTTGGCGGGGACCGGGGCAAGCAGGGAGGGAGACGCGGGGGTCCCTCACGCGGCCGAGCCCCCCTCACCCCCCGGGACTCACAGGTGCTGGGCTTCAGGATGCTGCTGGTGATGGGCGTCCCGGCGGGGGCTGACATGGAGAAGAGCGAGAGGCAGTCGTCGTCCTGGGAGCAGCCCGCCTGGATGGCCCGCAGGTAGCTGTGGCTCCGCATGCGGAAGCAGCCGGGCAGGTCCAGTGCCTCCACGGCCTGCGACTCCACCTCGCCGAAAACCGACTCGCAGACGGCTTCGAACTGGTGGTTGAGCTCGTCGTTGATCTGCGGAGAGCGGCGGGTGAGGCGGCCGGCAGCGAGCCGGGGCCAAGCGGGGCTGGAGATGCTCAGAGGAGCATCCACCACCCTCCCCGCGCCCCAACCTGCCCCACGGCACCCGTGACTTGGGACCCTACCTGGCCGGTGGTGAAGGATCGCCCGTAGCTCTGTCCCCGCGGGAGCACTCGCGGCGGCGTGCAGCAGCTGGGACAGTTACAGATATATGAATCAGAATAGTGCCTACTCGCAAACCTAATGAGAGACAGTGGGAACAGAAGGGGTCGCACCAAAAGCAACACTTCAAAGCAGAGCATTCGGAAACGCAGCTGCAGCGACGCTCCCGCCGGCCACCGCCGCCGGCCCTGCTCCCAACTGCCCTGAAACGCGGTCCTGGGGGCACGGGCCTGTCCCCTGGGAGAGGGGCTGGGGACCAGGAGCCAGCCTGCCACCCCCCAGGACTGGGTCACATCCCAGTCGTCTCCTTTTGAACGCGTCTCTCCTCCCCAGCCGTCGCTCACGGCTGCAGCATCGGGTCCCAGCCCGAAGCCCGGCGCAGCCCCATCCCCCCCCAGCACCCACCGAGAGCAGCGACAGCTCCCGGGGACCCCCAGCCCACGGCCCCGCTGCTGCCCGCAGCGCTGAGACGGGGCTGGGAGGCGACAGCCCTTACTTGGTCCTGGCCTGGTCGGCGCTGGAGGAGCGGCGGTAGCTGTCTCGCCGCATGGCCGCCCTGGGCGAGACTTTGGCGCTGGCGTCCGAGTCGGCGCTGTCCTCGTCGCCCATGGCCTTGATGTAGCTGCCGCTGCGCATCCGCCGGCACGGGATCTCCCCGTCCTTGCCCGCCGCGGGGTACCCGCTCCAGTCGTCCTGCGGCACCTGGGGCAGGAGGGAAGCGTGGGAGGACGCGGCGGCTGAGCCCCGTCCCAGCCCGACCCTGACGCGTGCGCGTGGCTCGAACCCGGCGTGCGGGCATGGCCCGAGCCTGGGGTGCGTATGCTGGCATGGCCCCCCTGCCCTCCCCACAGCACCCTGGGGTGGCAGGGGGGGCTCCGACGCCCCTGGGAGAGCCCCTCAATGCGGGAGAGCTGACTGCTCCTGACGGCCACGGCTCCCCGCCGATCCCAACGCACCGGGCAGCGCAGCCGGTCCCACCTCGCGGCCCCCCCGGCTGGGCCAAATCCCACCCATGCCAGCGNGGCCGCCCGGCTGACGCAGCGGCTGCCAGTCCCGCCACGCGCCGCTGACGCCGGCACCACGGGGTCCTCACCGGGCTGCGGCGGTGGGACGGCGTCCCCCGGGTCCCACGGGGAGGGTGGGCGGCCGTCACCCTGCCCCGATGCCCCCGCTGCCGGCGGAGAGAGGCCCCGGCCGCCCCCCGCCCCTGGCCAGCGCGGCATTGCTGTCTCCTTCCCCCGGGAAAAGGGAGAGAAGAGTTAATTAGTTTTTAATCGGAAGGGGGGGTGACCTAGAAGGGAGCCTGGTGACGAGGCAGGCGGTGGCACCCGGCCAGGCGCAAGCAGGATAAAAGCTGCGAGACGAGAGCGGGCTCGGGGCCACCGGCAGCCCCGAGCCGACAGCGGTGGTCTGACCCCACGGGCACGGGGCAGGAGGTGGCAGATGGGGGGCTTCATGCTGCCGGCGAGGGGACAGCGGGGACCAGCACGGGACCCCCAGGGACAGGGCGCAGGCGCTGGGGACGTGGAGCGGAGCTGGAGCATCCCTGCACCACGCCGGGCGGAGGGTCCCAGCCCTGGCTCGCCCCACGGCATCACCATCCGCGGTCCCCGGGGCAGCCCCCCACCCTGCCCAGCCCCTCACCTGCAGGTACTGGTACGCTCGGTCTTTGGCCTTTGCCTCCTGAAGCATCAAGGTCTTCTCGGTGCCGCCGGCGCTGGGGTAGGCTTCGCGGGCCTGGCTGACGGTCATGGTGTGCCAGGCACTCCTCTTGAGCGTCTGGCCGTCCAGAGACATGGACATGCCGGCACAGGCCAGGCACTTGCCTTCCCCGCCGCCCTTTAGACTCTTCAAGGTCAAGTCTCTGAAGGCACTTTCGGGAGCGTCCACGCAGTACTGGGTGCCCTGGTCGGCGGCGTGCCGGCCGGACACCATGTAGCTGCTGTCGCTGTCCAGGTTGTCATCGGAGCTCCACCAGCCCATCACCTTGGACCGGTGCCGGGAGTCCACCTTGCGCTCCTTGCTCTTGCTGCGCTTGCTGTGGCGGGACTGGTGGTGATGGTGGTGGTGGTGGTGGTGGTGGTGGTGGTAGCCGTCCCCGCGGCCGTCCATCTTGGCGCCGTTATAGTCCCGCTTGGCCGGCGCCTCCAGGGAGTGGGACTTGGCGAAGAGCTTCTGGACGGAGTGGACGAGGTGGCGGATGCGGCTGGGGCTCTCGCTGCGGGGCTCGGCGCCGCCGGCCCGCGGGTACTGCAGCGTGTGGAAGCCGTCGTGGTGCAGCGGCAGCTGCTTCTCGAACTGGTCCAGCAGCGTGGGGGGCAGGCGGTTGATCTTGCTGGCGGGGTGGGCGGTCGCCATGCATTCGTCGCAGGAGTCGTAGGGCTGCTGCGCGTGGTGCATCCTCGGGAAGGTGCTGCTGGCGCTGGCGGAGGGCGGCTCGCTCAGGGGCCCGCCCGGGCACTCGCCGGCCGCGCCGGGGCTCCGTGCCGGGCAGTAGGGATGCTCCAGGGAACACGGCTCGCTGGGGCTGAGGAGGTATGGCGGCCGGCCCCCGGGGCCGTGCTGGACGTAGTCGGCAGGATGCTCGCAGTCCTCTGGGATGCAGCGGCAGCGGTGGCCGGAGGAGGGCTGTGCCTGGCTACGCTCCCCATGGTAGCCCTTCATGGTGTCAGCATCCTCCCCGTAGCCTCGGCATCCTGCAGGGTCGTCCCTGCGGGCTCACCTGCGGGGACAGGGACAGCCTTGGCGTCACGCTCCCCCCCGCGCCCCGCCGCCGGCGAAACTTGGGGGCTGTCCCGCAGGAACCGACCGAGGGGGCTGGGAAGCTCCCAGGGCAGGATCCAGCCCTGGCTGAGCCCCTCTGAAGCCAGGCTGGAGTGCCAGAAACCGTGGGGCGAGGGGGGCACGGTGCCGGGGCCAGGCATCCGGGGTCACCCCCAGCTCGGCGCGGGCAGCGCTAAGGGGGGAGCGGGAAGGAGAAGGTGCCGCTGGCAGCGACGCAGGCAGCGCGGGGCCTGCAGACGGCGAGGGAGGACACGCTGCCATCATCAGAAACTTGTTTTCTTCTCCGACACCAAATATTATGAAATGTTTCTCCATTAGGAAAACGGTTCCGGCTGAGTTTTTCAGCCGTTGCGATTCACGGAGCCGTTAATGAGCCGCTGCGGGGCGCGGGGGGGGCCACGCTCTGACGTCTCCATCCAGCCCGTCCCCCCGGCACGGCCCTGGCCGTGGCACTGCCGATGGAGCCCCACGAGCGGCCGCCCCGCCGGCCCCCCGGCCCTGGCAGCCCCCGCGGATGGGGAGCCGGGGAGCGGAGACGGCTACGCCTGGGGCATCCCCACGCAGAAGGAGGAGGACGGACGGCGTCGAGCCCCGCGCCGGCTGCCGGGACGCTGGAGATGCACGCACCCATCACGGTTTGTCTTCCTTACGGTCTCTCAAAGGCTCTGCCTTTGGTATGACTGTAAATGAGGAAATTACTTATTCTCCAGTGTAGCTTGGCTAATTAAGAGGTATCATCAACGCTCTTATTACCACCTTTGGGCAGGGTGCTGCGGACAGCCCGTCTCTGAGACCAGCTGCAGGGAAAGGTGACGGCGGGACGGTCCCCAAGGCACAGGGGGTCCGTGGGACATGCGGGGACTGGAGCTGCTGGGAGGGCTGAGGATGCACAGGGACGGAGGGGCGAGGGGCCGGGGACCCCGCGACGGGCGCGCTGGTGGCGAGCGGCAGACGGGGACGTGGCAGCACCCGGGGAAGGCGTCTGCGCTCATCAGCCCCTGCCGCCTTCCTCCCCGGCTCCAAGGCCGGACGGCGCAGTCCTGCGCCTCTCCCCACACCCTCACAGCCGCACTCCTGCTCTAACGAGGCTCCCTAATTACTGCATCTGAACCGACTGATGATGCAGCCCGTTCCAGAAAGACCTGCCTCTGCCCTCCTGGGAGAGCAGCTGCGCGGAGCGGGCACGGCAGCGTGGGAGGGGGCTGCCCTGGCCGTCGGCAGCAGGATGGACGGACAGACCGATGGGCTCCCAGCCCCAGCTCTGCCTCCACGGACTGAGCTATCATCTCCTGCTTGGGGAGGGAAGCCCTCAGCTGATCCAAATATTGCCGCTGCGGTGGGAAGAGGGAGTCAAAATAGCTGAGCATCCCGCCAGCACCAGCCCCGCGGGCTGTTGTGCTCAGCAGGCGCAGGAATTCACCAAAGCTAGGCCCCGGCACGGCAGCTCTGCCACGGCCGCGGGACGGGCTGAGGATGGGGACGTGCCGCGGTGAAGGACGCTGCGCCCCGGCTCACCAACGCCACGCAGGTGCCCGCACCCTGGCCAGGGACCGGCCGGACCCGCCGTGGGCACCCTGGGGATGGGGAAGGGGTCGGCAGCCATTCTGCAGGTCTCTGCACAGGCAGCGCGGCCGAGGGTCCCCATCCCCATGTCCCAGTGGGGATGGCAACAGGCAGAGGGCAGGAGAAGGCACCGAGCCCCCTCCTCTCCCCGGGTAGGGTGGGCAGGAGGTGCCGGCCGGAGCACGGCTCGTGGGTGGACGGCTGAGAGCCGGAGCCGTGCCCCGCTGCCGGCCGCTCTCGCCGCGCAGCCCTCGGGAAGGAGGGGATCTGCACCACCCAACCGCAGACTCCAAAAGGGGGGGGACAACCCAGCCCGGCTGAATTTTGTGCCATTTAACACCAGGGTAATTACCACCAGTGGGAACCTACCGCCCACACAATTATGTGCTAGGATAAACTGGAAGAGGATAATTACCATTACAAATAACTCACTTCTTGCCTTTATTGCATCCAAAGCCTGGAGAAACTCCCACCGGCGATTCCCCCACCACCACCTTCCCTCTGATGTCTGCTCCCACCGCGGCTCTCCCCACCACGAGGGTCGGTGCAGCGAGGAGAGGGGCCCACAGCCCCCGGCACTGCGGGCCATGCCGAAATTCAGCCCCCCACACTTAATTTCCCACGGGGGCACTTGGCAGAGGCAGCTCTGCTTCCCGGCAAACCGCCCCGGCGCAGGAAAAAGCTGGGCTTCCCGAGATCGCCAGGTCAAACCCCGCGAGCTGGGGCCGACGGCCCTGTGCCCGGGGGTCCCCAGCCCCCTGCCGGGGTCCCAGCGGTGCCCGGCGCTGGCACTTACCACCCGGCGCTCAGGGGGATGCCGTCCTCATGGCCCCGGCCGCCGGCCGCTCCGCCACGCTGGGTCTCCCGGGGGCAGCAGGCTCTGGGGGAGCGACACGAGGGGGATGAAGCCCAGGGAGGAAGAGCAAGGGTGTTCCTCCCCCAAACCAGCCTGACCCAGCTCTCCGTGTATTTTTTCATCAGCCCAGCCTTCCTTCCTCCCCCGAGGCCGCCCCGTAGGCACCGGCAGCGACGGGGAGGGCTCCGCATGGCCGCGGACACGTGTTTCGCCCAGCTTCGCCCCAAAACCATCCCCAGCCCCATCCTCTTATGCAATCCCCTGCCAGCGGGTGCCAGGGCTGGCCCAGCAGCCACCTCGCCATCCACTTTGATTTGCTCCGGATCCGGCCGTACGCTCTACAAAGCCTCCTCCCGCCGCCCCGGCCCTCCAGCGCGAGCAAAGGGATTTTTTTTCCAGCCACTGGCCCAGCAGCGGCGCGAGCTCGGCCCGTTCTGCTTTGCAAATTAGCACGAGGTTCTGCCAGCACGGGTCCTGCCGGGGAGCTTTATGGCTGGGGATGAAAGCAGGAGAGAACAAACGCGCAGCGTGAGCGCCTGGCACCGCGCGCAAGCTGGAGCCTGCGGGAAAAAAAAAAAATAAAGTGGTCTTCCCACTTCGGAGCCGAGCAAATTTGATCTACAGTCGTTGGAAGAAAATAAATATGGAATACCGCCAGGTCACTTCCACCGCGCTTTTAATCTATTTACTTTTTCCCAACTCACGGTAAGCGAGAAGGATTGTGGAGAGCAAACATTTTATTTTATTACTAATTGCTCTGTTATTTTATTAGGCTGTATTAGTAAATTTACTCAGCCTGGAAAAAAAAAAAAAGAACCGGGGCTTAGTAAGAGATCACCTAATTTAGTACACAACTCTGTGCCGAGTCATTATTTTCTCAGAAGCTGAATTAGCGGGAAGCAGCCCACCGCTGGTTCACTCCTCGTGTCGGGCAGGGACGGGAGCGTCGTTAGGGAGAGGCTCGTCACCCCGGCACGGCTGGGCCCGGGAGGGGAAGGAGATGGGGAAAGGGAGCGGGAAAGGGAAGGGGAAGGGAAGGGGAGATAGCAGGGTGCAAAGATGGCAGCAAATGCGCTCGATGCACTAAGGAAATCAAAGCCAATTACTGTTAACGAAAGCAAACCCAGCAGAGGGTTGCGAGGGGCAGGAACCCGCCGGGCTCTGAACAAGCGATGAGGCAAGATTTGTGGGAAGTGATGGAGGACAAACACCAGAACCACAAATGTGAGCGGAGCAAGAGGTGTTTGCCCAGGCTGCCGAGAGGGGCCGGCGGCATCGCGCTGCCCAGCCCCCCGACGGAGCCGGGCTGGGGGTCCCGGGCACCCCCATGCTGGGGGGCATCTCCCCTGGCATCTCGCCGAGTGTGGGTGCTTCCTGGGCACCAAACCCAGGGTGCCCAGGGCTGGAGCCTCGGCGTGCGGGGAGGCTGAGGACGGGCCCTTCGACGGGAGGGGAGGGTTATTAAGCGCATGATTAATTCTGGCACCGGCCCCGGCTGCCTGACAGCTCCTTCTCCAGGGCTGGGGAGAGCGAGCGCGAGAGGTGCTGCCTCTGCTGATGCAGCGGTTGGTGGGATGAAAAATCCTGCAATGCAGCACTGCTTCTTAATGAGCCATTTGTCTTTGAGTCTTCTTGACTCATTACCATGCCGGGAGAGGGATGGGAGTTGCCCCAAGTCCCCATCTGAGCAATTACTCCTGGAGCAGAGCGAGGAAATACGGCCGCGACACACCCCAGCTGCCAGGGATCCCGGCACGGCCGCCAGCGCCGGGACTCCCCGCCGCAACGCAGCCGCCGCTGCGGGGGGAACGGGACCCCCGCCCCGCACAGCACGCGCAGCCCAGCACCGCCCGGACGGACAGACACCCGGGTCCCCAGAGCCAACATCCCCAGGGCCAGGGCCACACTCCTGTGCGAGGGAGCCAGGACACCCCCGAGCTGCCGGGGCGAAGCCAGCGGAGCAGGGAGCCTGGCGCTCCACCTTCGCAAAGCCCAGACCTGGATCTCGGCGGAAGAGCCACCTCTTCAAAAGCCCGGTACGAGCCCGGAACGGCCGGGGCCAGTGGCCAGAGCCCACAGAGAAGCTGGCTGAGAAGCAAAGAAGCGGCCGCAGCAGCATCCCCGGGCGGGCGCGGGCAGAGGCAGGGCGGGCAGGGGTGCGCTGCCCCAAGGCTCAGGCACCCCCGGCGCCCTCGGCCCCCCAGGGATGCTCATCCTGCCCACGGGAGCCAGCACAACACACGGGGAGCCACCAGCTGGAGCCAGGACCCCACGGCCAGAGCAGCAGGAGCGCAGCCAGCCGAGTTGGGAGACCACCCTGGAAGGACCCCCAGGCCAAGCAGCGCCCCAGAGACCCCAGCCCACACCAGCTGGCGCAGGGTTCATGGGCGCTGCGCCGCACGGATGAGCACCCATCACCAGTTATGCCCACGGACAGCTTCCCTCCCACGGACACACTCAACATCTGCCCCTGCTGCCCGGGGCTAGCAGCAGCCAGCACGCTCCCCCGGTGCCCCTCCAGTGCTTGGTGGAAAGGGGGGACACGCAGGTGACCCCAGGGAGCCCGGTGGGACAGAAAGCCAACGCGAGACCAACAGTGTCCACCTGCAGCAAAGGGAAGGGACAAGCAGGGGCATCACCACTCCGTGCTCACCCTGGGGGTCTGCCCACACCCACACCGGGCACCTTGCTCCAGTGCCCAGCGGAGCGCCAGGCGGTGGGCTCCAGACATCCCGCTGGATTCAGACCTGCTCCCGCTGGAGGACCCTCTCCAGGCACCTGGGGCCACGGCAGCCCCCCGGGCGCTGCTGGCTGTGCCAGGACCCCCGGCTGGCAGCGGTGCCGGGTGAACCCCGCTTCCCCACCCAGCTGTGCCGCTTCCCCCTCCGCACCCGCATGGGCCGTGCTGCCTCAGCTTAAAAAGCCACTCATGTCCCCGGCCACGCGGCGTAGTGGCTTAAGCCAGGGATCGCTTCAAAGCCGCTTCGGCGAGCGCGGGGCGGCACGGCGTTAGCGCCGAGAGCAGCGGTGCCGACGATCTCCGGCCGTCCCCTGCCCATCCCTGCCAAGCCAGCGCTTCCATCCCCAGCTCCGCTCCCGCCAGGTGCTCAGCCGTGCCAGGGCTCTCACTGCCACCGGCCATTTCTCCGTTCTGCGCCTTCCCTGCGTGCAGCATCCTCCGCTCCAACCTCAAATAACAGCACCCAGCCCAACCAGTTCCCTTTCAACACCATCCCATCCCACAGCTCTTCCCGCAGCGGGGCCGCAGGGGCCGGGGTTTCCAGCAAGCAGGAGCTGGGAACGGCGAGGAAGCAAAGCCCTTGGTCCCTGTGCCGGCAGGGATGCTCCAGGCCGCCATGCCCCATTCCCAGGCTGTATCCC
>Ga0065711_1046988_pt1 | contig 12585 bp, 13 predicted proteins | sample Hoacrofraction12_FD_59098 | JGI IMG/M metagenome (GOLD analysis project Ga0065711, IMG submission 59098) | Hoatzin crop microbial communities from Cojedes, Venezuela - Epithelial fraction 12 v2 (version 2) | ecosystem: Host-associated > Birds > Digestive system > Esophagus > Crop | place...
CCGCCTGGACAAGGTCCTGTGCAGCCTGCTGTAGGTGACCCTGCTTCGGCAGGAGGGTTGGACTAGATGACCCACAGAGGTCCCTTCCAACCCCTACTATTCTGTGATTCCTCTGGTCATGGGTCCGGCGCTGCCCAGGGCTGCAGGGGGACAGGCATTAGGGCTCCTTCCCCTTAGGGCATGGTCATTTTTCCCACCCTACGCTCATCTGTGTTTTTTTTGAAGGAAAACCAAAGACCTTTCTCATTTTTATCCAAGGTTTACTAACTCCTTGAATATTAGTTTTGATTTTCCTTGTTGTTTTGTTTTTTGTTCGGAATCTTCAATTCTTCAAAGATCTTGTAAAATAGACATAAAAACGCTTATTTTATTTTTTTGTTTTTAATTAAGCCTGCTCACCCCGTAACAGCTCTCTTTCCACCCTAGAAAACCCGAATCCTGCTCCTCATCCTTAGCCCACAACGGCTGTCAGAGATTACCCCATTTGGGCTGATGGGGTGCTCCTCCCTGGACTTCGGCAGCAAAAAGATCTCACCAGAAACCTTTAGCTCCTTGAAGCAGGGACCTTTCTAAATTACTGGAGAGTAAGTTCAAGGACCAAGCCTGAGACGTGGCACACTGCTGCTGTTACCAGGCTGAAATCTCAACAAAAATCACTCCGAATCTGCCCACTGGAGTATTTGGTGCGTGCTGGATGCATCCCACACCCAGAACCCCCACATACTGCATGGGGCCCCGGGTCCTGCCCAGCATGAGACTCGAGAGGGGCCGGTAAGCCCTGCAACGTTTGTCCCAAAGTTGTATTTTCCAGATGCATGTGATGATCCTTTTTGTAACCACAGGACCGTCCTTACTCTTCCCTTCTCTCAGCATCTCAGAAAGCTGCACAATGGAAGCGTGAAGCATCTAACAGAGCTGGAGCTGCCGTGCTGGCCCCGCTAAGACCATCTGGAGGGCCTTGGTCAAAATTCATTGCCTTGTCCTGCTTCAAAGGAGAAAGCATCAGAGGAACCGCTTTCTGTTCCCAGTTCCTACATCTGCTCCATGACCTTAGCATAGGCATTTCACCTTTTAATGCCTCTGTGTCCACATCTGCAAAGATAAACGGTAAAGAAATGCGTGGCATATGAACAGGGAGTGCTGTAGGAAACGTAAATATCACATCAGGGAGGCACTAGTAATATTAATCTGCAAATGAAGGCTGGACAAGAAGCGACCGTCTCTGCAGGACGGTTATATTTTTCAATGCTGCTCTGTTATTTGTCTGCTCTTCTTCTTGCATTTTCTCTCCCAAGCAGTTGTGCTTCTGGCAGGGAAGTTTGCAGCCCTTCCCCAGCCCACCTCTCTCCCTGCCTTTCCCAGAGAGAAATTACAGCTCTCCAGCAGCAGCCCAGAGCCGCAGCAGGCAGGATGCTCATGTTTCACTCTGTGCCTGCGTGACCTTTAAAAATATAACCTTCTAGTGATAGGAAACAGGTAAAGCAGAAAGATGTTTGACTCGAAGCACATGTTCTCACAGCAGCACAACCTCCATGGGGCACATGCGGTGGTGACCAGGCATGGAAGGGCTGCTAAGGCAAGCGATAAAGCCAGCTACGCTGCGTGCCCACAGCTGGAGGGATGCCCTGACACAGACCCGGTGAGTGCAGCGTACAAACACCCTCGCTGCCTTCCCCGTCATGTAGGTCGCTGGTCTGATCTGGCTTGACCGACAGCCCGTTAGAAAAGAGGATCAGCGATGGGTGGGGTGGCACTAGTCAGAAATTACCTAGCAGGGAGAAAGAACATTGAATCACGTACCGAAACGGAGGCAGCCTGGAGACTTGGATTTACAGCTAATAACTTCACTTGCTATTAATCCCCTCACTGCGCAGGAGAGGTTTTAGCAGAGAAATCCACCACAGAGCAGAATTCCATCTGATGCGCGACTTCTCCGCTGCGTTCAGCAGCAGCAGACAAAAATAGGAAGGAGGTGCGAGAGAGATAATTAGCACTGTTCATTTTCACTACAATCAAGGATGAGCAATCACTGCTTCCTTTGTTTAAAACAACAGCTTGTAGGAAAGAAACTTCACTCCAAGCCTGACTAAGGAGGAAAATCAGAAGGTTAGGTAGACCGTAATGTTTCTGGTGTCCTCCAAGCCACACTCAGGGGATTGAGAGAAACAGCCACAGGGCCCAGCGCACAATTCCCAGTGGCACTGACTATTTCAGTAGAAGTTGTAATGCTTTGGGGAATCCCAGCAGCCACCTTTTTGCAAGTGAAAGATCCTCAGGCCTTAGAAAAGCTGTCCTTTAAGCATGGGCTTCTGGTTTTCTCTCTTCACCACTGGGACCTTTGAGAATTAATTTGGGAAAGTACCTGCCTGGATAGTGCTCAGGCTGCGATGGGCAGAGCAGCTGGATACCGACCGGCTATGTTATTCCAATGCACCAGAGGAGATGGATGTTAAGAAATTAATTCCATTTTGCTCTGTCTCAGTACATACCCATTTAACCAGAAATACTGGAGATGTTTTAATCCAACAAGAAGAATATTTTCCACTTACCAAAAAATTTGAATTTCACACTACATAAAAATTTTAGAAGAAAACTTAAAACACCTTGAGTGCTTTCACAAATTATTTTGGGATTTTTTATTTTGAAAGGAGACGTTTTTAAGAAGTAAGATGGTGCATGAAAAATTCAAATCGTCTGTAATTGAATCCAGCAGCAGGACTGATACAAAACCTTGGAAAGAGCTTACCAAATATGCGTATCCTATTATATTTTCAGTTTATTGCTGACACATTTTAGAAATGGAAAGCGAGCAATTACTACAGTTGTATTTGACAAACAATACTCCTGAGACGTAAATTAACAACGCTTGTTTCTGCTGTCTGCATCCTTCTTGCACCCTCTTATAATGCAGGGGAACCACGGTTTGTGCAATGCTGGCAATGAAATATTAAGATGCACTCAGCGGAAAATTGACCTGTCTCATCTTTCAGCTTTGGCTCCAGATTGGGTGCTAGCAGGAGAAGCTAATTTTCCTGACAGGGCCAGCCTGGAGAGCAAAAGCAGAAGAAAGCATCACTTTGAAATCTGTGGAGGCATGTGAGCCATGCAGCCCTCGTGCTGCTTTTTCCAGGATGTTAGGTGAGGGTGGCAGGTTTAAAACAAAGAAAAAGCAGCAGTCCTTCACGCAAAGCCTCGTCAAGTGACGTCACTTCTTGGGGTCTTGGTACAGACCCCGTCAGTCCAGAAGGGCTCAAGGGATGGGTAAGTAGCCCACGAGACGGATCAGCTGAGAGCCATGATCTACAGCAGAGATGGGGCAGCGCAGCCCCGAATGGGGACCATGCCTGCTGCCAGCCACCCACGCATCCAGAGCAAGGCAAGACCATCACCGAAACCCACGCAAGCAAGATGTAAATGGTTAAATGGATGCTAAAACTGTGTGCAGATGAGACATGAGCGTATCAGGGGGACAAGAGCTGCCAGGCAGCTGTGGCTCTGGGGGCTGTTTGGGCCAGAGTGACACTGACCAAAAAGTTATTTGATTGAATTTTGCCTCGGTGACCCGACTACCTGGCTGCAGCCCAGCTTTTGATGTCTCATCAGCCTTTCTCGAGCCAGAAGGGAAATGCTGACCCATGGCCAAAAAGCAAAAACAGGGGAGACTAATTGTTTTGGACAGGCATTAAAAAAGTAAAAATAATAATATATATATTAAAAGAGTCTTAAGCTACTAGATTAAAGAGACCAGGAGGATTTCATATTTAATTGAAATGCTTCCATATTATCTCAGTGACAAATAGGCAGATGCTGGGTCAAGACTACCCTGTGATTTCCAGTCTAATTTCAATGTTGTGCTGCTGCCTGCAGCTGGTAAAGAGATAAAGGCATCAGCCAAGCACGGGAATCCTTCTCCGTGGAAGTGGGTATAGGATCAGAACCCAGGTTTGTAACAAAAACAAAAAAAAGAAAAAGCCCTCAGAGTATTTCTTTGTAAAGAAATGAAAAAGCAAACCCAATTCAAATTGTAGTGCACACTCCACTGCAGATGATACCTGTGCCCCGGCACAAGGTTCTCTCTCTGTGGGGAAGCCTAGTGCACGCCCCGAGCCCCAGCCCCTGCTTCAGGCACCGCTGCGAAACCATTTGGTCAAAGCCAAAAGCCCCAGTCCCCCGGGGCACATTATTTCCATAGCCCAGAACGCTGGATGTGTGGAAAACTTACAGAAAAAATTCCCGTTACCTATAGCGTCTTACTCTGCCCACACTGGGATTAAACTTCTCTGGGGGTTCGTGGCTCTATTCAGGTGACATTGCATATATACTGATAAGTTTTTACCCCTACATACGATCTTGGATATTATAAGCCATCTTTTTCTTCTGCTAGCTGAGGGCCTTGGCACAGTTCCGACATCCTACTGTGACACACACAATAAATAATAAACCTTTGAATTTTTAAGTGGTAATTTAGTACTGGCTTGGGAGTTCTCTCGGATCCTGTGAAAAGGACTCAAATCACACTCAGTTTGCTGTTCTTGGATTACAAATGGATGCTTGCTCCAGTGCAACTTGTCCCCCTGTGAGAGATGTCTTCGCCGCTGCTGCATGGATCTCTGCAGAATACGTGCCCCACACCAGTACTGGGGCCCCCTGTTTCACCTTTTTTTCTAATATAATTCCTTGTCAGCAAGCACCAGAGAGTATCCAAAAAGTGCGCTAGCACTTCAGAGCTTTTTGCTTTTGTTGTTGTTTTATTAAATTTCTGTAATCCCTGGGGAAGCTCAGGCGAACAAGGTGTGCTGCCAGAGAGCAGACTGCGGCGAGGAAGACTAAAGTGCCCAGCTAATGTCCCAAATAGGTCCTTCTCTCACAAAGTGTTCAATTCAATTACAGATCTCATCGTCAGAGCGTCCAGAGATAGAGTTGCAAGAGCAGAGTTTCCTCCAGCACGCGCCCCGTAGGGTGCTATTCATCCCTGTTCCTGTGCCATTTGCTTCACTTACCTACATTACATTTTGTCTCCCAATTTTTGAAAACATTATACAGGGTCAAAAGAATAGGCTGTTTAGATAATAACGGATCTGTTTTCCTGGATTTATAGATCAGTAGTGATATGAGCACTGACAAGTACCTATTTCAAAGTCATTTGTTGCTAGATGATGTGCATGTATATAGATACATTTTTGCTTGTATTGTTTATAAAGTCTTCAGAGGCATATTTATCTCTGTGCATCTGTAGGTGTGTGTATATATAGTTCTCTGCATATATCTGTCTGCTTAGCACCCCCATTAGCCTCTTCTTAATAGCATGGTATGCAGCTCCAAGGTCCCCATTTCTGTACACACACATCTCCTTGCTTTTCACTGCACCTACTTCATTCCCCAATTTCTCTCATCCCCTTCATCCCTGTCTAGGCTCCAGTATCACCTCTTGTAGCTCTTCCCATGCAACCCCTCAGGGATGTTGTGTGCCCAAAAGCAGCTCCCTACACCTGTGGCAGAGGCAGCAGCCGCAGAAGAAAGGGAGAATAAAGATATTGCCTCCTGCCAGCTTGCCACAGCAGCTAACCTTCTTCTCACTGGTCTGGTCAAAGCACAGGCTCTTGCAGCTGGTTCAGAAACCCTAGGCAAAGCTACACCTTGCTATTCATTCTTCCCCCTGTGTACCAAGCAGATAGTCTCAGAAAGGCCAACGAAGCAGACCAGACAAGCACAGACTTTCTAAGCCAAGCCAAAAATACGGGTGAGCCAAATATACCCCCAAACCCAACAACAAAAGGAATAGTTCTATTTTATTTTTCCAATTATTATAACTTTAAAAATGTCTTCCCTGTTTTTTAATAAAAAAGACAGATCAACCTGTGTGGGAGAACTAAAGAGAAAGCACATGTCTATAACCGGCAGGCAGCTTTGACTTCAGCTATAACTTGCGCCTCTTCCTAACATCTCCCAAACAGTCACCGAGAGTGCAGAGCAGGGCGGCAGTGAAACAGCTCTGGGTTTGCTCATACCTGACTCGCCGGCCGTTGAATTCCCCCCCTCCACCCCTCCTGCACCAGTGGTCTCCCCTGCTGCCATCGCTTCCCGTGAATCTCTTTGGGCACCCCCACAGCCGCATCTCGGGGGCAGCAGTGAGCGTAGGAGGGCTACAGAGCTTCAGTCCTCGCTTCTAAAACTGAAACTTGGCAAGCTTTAAACATAACTGACCCTTGCCGGCATCATGCAGCCGGAGCCAGCTGTGCACTAGGATGAAGTCCGGGCACTTGATGGTAACAGATACTGGTAACCCTTACCGGTGGCTCACTGGGAGGACTGGCATAGCTCAGCAGGGCAGCAGGGGAAAGGTCTGCCTCCCAGCTATAATTAGCAAGTAATTCAGCACGACAGGAACGGATCAATGGACCAAAGCAGCTGGTGCCCTCGCGCTATAAGCGGTTCAGAGGTTTTATTTCAGATGAGGTCAGGTCTGGTCCCCCAGACTGTGTCCCTGACGCTAGGACCAATTGGTCTGGGCCACCCCAGATGGGGCCAGACCAGTTTTGATGTGCACGTGGAGGCGGCTTCCAGTTTGGTTTCCTCTCCAGGTACCTGGGTTGCTTACAGCAAGGCACCATGCCAGCACATCCCACATCCCGACACACGACTGCTCCGAACCACAGGGCAAGCCGGAGGCGAGGAGGCACAGCCCCAAGCTCTCGGGCTTGCATCTCTGTGCTGGAGGAAAACGAGAGTCGAGCGCAAAGGCAGCGGCCCTGGCTCCGTCCTGTCGCTAACACGCACTGCTGGCAGGTAACGGTGCCTGAGTGCACAGTTAAACTGCAGGCACAGATCTGCCCTCTCCCAGCAGCTGGTCCCTTGGCCCCCCCACCTCCCAGAGGTTTTAGTTACAAAACCTCCCATGGTTTTGCCATGGCAGACACACGCAGGGAATGAACAGGTCTCACAGGGGTGGTCCTGCGGCTCTCCGCACCCCACGAGGTTCGTTGGTACAGGGATGGGGATCGCTACAGACCATCACATCCTTAAACTGGAAATGAGAGAAGGACAAAGCAGAGGCAGGCAAATTGCACGCTGCGTTACAGACCGGGGAGCTGCTGCTGACTTTACCGGGGAAATGTCACGCCTCTGGATAGCCTTGTGCCCAAGGTGACAAGTGGACACATCCATCACAGCTTGTGGCGTCACTTGACCTTTGGGGGAGGCTTGGGGGATTTTTCTTTCCTTTTTTTTTTTTCCTTCTTGCTTATCTGCATGAGAGAGTTTTAATTAGCTCTGAAATGCCATTAAGAAATCAAGCAGGCCAGGTTTGTCATGGGGGTAAATCTCCTGGCGTCACCCATGTTACTCAAGGGATCAACATTCTCCTTCATGGTTTTTGTGGCCATGTTGTGAAATATGTAGAGCAACAAATAGATGTTTTGACTGGAAATAAATTACACCAAGGAAACATTTCCCAATTTTAGCACCCACTTGACCTAGGACAAAACCAGCAGCAGCCGTGGCTCCCCGTCAGCCGCAGAGCAAAGCAAAACAAACTCTTGCATCAGTTTGCATAGCTGAGGCCCCAGATGGCCACCACCATCCCTGTGCTATTAATAAGGACTATTTTGGAACAGATGATCATTTCACAAGCAACCAGTCTTTTTATTAGCCTTATTATCGTTACCGCCAGCTGCAAGGTGTTTCGAATCCCTCGTGCATTGCAGATGTAGTCTGACCAAGAGACATGATGGTGCAAGCGAGGATGAGGAGCTGGCCTCTCTGTCCAGTTTTAGCACTGGGAAAGCTGATGGCCCCCGTCTGCCCGCTCAGGTCTTTACAGTAATGACCCGCAGCAGCTATTTTTCATTGCTAGTCGCAAAAGAGACGGCGCTGTTCAAATTATCTGGGTTAGTCCCCTCAGGTATCGCTGCTTCCCTTCCTGGCACACGCTCTGCAAACAGAGTTTGATAACTCAAAGTGGCAGAGCTGTTCCCAGCTGAGACAAGGCTTCAGCATACTTGTTGCTTTTTATAGATTAAACTCTTGCAAAACAATGTATTCTGCGTGTTGAAGAATCAAACCACATTAAAGAAAAAAAGGGAAAGCGGGAAGGATGATGAGGCAGCGTCAGCCCAACACAGTACCCCGAGGGGATGCCTGCTTGGAAGCAGTCTTGAAACTTTTACTAATTCAACTTTCTGTCACATGAAGAGGCAGGAACAGGTTGGGGATTTTTTTGCTATATGCTTTTGATTAAATGCTAATGCTGTCATTGACTTCTGTTTCCAATTAAGTGTCTTCTACAACAGGATCTTTTGGCCTACCTGCCACTTGGTCCTCTTCACCAGCATTAAGAGGACAGAGGTAGTACAAAAAGCTTTGGTAGGACCAAGCTCAGTTTTCAGATGAGTTGTTCTCCCATCATGATTCTGCACAGCAAGGGGTGTAGCATGGGGTGGGCAAAACCCATCCCTTGCTCCTGTGACAGCAAGCTCTTCCCAGCCGAGGTGGCTGGCAGCAGTTGGTGCCCGGTCCAGTGGCCACCGGGAAGGCACACACCCGGACGCGATGCTCCCCATAGCCAGGCTGCTCCAGGCACCCGCTTCACCATTGAGCTACAGAAAGCAGAGCAATTCTCATACACCCACCCCTTCATCCTAAAGGCTGCCTACCTATGGATTTTGCAGCATCTATGAAGTCTTTCGCAGTTTTGGGGAGAAGCCAAAAACCAGACTTATAATGGAAACTCAACCTCAGCCTTCGGCGTAGTTTGGCAGCTCTAATCCTATAATAAACCCAAAGCACACGTGAGCCTGCAAAACACTGCGGTGAATTCTCTATTTCTGTCTGCAGTATTTTTAGCAACCAGGGTCATTCTTAGCCTGTGGTGTTTTTTTTTTTTCCCCTCTTTCAGTGTAAAGATGTTGTCAAAATACAAGCTTTGCTCGCTGTGCAAGCAAGCAGCAGTTAATTCAGATAGACACACCTGAAATTTCAAAACAAGAAATGCTCAGAAAGATAATTCCTGGCATGCTATAAAATTCAAAAATGTGAAACTGTTACCTCTGGCAAACATTTCTCCACCGGATATATCAGTGGACCGCAATGAGGAAACCTGTGAAAGAGGAGGGAAAAAGCCAGAGCTGAAGTTTTACAGATAGCTTAAGGAAAAGGAATCCTAAATCTTGAGCAAATGGTTGTTTTTGCATTGTGGCAGAAATGTCTGTTTCCTTAACAGAGGATTACAATGCGATCTGCATTTTTGTTTAAAAATACTTCTCCCACTGTCTGGGCTGCAGTGTAAACAGGATGCACTGAAATGTCAGCCCATCCGTGGGTTTTGCCATGGCAGACACACGCAGGGAATCAACACACTCGTGCTCATAAATCTGACCCGCTTCCCCAGAATAGATGTCTGCTACCCTGATGGAGTCATCTTTCTCTGCTCTCCGTTTGCTGGGTGTCGGGAAATGCAGGGGCAGGAGACTCGATGGTTGCAGCTAACGGGACCGAAGGGGAAGGCTGGGGGAAGAGCCTGGGGGATGCACAGCCTGAGCTGAGCCATGCAGGAGGGGGTCCTCAGCGAGGACCCCAAGCCTCGCTGCCTGTGTTACCTCCCTTCCCCATGCCATTCCATGGAACCCATCCTGGCTGGCTCCCAGTGGTTACCAGTAACCTGGCTGCCTGTGCGGAGTTAGCTCACATGGGGCTGGTCCGTTCTGTAGGTGACTCATCACCACAGATGTCAGGAAGGGGCCAAGACGTTTGTCTTCGGCTGCTGTTCATATCAGTACAAACTTAAGAAATACCTAGGGACTTTCTTATTTTTTAATTTTTCTTCATTAAAAAAAGTAAGACAGGGATCCCACAATCCCCTCCGGCACAAGCACCATCTTTGCCAGCCTCTAGGCAACAGTTAAAACACTGGTAGTTTCTCAGAATCAAGTAAATTAAAATTTACACAGTGAAATGCTGCTGATACCAGATCCAACCCTTTCTCTTCTGCTTTCCTCTGTCAAAAGTTGCCCACATTCAATCTCTTAAAAGACAGAGAAGTGCAATCTATGAGAAAGCTCTGCTATTATACAATCCCTATTCAACAGACTGCCTGTGACAAGGCCACTACCCCTTAGGTGATGCTGGTGTCTGGACTGCAAGAACTAACACTTTCCTTACCGTACCCATGAGCTTTGTACAACACCTATTGTGCAGTGTAAGCATCTTCCCTGTAACACTCTTGCAACAGGTCTTCAGTAGTAAAAATGTTCTTGCTTCTGCATTTTCCTGAGCCCTGATCCAACACAGCACTTGAACACTAGTTACCTTTAAGGATGCCTGTGATCACACCGAAAACAAGAGAACTGCAGCGGCCTCCCCACAGACAGGGACTGTGGGTTTCTGAAAGTCTCTAATCAGATTTTAGAAATAAATTTTACCTGGAGCCCACCCTGATGTTAAACACAGCCTCATGTATTTTGACTACTAAGACTTGGGTCAACGAACGTGCTCAAGTGCTTCAGCACTCCAAGACCTTCTTCAGCGCAGGAGTTACACACGGATTTAACAAATGCCAAATCTTTACCGACATCCCAAAGGTCTGACGAGAATAGCAATAGGTAGCTCTGGTGGGTGCAGCCACATTAAACTGAATTATCCCACAAGCTCATGTGTCTGCAGGGATTCTTAAAAACTGATGAACAAATTTCTTTTCTCCAGTGATGGTTTCCAACCAAGCTAAAACTGGGAAAAGGGTTTAGGGAAGCACATTTCCCTCGACTGTCATCTCTTCACAAAACAAGATTCCCAGAAGACCAGCTGGGGTTTTATGGAAAAGCTATTGCCATTACCTGGGCTGTGGCAAAATATTTGTCAGCATATCATGACTACCAGGGCTAAGGATGAAACTAGATTGCTTAGAAAATTACTTCACAAAATGAAATGAAGGCATTTGTTTCAACTCGGTGAGCATAAACTGCCTCTTAAATGAACAATCTTCTATTTGGTTTGCTTCCTTCAGGTTAATGAATGACCAGATAGGCTTGTTTTTCAGTATGTAGCCAATAACTACAAACATCAAGGTCCCTTGAACCATATCTTTACTGTCTGTATTTCAGCCCAGAAATCAATGAGAAGAGTAAGGCTACCGCTAATTTTCTTACAGGTGGCTGCAAATCTTTTACAAAACAGGTTTTTCACCAAGATATTCTTGGTGTCCCTCCTCTCAAAAGCTGCCTTATACTCCAGCGGTATGAGCACCTGCGTAAAATATCTGTTACATCGTCTGCAGCTCAGTTCGGTCTGCAAACGCGGTCTGTAACAAGCACATACATCTGCTAAAATACAGCACACGTTGAAGAAGGTGAAGAGGAACAAAACCCACGGATAAACAGCTGTAACATCAACAAATTATGAGGTGCAGGTGGGACCCAGACTGCCCGTGAGAGCTGAGAGCCCTCTTGCTTTGTCTCTGCTGGCAGGGAGTGGGAAAATGTAATGGCAGACACTGTTAACGACCCTGTGGTGGGGGCACAAATTTGAGCATTGATGCCTTTTCCACATTGGAAGTGTTGCAATGTTGGACCGTTCCTGGATTTGCCAAGAAACCCCTCTTCTCTCAGTAGCCTGCACGTATTTTTTTTTCCTTAAGAATTTTAAGGAGCGCACAGATGCCACATATAGACATAGCTGCCCTGTCATCAACGGAAAGAGTTTTATCTGCTCTGGTACGCCGTGGGTGAAGGTCGAGGAAAGCCAGCTGGGATGGCTAGGATGTTTCGGGTGGGCTGGTGGGTCAGGAACTGCACTTGGGCTTCTGCTGACAGATTTTGGCTGAGCTGGCAGGTGCTAGAAACAGAAGATGAGGAGGAGGCGGTGGCGGGCAGGAATAGTTGACCAAGCACAGTATTTACTGCTAAGAAACAAAATGCAATGGTGTAGGTAGGCCCAACACATGAAAACCCCAATTCTCTTCTCTTTGTCTTTCATTGAGAGCAAGGAGAAATTTTAATACAAAACCACCCCACAACCCAGTCAGAACTGGTGTTGGTGTTACTAGCACGGAAGCAAGGCCACGTTTCTCCCGCCCAGCCCAGCCTGGAGCACACCTATACGTGACCTAGGAGTTTTACTATGTCAACTTTTTGGTTGGGGCCGTCCAAACCCAAGAAACCCAAAAGAAACGTGGAGGATCTGGACAGCGATGCAACACGTACTGCCTGAAATCTGTGCTGCGTCCCCAGCTGGCAGGCAGCATCCCGGCAGCAGGAGCTCTGTCCCTACGACTGCTCTGGCAGAGTGTCACCTCTTGCTCATCACCCCTATGTTTCTGGCCCTCTTGCTTGCAGAGCAGCGTGTGAAAACATGCCCCTACCCCCGCCCCAGAAAGAGCCAGGAATTCACTGTTGCTTTTTTTGCTGAGGAGATTAGGATGTTTTTATAGCATAAAAACATCTCGTAGTTTCAGGCAAAGGATGGGCTGCCTCACGACTTTGAATGCTAGGAGCTGGCAAGGCAGGGAAGGCGAAGAAGAAGCTGGCAGCTAACTCTGAGAAATCAGGCTGCCTTTTTCCCTCCTCCCCTCCCACTCTTTCCCTGCACCAGATGTCA
>Ga0065711_1046993_pt1 | contig 12585 bp, 6 predicted proteins | sample Hoacrofraction12_FD_59098 | JGI IMG/M metagenome (GOLD analysis project Ga0065711, IMG submission 59098) | Hoatzin crop microbial communities from Cojedes, Venezuela - Epithelial fraction 12 v2 (version 2) | ecosystem: Host-associated > Birds > Digestive system > Esophagus > Crop | place...
TAGGCCGCTTAAGCAAAACAGTTAGCATAACTGAACAGGCCCCTGGAAAGGGCAGCTAAGAATAGCAATTGAGAAAGTTCTGATAGTGCACATGATGTGGGTTAGCAAAAACAAGATGTGTTCAAGGATGTGGAGGCAGTCTGTTGCTATTGGCGTTAGTGCATAGTTGCCAATCATAAGGGAAAATGGGGCACGTGAACAGCGCGTGATTTATGTCTGTTGCCTATCTGAATAAGCGTGATCGCATGTGCAGATATGAAAAATGTATATAACCACGCAAGTGGAGCAATAAAGTGAACTGACTGTGCATTGCATCAATGTGTGAGAGTCATTCCTGTCCCTGCATGGATGCTGAAACTCAGCAAAGACTCATCCCAAAATTTAGAGCAGGAATCAAAACTGACACCAAGAAGTTAAGTGAGGTAGCAGCTTTGGTTTCCAAACACTTAACCAACAACGTCTTTAATCACAGAATGTTAGGGGTTGGAAGGGACCTCTGTGGGTCATCTAGTCCAACCCCCCTGCCGAAGCAGGGTCACCTACAGCAGGCACGACCCTTCATGAACTAGGCTGATACTGCGAAAGTCTCCCCAGCCCTGCTCATGTTTTGAACTGGGACACGGCTCAGGTGGCAGTTGTAGATGTGCTAGAGATGATCAACAATTTTTCACGAAATGGGGCTGTACCCTAATCCCCACCCTCCCTTTTGATATATGAAAAAATCTCTTCTAAAAAACAAGCAAAAAAAAAACTAAGCAAAAATTAGGAAGTAGGGGGAAAGAAGCATCTTAAAGGCTAACTCTGTAACTCAGTGCAACTACAGACGCTATAGCAGAACCTTCAGCCACAGGACAACAATATCCTGGTATTGATCAGCTCTTGACCTCTAAAGATATTCAAGGTTCACACCAGTTCATGCCAAATTCTCATGAGAAAGTCATGGGACAGTCACTATTTTCATTTTATTGAGTTTCTCATTGCATACTTGTGGCCCAGCCTTACACTCCTCACACTGCAAGAATTCCCAAAGGTAACTGAGGCGTTCAAAGAAGGGGAGCAATCTCATGTCTGTCTTTGGGTTTGCCCAGCTTCATAAACTCCAATGACTCAAAAATTCACACAGCTAAATCACCCGTGGATTAGCCACATTCAAAATGCCAAAAGCTGTAAGACACATTTAGTCTGTCAACACAAGAAACACAATTTAACAGGTTGCTCTCTCCTGTCCTATCCTAACTTTGGGCAGACTAAAATTCTTGCACAACTCCTTGAGCAAGCATGGCACGTGACACCATTATATTCCATTATTACTGCTGGGCCCAGCAAGCATACGTACACACACACACATGTATATACATAAAACATATATGTGCACCTTGTCGCATTATCTCGCTTTACCCTTTCCATGAAGCAGTAAGAAAAAAGCCATCCTGCTACCCAAATGTACAAAACAATACTCAAATAATTTTAACTCTCAAAATAGCACTTGCAGTATAGTTACCATTTATTGGAAGTCTGTTTTATCCAGCTTCTTGGTGAGAAAATTCTTGCATTTCAATAACTAAGCAGTATCTATGACAGTATCTATGACATTTATAAGAAAACTAATTAAAATAAGAGACTTCAGAGGCTCCAAAGCCAAGTAGAGGTAAGTCACAAGTTTTTCTGTCACGATTTTCTAAAGGCATTTCAGACTGCTCTGACATAACAGCATTCAAGGTCTCCTGTCAACATGCACAGAAAAATGTTCTCCCAGTTCTGCAAAGGTATGCACCAGTGACTTCTGTACCAGGTAAAGTTTTCCTAACTGTATTTTGAATTATACTGTAAATCCAAAGAACAAGACCGACACCTACTTACACTTGCTATAGCATTAGCTGTGTCTAGATCAAAAAGACAAAACATGACTTTGGTACTAACGACTCAATTTTTGCTCACAAAACAATCTGTAGGTACCGTAGAGAGGCTGGCCTAATGCCTGCTTCTGCTGTGAGGGCATATCTTATCTAGATTATCTGAATAAATGATGAATGACAATAGAGGAATGGTTTAAACATGTTTAAACATGCATATTTGCACATTTTCCAGATATGAAGACAGATATGATAAAACAGTATCATTTTAAAGGACCTTAACTCTTTTTCCTGTATTTGACTGCTTGGGCTGTAAACACTAATTTTGGACCACTTCATCTGTTCACCTTCCCAAGCCAAATAGACAGATGGACCAGGGAACCGCAAAGTTAAATTACTTTCCCTTTGTAATCATTAATCTGATTCCTTTAGAGAACACGCGTATTTCAGGGTAAGCTCAAATTTTGGGGGGAATATTTAAGAGAACCTGAAACTTTGCAAAGTACTTATTGCAACAAAAAACAAGAAAAAGTAGTATAGCCCCAACATTGAGGTCATTAATATATACAGCCTGCCTAAACTTTTCATTTCACATCCTAAACAACGTTACATTGTACACCTAAACAGCTGCCACTCTCAGGATATCATAAAGTCATTGCTATGTGATGCAATTCCCATTTTTACAACACATACTGACTCTCTGAAATAAAACACACTACACAAATTCAGGGAATTTATTATCAGTGATAAGCATTTACTTGCCATTCTTAGGCATTAACATCAATAAGTATTCTGGAAAAAAGTTCATATGGAACACCAATTCAGTTTGCTTGCCCCCCCCCTTTTTTTTAAAAAAAAAAACAACAAACAACTTAACTAGACTTCATACGCTGTTGATAAAAGACATCAACAAGGAAGAATATCAGCTGATTTTCCTAAACAAAACCCCACTAACAATTTACCCTAGCGTACTGCAGAACACTGAAATAAAAACACTACAATTTCTCCAATGTGCATAAAAATCATGGTAAACTCATTTACTGAAAGTAGAATAGAAATCTAATCAAAGAAAGCTGTATGGAATAGATATATTCTATATAGGAATAATGAATTGCAGTTCAAATTAATTCTTGTGCAAGAGAAATAGTTGGGAACAAATAAATCGGTCTCCTAAAACACTGTTGGAGAGTGAACTCGTTTGGGAGCTACAGCTGTTGCACTTTAGAGATTTGGATTAAAATACATCATTATCTTTCCGTTAATACTCTTTCATCGACCAATCAGCGGTCATATGGTGTTTACCAACCCTGGTCACTTAACCCACTTGAATGGCCTTTGTGCTATAATTTGTACTTCAATACAATCAGATTACTTCTAATCTAAGTGATTTGTGTCCTTTATGGGACAGATAAACACTAATCCCAAGGTTCCTAAAACACAGCAAGCCTAAACAGCGCCAGTATAGCATCCACTGTCAGCTGTTTTAATAGAATATTTCATTCAAGTTGGGAAATATTTGATTTGATCATACTAACCCTGCCTTTTAGACACTCATTCCAAATTCCTTACACAGATAAAGTGTCAGCAGACACCACCACTCACATATACAAAATCAGCATCAAATAATACGTAGATACTACTTTTTGATCAAATTATTTCACAGGAAAAAATATTTATTGTTCAAAGGTAGGCTAAGCAAGGAGGAACATTTTAAAACTCCTTGCTCAGCAAGGAGTTACACATGGTAACGGCCCACAGTCTGCCTCTTCAGAATGGTTCTCCAAAAATTCAGCAGTTAAAGTATCCTCAATCCTTCCTGTTCTTCAGGTAATCTTGGGTGACACATGGAAGAAATTGCACTACAATGCAAGTCTAACATCTAATTATATTTAACAGTAATACGCTTAGGCTCTGATCTCACAAATGCTTCTGCACAGGTCGGTCAGTGAGCATGTGACAATCTCCCTAGAAAAGGAGGGACACACTGATGTAAATATAGCTGCATGATTGGAGCCAGGTACATCAATGTATCTGTACCTCGAAAAATGCCAGAGGTTGGAACGAGAACTATTGAATAATTCCATGATAACCTCATGGTGACAGCAAGTATGACAACACCTTCATACATCAAGATATTATCAGTGTCACTCTGTTATATTCACATATTCACCAACACATATACTTCTTACCTCGAAAAATGTGTAACTAAAATTCCAGCTCCCTACGAAACATATCACCTTGTAAAATATAACTGATCATATCCCAAGTTAAACCAGAATAAGCCTACTCAGAATTGGATAAAACATTCCCGCCCCCCAAAAAATAAGATGCGGGATGATCTTAATAGCATCTGTAGCTATTACCTTACACAAATCTAAGCACATTTACTTACAATACCTCAGCATAGGTGCTTATATTTCATATTAACTAAAACTCTTTCCTAGTTGATGACCTAAACTAGAAAGTCCATTTTCTTATGGTATCCTCACTCACATGCAGAGACACTCTCAGTAGATGACCTCAGCCTACCTTGTAGCAACGAGCAAGCTAACACACGCAGAGAATCAGGAACCACCACCACTGCCAAAATTCTGTTTTACAACTGAGTAGAAACCTGACACACAAACCTTTACAGAGCCTCCATGGAGATTTGAGAGGAGTTGAGGCAGATCATCTTACGTAGCGGTACATAGGGCATGAGGGGGATTGCGCTATGAAATCCGCCATTCTGGCAGTGAGTACTTCCAGGATTACTCAGTGAATGGCAAGTATACTCCTTACTCTACTCTGGAAACGGCTCTTCCGATGTTCCTTGTACTTTGAGCTAGAGCCCTGTTAGGTATTACAAAACAGCCTCCCTGAAAGGTCTAGCAGAAATTACAGCTTGAGATTTCCCTGAAGTTGCAACACTCTCAGAAGTGCTGGGAAAGCTTCTATAATTCACTTCTGGAATTACAAGCTAACACATCACCAAACACAGAGTTTAAGAGGACTGATCTGCCTTTCCAAGAGCAGTAATCTTTGCTTTTCGCTAATTTCTAAAGCTCTGCCACAACCTCAGAAGGTTGCATAGTTCCTTGAATACTGTATTTCTGTTATCTTAACTGCAACCATGAAGTAAGCACAAACTGCAATTGTAAAATGACAAGTCACAGTTTTTCTTCTACTGACATTTAAATGAATGACAAGTGTCAAATGCCCAGAAGCCAAAGATACAAATACAACAACGACCTGCACAGCCCACTTGCACAATTAGACCCACTGCCAGGGCTTGGAAGACACTTGGAAGAAAGAGAGTGATGTTATTTTTTCTACCCAGATACCTAAAAATTCCTTGACCATCTGTCCCCCCAAAGACTGCTGGTTCCAAAAGATATTATAAAGTCTGCAAACACTGAACAAATATTTACGAATATGAGAAAGTGATCAGAAATTTGAAGAAAGAACTTATAAATTCTACAGATTCTTAAATAATTAATGAATAAACACCTGGCGACAGCAAAACATTACCAGCTGTGAACCCCAAAATATGTCAGAAAGCATGTCTCCCATCATGGGAGTAGGTAACACGCTTCACTTACAAACTCAGTACTTTATGTGTACAGGGTCATATAAACTGCAAAGGTGACACAGAGTTCTTTGAAGCAAGTCCAAACTTCACCGGCAGGGGGGGGAGGGCAGGGAGAAAAAAAGAAAAAGGGTGGACCTACAGATCTCTCCGGACAGACCACAACTCTCAGATGCGAGCCAGCAAGATACTAGCCTTCGTGGCTCCACAGAGACAGGACTACAGATTAAATAAGGAATGGACACTTCCTGGAATGTGTAGGAAATGCCTATAGATCACAACAGATTCAGAATTAAATACGTGTGTGTCCAACACGGATGCTAGTAACCGGTATAGCTATAACGTTACTGCACTCTGGGCAGAAAGTGATAATTCTTGAACTTAAACTATGCAGCTGCACAGCAAAATAAAAAGGGTATATCCTATTTAGTAGACCTAAACTACTTAGAATCCAGAATCAACTAAATTGAGTTTACAGTACTGTAGCTAAGAATATCAGAACCATCATATCAAAGATGTTATAAAGCCAAATATTCTGAAACTAACAGAAATCTAACCAGAAAAATTGCAGGTGTAACAGTAACACAGCAAACAATTACCCCTTTCTTCAAAAAAAGTTACTTCAGTAGTCAAAGTAGCCATTTGAAAAAAAAACATCCCCAAAATGCCTCAGCTAACAAAACCAGCTGGCCTGCTAAGAGTTTTCCAGCTCATTAAATCATGCAGGAATACTGGACTACTATTTCTCTAGTATCAAGAAAAAGTTAGAGCTAGACTCCGAATATGCGAAACAGCTGCATTAAGCTAAGTTTGAGCAAGAAAGATTACATCTGCATTTCTATTCTTACCTGTTGTATGCTTTAGGGAAGAGCCACGTACCCTCCTCGCTCCAATGAATTGTGTATGTGACAAGGAAGCAAACAACCATAAGTCACAGCAACACGGACTTTTACATCCTTGCCATAATAAATGAGAAGATGCTTACGGCTGCTTTCTTCTCCAGCACATCAGCCATCTAGCTAGGGGAAACCATTAAACAACTAGAGGTGTGAACCCATTCTAGCTTTCCACGTCATTAAGTCATATATCATTTTTACGTAGGAGTTACGGAGCTATAAATCATGTGAGACAGAATGAGAGTTAATTAAAGGGTCAGTTAAGCATATAATTTTGCATTGTTGCCTATCAGAGCGCTCTAAAATTGACCATATTTTGTATAATATGTTGTTAAAAATTAAAAGACATTTCAAGCAGATAGGTATTTTATTCTAAGAGGTGGGCATTGCTATCTGAAAGACATCAGTATTGAATTTCCTAGCATGGAAGCCCCATGGAACCATGAGTTAGCCTTTTTTTCTTTTTTAATAACAGACTTAACTCTGCCTTGCATACGTGTTGCATTGCAGTCTTGTATACAGTCTTTGAACTTATTCAATGTTTTTTTCCAATTACAGAAAACTCCTACGCCTCTAAGGACAGAAATTCACAACCCAAGAAATCTCGACATGCACTAAGGCAAAGCATTAATCAAAAGCACCTAAATTTAGCAGTTAAACTTAAGTGTGAGCACTTCAGGCTATGTACAGGATTCCTTCGCCAGTAAGGTATGGTTCACTAGAGGAAAAAAACGACTTTATTTCCTGATACCACATTTCTCAGTCAATGTAATTATGTGGCAAAAAGTCTTCTTTGAAGGGTTAGAGGTAAATCTGATGCAGACATGTTAACTGAAATAGATATATATCACAACCCAAGGGGGCTTTTAAGTATATATAATGCTACTGTGACACCTAGAGCATCCACTAGTGAGAAACCCATTATACCAAGGCCATATAAAAATACAGCATGAGGATGATTCTCTAATTCCAAGAGCTTTTTCTCTAAAGGATTTTTATAGAGATACAGATATATGTGTTATTTTTATTCCTTTTTCACCTTCTTTTTAGTGACCTAATAATTGTAGCAACTAAAGCAATTTATCAAATGCAATAAAATTAATCTCAGAGTTATTATTAACTATATACATTTTAAAATATACAAATTCACCAGTCTCAGTAACATGTAACTGCAAGGAATAGTCAAGTGCTTCTATGGCAGTCTTATACTTCATTTTCATAACTTTCGTTTCCCACCAAATACCTTAAAACAAGGAACAACATACTTTTTCCACTTTCAATGTACACACAGGTTTGACATGTAAACTTCAAAAATAAAGAGCATTCTTCTCTTACCAAAGGAAAAAAAAAATGGTGTGTGAAACTTTTTTTTTAATATTTTTATTTCAGGTTTGACTGACTGGAAAAGGGACTCAAAAATGTTTTTATCAAAAATGGGGCAGCATTCAACTGAAGATCCACATTTTACTTGGGTATCCCAAGCATCCCAGCGAATCACTGGCCACTCTTGCAGTTTGCAGAGCTAGGCTTCAATCAGAAAGGGGGACATGGATCAGATACACAACCATGTGAAATACTAAGCTCACCAGCCCAATGCAGGGGTCAAGAAATGAGAAAAGCCAAGAAATACAGCTACTGAAGGAAAGGCCAAAGCCCAAGGCAATAAGCTGCCCGAGGGGCCCACAGCAAGGCAGATGTGGAGGATGGTCAGGAGTGGCAGGGACAAACGGCAGGGGCCCAGCACGGCTGCCTACAGTCAGCCCACATAGCCACAGCTCGCCCTCCAGAGACCTTCAAACCTGAAGCAATCTCAAGGAAGCTTTTCATCTTCACACTATCCTACTAACTCTAAGAAGCATTTGGAAGTACTCTGATAAGTGATTTAAGTTTTGCCTGTGGCTTTTTGGAATAACATAAAATACAAATCCTAGTAACTAGTATTCTAGAGAGACTCTGACAATGCTTAAAAAAAAACAAACACTAATGCCTGTTTTTGAAAACTAGCCTGTTCAGAAATGCAAGCTGAAACGATCCTTTTAAACTACATAAAATACTTTCACGGCCCAACACCAGCTACTTCAACCTTATAGGTAATTATAAAATATATCTGGTTTTTGCAACAAGTCATTGACATGAAAGGAATTTGAAGGTTTTCATAAGATGGAAGAAGCAGCATGACAGTAGCAACATAACAATAAATGACAGAAATGGAGAAAAAATGTATAGCCAAAAATATAATCAGAAACATTCAAAACTTTGATGCAGTGTCACACAAAATGTGATCCCCAGCTCTGTAAAAACAAGAGCCACTCCACCCAAAGCATAATGTTAATATTACAAACACATTCATATGGCAGTAGTGTACAAAAGCAAATCTGCCAAGACCTCCACACTCAGCATGCAACTCCTAACTGTCCATGACAGTTCCCATCGTTATCACAACCACGTGGTAAAGTAACGCTCTGCTCAACTGTGTGCAGCCCATGAGGCAGGAAGCGGCCACAGTGCTGCACGTGGAGATTACAAACCCCACATGCTCCCACCGGCCACAGACTCCTTGCAGCCCTTCTGTGTCATGTCCTCTCAGGCTTAATGCAACATTTGGCTTTTTTTGTTTTTAAACATTCACCAGATCAGATTAGTATAAATCTTTTCCTCTGAACGAGAAGGAAGTTTTCCTATCCTGACTCAAGACCTACATGTCCACTTTACAGATGGAGAAGACAATTCAAATCCTTTCTTACAAAACTACTATACAAAAACTTGATCAATATTCCAATTTTCAGTTAAGAAAGCAAGGTGAAAAGCTTCTGAGAGCTACAAATAACAAAGGTCCATGGGGTTCCTTTAAGGGCAGAGGTTTTACCAGCTCTTTTAAACTGCAACAATAAACTGCCACCAAGTTATAAGCAGAAATATTGGCTAATGCAAATTCACCGAAAGAGTTAAAAACAAGCACTACAGCATTCCTGTTTTGTCTGCCTCTCGCTTTCTGCTCCCCATCTTATTTGAGTTACAGGATAAATTGTAATCATGAAGGGGACAACTGAGACATCAAATGTACAGGGTTAACATATGGCATTGCAACATAGCTGACAATATAACCAAATTATGAAGTTGACTATATAATCAAACTTTGACATTAGTTCTGTCAACATTTGTTACTACTGATCATCAGTGCAACTTAATTTGATGCTTGCCCAAGTTTGTAAACCTCCATTGTCTGGTTTCTTAAGCTATTTTTGTAGCATTCTTGAGTTGATGAGACTAACCCACACGCCAAGGAAAAACAGCAGAATTTGACTTCAAATGTCTTCTCAAACCTGTTTTGAAAGAGAAAGAAAATGCCAGTGTAGGTGGCTCTTGTCTAGACTCTCAGGAATATCACTTACTCCAGAGCATCTGTCATCCGCCTGCAGTAGAGGAGAGGTCCCAAGGTGCAGTGGATTTAGTCTTGTTCAAACCTTGATCAGTAAAGCTACAGCAGTCTCAGATACTTCTAAGAGAAGAGTGATTTCTATCTCCAAAATTTACTTTATATGTTTGCAGACAACAAATACTAATTTTGAGCAGTTTAATACTATATAGAATAAGGCAATAGCACCAAACGTCCCTACCCATATGTTAGAGTACTTCATGTTTTTCACATTACCTATGGGACTAAGAGTGTCATAATTCTATTTTGGCTGACCAAAACTGTCTATTAATAAGGTTCTGATTCTTCTGATGTCACCAGTCTAAAAGAATGTGCTGACTTTCTCCAGACTGGGATCTGATAACATGTGAGCAAATCGTGAAACTCAGACAAAGCACATCAAGCCTCTAATGCTGCTCCACACAGTAGTACAAAGTTCATGTCTTCAATCATTCCATAAGCTCCAGAAGCCAGGCTCTGGATCTGAACATTTGAAATGCACCAATGAACAATTCAAGATTTACCATGATTCCTTAGGACAGCATTTACAGACCGTATAGCTTGCTTTTTTTTTAAAAAGAAAAAGCTAATAGGCTGTTTGTTTTTCCTCGCCTCACAGACAGGAGACAAATCAAGAAAATCAACATAAGTCATAAGAACAGCTGCCTCCTGAGAAAAACTACTTCTTTTGCTGTAGAAGTTGGAAGAAAAGCAAGAGACTGCAAGAGAAAAAGATTCTCTCAAGGTTAAGGCACTTGAATGCCGCAGTGCAGAATCTATCTGTAGCCTGGGCTCTAACCACAGAGCTGCTATGCTAGACAAGTTGCTTAAATCAATACTCCTACAATCACTAATTGTGCACACCTTTTCTGGGTGCCTAACTTGATAACTGTGAGTTCTAGTTTACGGAACGCTGAATGCTCATGCTGCCGTTCAAGGCAAGAGAAGCTCTGCTGTGAACACACACGACATCTTTCCAAGTGTCAAAGTTGCAGTCCCCACAACTCAAACTGAGCATCTAACATTGCTGAAGACCTTTCTCTGTGCTGAAGCTCCCCCGCTGGTGTCAGGAGAAGGCCATTCATTTATGTCATGGAAGTGCTGCAAAGATTTTTTTTTTTTTTTTACTGTTTGTGAAGCACACAGCTATTATAGGCTGAGCACCAGTGAAAAGCACACATTCTCCAAATAGTGTTTGAGTGACAAGCCACTCACCAAGAGATCCAGAAAGAGTCATTTGTCGGTAAGCAAGCATTACCTATCCTGTGCAAAGCCCAGTGAGAGTCCCATGGAAAAAAACAAAAATGACTCATGATTATACACACCAACAGACTCAGTTAAGGATGTACAGACAACACTTTCCTGCATTTCCTAGTTTTCAAATAGTTAACTTTGCAACTTTTAGGTTGTCTTAATACTGTTTGATGTCTATAATATGAGCATTCTTGTTTCTCTGATTAACAAGGGACCAAGTTAAGTATCAAACATGGTATTGACTATGCACATGCCCCACAATCTACCAAATATGCAGCTGTCTGGCACAGACTGCACCTGCATTGCAGATAACAGACTGTAGAAATGGACAAAGGCAAAAGCTTTTTCCGTAGAGCTTTGACACTGATTTATAAGGGGGGTTGTTAATTAGTAAAATGTATTAAATAATATCATTTTAAGAGAAAGATGAAGTGCATCTAGGCACTTACATGCATTTGCAATTCCAAGTCAAAGATTCACCATCCAATTATTAGCAGGTGGCCAAAGGAAGAAAGATTATGCAATTTTTTTTTTTTGTCATATGCAGTCATGCAAAGATAGAGACTAGGTACTCCTCTGCTAGCTTGTATTAGCATTTCTATTCTAAAAACCCATTAGGAGGTTCCTATACCTTCTTTCAAAGTCTTGCTGCACAGGGCAGAGTTAACAACTTTGAGAGTGATTACTTAATATCTTACCCAAACTCATTTTCTCTGGGATACGCCTTGGTAACGAGTCTCCGTGTTCACAAAAATTTTCCCTGGCTTAGAAAAACAGGCTGATTTTTACAGCTCAGAATTAGGATAAATACAAAAAAACACTGTAAAGTGTAAACTAAGTTACATAAAAATCACATCATACTTTTTTTCCTCTCTTCCCATTTTGAAGCATACTGTACTAATGCTGCCTGTCACATCGCTGATCCTTAAACTAATTAATCTTTGAAATTGTATCAAATTGTAATATGACTAAGGAGACCTGATAGTCTACTGTATTTAAATGGGATGTGCTGAGAAGTGTCAAATTAAAAGTCAACAGCATGCGCTGTTAAACAAAATCTCCTACCATATGTTTAACTTTCTGGTACCTGAACAAGTATACACAGGGAGAACAACATGGCCTACAGCCATAACCACTTACGCTAGAAACTCATTAAATCTTACAAGTTTCGTAACGCTGAGTAGTGTTAAAGATTCAGTAGGTGGCATCCTCTGCTGGGAATCAGCACTACACCAACCACCATTAAGTAAATCTATTATGAACCACTCGGCATAAGAAGACACTCACGAGAACACCTCACAAACCATAAAAATACCACAGCACATTAAAAAAAAAGTCTGTTTTAACATCACAATATAATTCAAGCTTCACTTCAGTTAATTTTACTTTACTCTTCTGACCTTAACCCTACCATTTCTGTGAGGTGCAGAATTGTTCTTCAGTGCCTGTAGTAAGCAGTTAAGTAGTCTTCCTTTACACACATGGCTTACCTTAGTGTTTTGGTTTCGGCTGCCGCCGGCAACAAAAGCGCCACGCGGCCGCCCCTCCCCCCGCCGGCGTGCGGAGGAGGATGGAAAGAAAGAGGCAGAAACTGGTGGG
>Ga0065711_1046996_pt1 | contig 12585 bp, 10 predicted proteins | sample Hoacrofraction12_FD_59098 | JGI IMG/M metagenome (GOLD analysis project Ga0065711, IMG submission 59098) | Hoatzin crop microbial communities from Cojedes, Venezuela - Epithelial fraction 12 v2 (version 2) | ecosystem: Host-associated > Birds > Digestive system > Esophagus > Crop | place...
TAGCAACTGTCCTGGACACCAAGTGTGCCGTTAACTCCTTGTCACAAGAGACACGTGAGTGAGCCCGAAATCGGTATTCCCCATGCAGTCTCAAGAGCCCACGGCTCTCCATAAGATATAGGAGATTTGCGACTTTCTGTAGGTCTCTGACTTTCCTTTGCCAGACTTCAAGTGATGTTTTTTCAAGCTAAACTGAGGATTGCATCAGCCTGCTCCTGGCTACACTCACGCATTGTGTTATGCTTGTGAACATCTGCCCTGAAAGAGTCAAAAAAGTAAAATGAAATCCTGTTACCACTTGAAACCTTTGTGCTATGTGTCCTTGAAATTGTTTTTTGAGCTCAAAACCCCCGGCATTTCAGGCAAATAATAGTCACATCGTTATTCAACTCCTTGTAAGTGCGGGAGAATAGAATAGAATAGAATAGAATAGAATAGAATAGAATAGAATAGAATAGAATAGAATAGAATAGAATAGAATAGAATAGAATAGAATAGAATAGAATAGAATAGAATAGAATAGTTCAGCCGGAAGGGATCTGGAGTGATCATCTTGTCCAGCTACCTGGCCACTTCAGTGATGACCAAAAACTTAAAGCATGGTATTATGGGCAATATTCAAATGCCTCTTAAACACTCACCAGCTTGGGGCATTGACCACCTCCCCAGGAATCCTGTTCCACGGTTAGACCACCTTCTCAGTAAAGAAATGTTTCCTCATGTCCACTCTAAATCTCCCGTGACAGATGAAGTCTTGAGCCATTCCCACATGCCCTGACACTGGGTACCAGGGAGAAGAGCTCAGCACCTCCCTCTCCGTGTCCATTCCTCAGGAAGCTGCACAGAGCAATGAGGCCACCCCCAGCCTCCTTCTCTCCAAACCAGACAAACCCCATGTCCTCGGCCACTGCTCAGAGAGCATACCTTCCAGTCCCTTCAATGGCTTTATCAGCCCACTTCTGGCTGCATTCAAGGACCTTCACATCCTTTTTAAATTGCAGGTCCCAGAACTACAGATAATACTCAAGGTGAGGCCTCACCAATGCTAAATACAGCGGGATGATCACCTCTTTTGACCGGCTGGTGATGCTGTGTTTGATGCACCCCTGGATGCACTTTGCCCTGTCTGCTGCTAGATCACACTGCTGAGTCATTGTGAGCCTGGTGTCAACCAGCAGCCCCAGATGTCTTTCTGCAGGGCTGCTCTCCAGCCACTTCTCTCCCAGTTTATACTTGTATCTGGCATCACTCCATCCCAGGTGCAGAATTATGCATTTGTTCTTGTTAAATGTCATTCCAGTATTGTCAGCAAGCTTGCTAATGGTGCATTCAACTGCATCCAAATGATTGATAAATATATTGCAGAGAACTGGCCCTAGAATTGAGGACTGAGGAACACCACTGGTGAATGGTTGCCAGCCACATGTAGCCCCATTCACTACAACCCTTTCAGCCCTGCCGCTCAGCCAGTTCTTCATCCAGCGCACCGTGCACCTGCTCATCTCACAGTTGGACAACTTGTCTAGAAGGATGCTGTGAAAGACAGTATCAAAAGCCTCACTAAAGTCCAGAAGAAATACATCCACCGCCTTCCCTTGATTCACTAGGGAGGTGACCTCATCGTAGAAGGATATCAAATTAGTTAAACATGTCTTTTCCTTTATGAACTCGTGTTGACAGTGCCTGATGATTGCATTGTCCTTTAGATGCCTTTCAATAGCATCCAGTATGATGTTCTCCACAGTTTTTGCATGTACTGACGTTAGACTAACAGGTCTGTAGTTTCCTGATTCTTCCCTCATGGTCTTCTTGCAAATTGGTATAACATTGTATATAGTTTCCAGTCAGCAGGGATCTCTATTGCATAAAAACACCTGGTTCCATCACCATGCTTGCTGGAGTAGCATAATTGGCTAACTGGGCTACTAAAAGAAAGTTTGAGAATGCCTTCAAGACCATAGCTCTTGTTGATTGGTTGTAATGCTAATGCACTTGTAATACCGCCTTCTGTGAAAAGCACCTGGAGTACTGCATTATCTAATTTTTTTGCGCACCTAAAAACCTAAACTTTCTGTGAGTTTATGCAAGTACGGAGCCAAGGACAATTTAGTTGGACTTTCAGATCTTCCTCATGCCAGACAGATCTTGGAAGACTAATCCAGGGATCACACTTTTTTATTTCATTAACAGACAGTGAGAAGTTAGTCTCACCCATTGTGTAGCATCAGATAACAGAAATAAAGTATTCAACTTCAGATCAGATTTTCAGCCACATTTTCCTGGCAAGTATGGTAGGAAAGCAGACATCTCAGCAGACAGTTCACGCTTGACAATGCAACGCTCAGTAGCAGGAACCTCAAGGGCTCTGTAATGTGCAGATGGGCGTGAAGGAGCGTCATGAAAGTCTATCAAATATCTTTGGTTCCAGGTCCAATATGACAATGATCTGAGCTCCCTATTTGTTCATTGTTCACTGCAGTTTTTGATTTTCCCTTGTGAAATATCTTTCTGGATAACTGGAACAGTCTAAGAAGAAAAACTGGTGTCCTAAATTTATGCAGTTCTCGGAAGAACATAGGCATGTTGGCTCTACAGTTCCTAGTATTTTATGTCAAGTTATCTGTAGAGATCAGCTGCCACCCATTGAAGTTTAAGCTTATATTTTCACATCAAAATCCTTCCTTCTCTACTCACCCTATGGCTGGCCTCTGCTCCAAGCTGTCTCATACCACTTCGTTTTTCCAGTTAGTCCATCCTGCTGCTTCCATTTTTTGGGTATTGTTCCACACCCACAAGCATGTTGTTAACATTCCTTTTATGGTACTAAAATGCTTGATTCCTTTTCAGATGGCAGCTGAGAACACCTCACCCCTCACTCTTAACAGCGTACTATATTACACATGCATGTTATATGTATATGTACAATACAAGGATAACATATGTAACTGATAAGTATGAAAGCACTAATCATGATTACTGTGGTTATTTACATAGGAACTTTTGTTAAGAAGATTGTTCATGTTACATGCAATGGTTATAACACCATGTTTGGAAGTTTCCACCACTGCTATGATCATTATATTAAGTTTTTCCAATCTTATTCCTCTGTTTTCATTTTCCTATAAATCTTTGTTTCAGTCTAAAATTAAAAAAGCTTGACATCTGCTCATAAAACTCATTTCTATTTTGATGTTCCTTTGTAGCAAATCCTGGCAAGGGTATCAGCAAGTGTGATGCTCTTTATCACTGGATACAGCGTTAAAATGTATTTATTACTGAAAGCTTTTCATTTGAACTCCCTCTGCCCTGGTAGGGGTCTTCCTAAGTTAAACACAGCATTTCCAAGAAAGAAGTCTTTGCAGATGGTGTGAGCTCATTCTCATTCTCTGTTTAGCTTTGGTGTTGTTTCCACAGGATCTAAAGATGGACTGAAGTTAAAAAGCAAGTGGAAGGCTAAATCACCAAGGAGATGGAAAAGAGTGTTTTCATGAGATCTATAAATCTTCTTGAGACGTTCTAAAATTACAGATAGCTGCCTTGGCCGGGTTTGATGTTAGCAGTCAAGAAACTAAGCACTAATTTTATATTTTTAAGCTGTCTTAAAATGGGTTTATTTTTCAGTTGGAATGTGGATGACTCACGGCAATCAGGAGGCCCAAAAGACCGTGCACCACATCCTCGCATGGCGCAAACCGGCGTCAGTCCACAGCATCCAGTGAGGCTACACTGGCTGGTGCCGAGCGAGCCGCTGAATCTTAACTACCACTCGCTATCCATGAAATGCAGGCAAACAACCCTTGCAGCCCGGCTCAGTGTTGTCTCTGTTTTCACTGACCTCAGCAGCAACATGTTGGTCAACTGCCTCTGAGACATAAGGTGAATCCCTCAACTTTGCTGGTCTGTCCATGCAGCTACGTCAGGGACATGTGGCATGACACCAGCGAAGTGACCTCATAACGTTGGCCCCTCTCTGGCATGACGAAAGCAGGCTGTTTTCACGTAAGCAGTGGATGAGCGCACCCTTGAATATGCTGACATTTCTTTGTCACCCTGCAAGGCGCAGCAGACGCCAGCGCTGTCCGCAGTTGCATAAACACACGCCATCAAAGACCTGGAAACCGCATGCTGGCACAGTGCACAGGCAGAGCTACTGTTCTTGTAATTAATGAACTCCTGGCAGGAGGCTGCCAGGAGCTCAGCATCCCCTAACGAGCGCAGGCCGGACTGCGCAGGGGTGGCACTCGCTGTGATTGAAGACACTGCTCCAGCGAAAAAGCAAGCGGAAGCAAACAGCAGCCTTCTGCCAAGAAGTGCATTTTGCAAGATCAAGGCTCAGGAGCTGCGCAAGCTGCTGCTCTGCACAAATTGGATTTTCTTTACTCATCAGCATCACTCACAGGCTCTGTGACGTTGCCTGGGTTTCCCATTTGGTGTGCAGACCCCATGGGTCTAACCTCTGTGCACCTGGAGCATCACAAAAGAGAGTTCCAACCCAACAAACAGAAAAGGTAGTGTCTGGCCTCCCAAGCTGTAGTGCACATGAAGGCATGTGTGCGAATCCAAGAGGTCCCTGTTGCTCGAGGTTTCCATACAATGTAGTTTGTGGCGTCCTCTGTTAATAATCTGAATAACCAGTTCCACTGGGAGAAAATGCCTTGGGAAGATCCACGCTCAGCCCAAAGTGATGTTTGTAAGGGTGCCAGCAGAAGACCTGAATCAGAACAGAAAATCTGAGACAAGATACTGCAAAATCCAGTGCATAAAGCTATGCTGACACCAGGATGTCATGATACTAAGCTATGCATCTGTTCAAGGTAAATGAACTCAAAACAAGACCCAAACCCTGACTGGAGTACTGTGAATGGGAACCTTCAAATTGAAGCCCAAAGGCTAACTGAACGCCATCAAGGTAACTCCAGAGCAAGTGGAGTGGGCAAGGACTGTCCTTTCTTTTTGCTATTGTGGCACCCAGCATGCAATGTCTCAGTCTGAACTAGGGATCTGAAAGACAGCAGGTTTGCTCTTACTTGCTGCTCAGCACCAGACTGCACAGGGCGAGCAGGAAAATATCCCACTGTGATGTCTTGCCTTTGTGAAAGCTGCTGGCACACAGACAAGGTACAGTGGATTTCGTAGAATGATTCGTTCAAATGAGAATTTCTCTGGCATAAACTAAGCATGTCTTGCTCCTCACCCTTATTTCTTCAGAGCCAGTACAGCGTTGGCCTGTTTTATACACCCATTTCTAACATCTAAGTTCTGGTTGATAGTGAAAACCCTTAATAGTCTTCAACTTTCCAGGACTGGAAGCTCCTTACTATTAGTTTTACAGTCATGATAAGGATTAAGAAACCAAATCACCTTGCTATTTACAGCTTGAATGGATTGGTAGTATTAGAAATCATGCTTAACCTTTGGTTTTCTGACTTTCTTTGCCTACATTTTCAGTTTAGGAAGAAACTTTGTGTAGGAGTTACTTCTATTTCAAGAAGAGAAATGCACAGCATAGATGTGCCTATGAAAGAGAAGGCAAAGCAGCCACAAGCAACAGACATACATAACCAATTAAAAATTCTTTTTGCATTTAATTTGTAAAGTGACACATACTTTGAAAAAGAACCTAAAGCCCAATTATATTTAGTTCTGTCTTCTGGAGAAAACCTATGTAAGCAATTAGGCATTTAGGTCAAAGAGTTCCTGATTAATTTCATATACCACTAATGGAAATAAAATATTTCAGTTCAGCAGGAATATCAAGGCTTAATATCTGCAAAAAAACCCCAAAAGTCAGAGATTTAGGTTTCTTAAGTAAAAATCAGTCAGATAATTTTGCAGCTGCATGTGCAATCTAGACAGTTTTGGTAGGATTCATTGTACCGAACCTTAGATACCAGATCAGGAAGCTCTACATGTGACTGAGCAATCTCGGTTCCCCTTAGAGGCAATGAGTCAAAAGAGGTGCTTTATGGAGTGAGCTATGTGACCTGAGTGAGAAGTCTGCTTTAGGAGGAGACAAATCAGTCACTCAACCTGCATCGACTGAAATGTTAATCTCTTCAATCCAGCTGCAACACAGGTATCTTTGTTGACACCTGCTTTGGACCATGTGAAGCTTGTCTCTATTTTCCACTGCAGTTCAAGAAAATTGCCCAGAGTTCCCAGATTTAGGCACCCAAGCTTGAATTTCTTTTTTTGTGCAAGTATTATTGCCTCATATTGCATATTTTAACAAGAGTTCCTAGGTTTTTCCCTTTAGGTAGTGATATAAATCTTACACTGTGAAGTGATTAATTTCCTAGATCTTTTTTTCATCCTCCTTTATAACACAACTTATTTATCGGGCTATTATTATCATTGTTATCTGAACTGAAATTAAAAATTTTTAGTCTGTACCCAGGCTTTTGATTTGCTTAAATATGGATCAAATATTCCTACAACTGAAGATAAAATGGGCCTTTTTTTACTTCAACAAGAAAATGACTGTTTTCTCTTCTACCAAAACCAGAGAAGGCAAATATGATGTGTTTGCTAATCTTTGCAGTGTATTGTCTGTAAGTGAGAACAGAAAACACCTCTGCTTGTTCCAGTCACCTTAAGAACTTCATAAAGTTCATGAGCTTTATGAAATTAAACCTTGTCAGTGTGTAGGTATGGATCTTAATGTTAGTTTACAGGCCACAATCTTTTTAAAAATTGTTAAATGAAGCCAAAGAGATGTTACTCAACTTTGAAAATTCAGTTTCTTAAATTCATAATTAAGCACTTGTAAGATAATATCAAAGGCTGTGATTTCTTAAATGTTCACCCCTGAAAAACACCTAAAACATTAGTATTTCGAATGTCAACAAATTCACTTGAAACCTAACTTCTGAGATTCACTTTCAAAAAATAGTGAAGACTTTGATAACATTACAAGTAGGAAATATAGGCCTTTCTACAGAGAATCCAGGGAGATCCAGCTTCAGTGCTGTAATATTCTATGCCTACAAGTTATTTTAGAATATGTTTTAGACCCTTTAAACTACGCTTTTTTTATTCTTCATAAATGTATACAGATCATATTGAGAAAAAATAGTTCTGTAAGTTCTACTTACAGATATAAACAATTACAATTTTGTATTAAATTATACAATTCCTTAAGTTAATGAAGGAGTGGTTCTGTCTACTAAAATATGTGTTGAGAATGGAACTTGCACTTCTTTGCTTGTGTCTTATAAGCCTTTATTTCACACTACAATTTTATGTATTGTAACTTACAAGACACCAAAAAGCACTGCAATGCTAAAAAAGTGGAGAAAGATCAAATTTGTGTTGCTTTAAAACCATGTTACCAAAAAATTCACCTTGGAGTCTGTATTCTACACGCTGAGCATTGACTTACTGAAATAAAAGCACTAGGATAAAAGTGAAAAAGGAGAGGTTGGACAGGCTAAGGAAATGAGAAACAAGAAAAGAAAGAAGAAAAAGAAGGGGCTCTTGGAAGCAACTTCTTATGCACAGCAGATGCCAATTTACATTCCTCCTCTCTTTGGGATGTTCAGTTCTAGGGAGTCTTCCAAAATCACGTACCTCCCTGTGTTACCAGAGAGTTATTAAACAATATATTGACTCCCAAAACATGAGTTCTGTCTCTCTCGTACTGAAACTTACTGCTAATTAAACGTGATGGAAGATGTATCCGCCTGTATAGTAATGCCAGTTTGTTCTACTGCAACCAGAATATGTGCTGAAACCTAGTGAAAGCACTGGAATGATGCCTATTTTAAAGACATATGGATATTTATAGGCATTTATAAGGTCCCCTCTCAGCCTTCTCTTCTTCAGGCTGAACAAGCCCAGCTCCCTCAGCCTTTCCTCATAGGAGAGATGCTTCAGTCCCCTCACCATCCTCATAGCCCTCCGCTGGACTCTCTCCAGTAGCTCCTCATCTTTCTTGAACGGAGGAGACCAGAAATGGACACAGTACTCCAGATGGGGCCTCACTAGGGCAGAGTAGAGGGGGAGGAGAACCTCCCTCGACCTGCTGGCCACACTCTTCTTAATGCACCATCTCACACACACTACAATAACTTGTCCCTGTCTGAGGCGAGTGCAGGGACTGGACAGGGTTCCTGCATTGTGCTCCCAATGTCTCCTGGCTTGGAAAGTGACAACATCTTGAACTAATTTTTTTGAAAGGGGGTTGATTTTAAGCAACATATTTCCTAAGTCTATTTCTTTTTCTTTTATTTTTTTCTTCTTTTCTTTAAACCTCTTGGCAGAGGAGAGAATTCTATGCAGGGCCTTGAACAAGGGACACTCAGGGCAGCCAAAGACATCAGCAATATCTGCCAGCCACCTCTGGAAGGCGGGAGCATCGCTGAGGGCTGGACAGAGGCTCCTCCATCAGCAGAGCCCTCAGCCGCAGACGGGGTCAGTAACCACAGCTCAATCTGCTGCTATTTCCACAGCAGACGGTTGTCCTTTTCCACACTGTCAGGTACGCTGCTTCTGGGACAAATTTGGGGGTTTTCATCACCGGTGATGAGGGGGTGGGAGAGAAGTTGCATCCAAATAAAGGACCATCATGTGTTGGGCTGGAGTAGAAAGGTCTCCTGTTAGCCAGGCTGCAGATGCAGGGAGAGGTTTCCTCTGTAGTTTCTCCTTCTGCATGTTAGGAGCCATTTGAAGAATGGTGAAATGGGTAGCCAAGGTTTCCTCTCCCCCTGCTGCCTTCCCACCTTTGTGCAGCCACTTGTGGGGCTTCCTTGGTACATCATGAGTCTGCACGACAGGGAGGAGGGCTTGGCCAGCCCCAGCTGCCTTGGGCTTGTTGGCATACATTGCATGGAAAATACATGAAGCACCAAATAACATCCACTGAGGCTGTTTTGTCAGCCCCAAGCATTCAAGCATCAAGAAAAATGCACCCAGATATAACGAAAGATATAATAAAGATATAATTAAACCCCCTAAAATTAAAGTGTGTGAGCTTGCCAGTTGGTGTGCAATTGTTTGGGGACAAAGTTTCCTGAAGGGAGTTTGCTTTCCCTAGGCTTGCCTGGTGTGGTGGGGTGGTGAAGATGCTGCAAGACACCCCATGGTCCCCACCGGCGGGACAAGACGAGGCCCCATTCGTGGGCAGGGCTATCTCCTATCATGGTGCTTGGAAGGGCAAACCTGGATTCTTCGCATAGATTCAAGCTTTTCTCACTTTGTGAAATTTTCCACCTCTTTCTCAGACAGGCTTCTCCGACTCTAGGCTGGTTTCCATGAGGCTGGATGGGAATGCTTCACAGCAGCAGGATGTTTTATTGCTGCCTTTTGTATTTTGCCCAGACAGCATTCCTCTGTCGATGTGCCCAGCACTGATGATTGTAGATTTTTCTTTGGTGTGTAGAGGGCTTTTATCTTCCTGGAAAGCCTGCTCCAAAGACTGTGACTGACAGGTTGCTGATAATGAAGCAAGGAAGCGCTGTCGAGGACTGATCTCTGCGCAGTGAGGTCTGGATTCTGCCCTGCAGCAGGAGGACATTTGCCACATGGCTCCCTCGAGCCGGGTGAGCAGCCAGGAGGTCTGACACCCAGCCTAACCTCCGCGGGCAGACAAGCAGGCTTCCTGAAGAAGGGAGGAGCTTTTTGTATAGATTTGGTGTTTTACCCAAGGACAGGAAATTCATAAGAGGTATTTGCCCAGAGAGCATCTTGGTTATGTCCAGCTTTCCAGTCCCAGTAAAATTACGGCCCCACTTTTCCACATCAATCTCATGTCCGTCCAGCACCTTAGCCCCTTACATTAGGCAAAACTAGGCTGTAGCTAGTTTTAGCACGTCCACCTCTCCAGCAGCTAAGATGATAGAAAAGAGTTGTTTGAAAGAACATAATTATAGTTTCACCCTGTATGCTACATATTTTTCACTGTATATGTTGCTTTACACTCACAGACGGTTTTTGCCCAGGTCTGCCCACAAGCGTTAGTCTGTAAAGATGTGGGCTGTTTAGGGAGTGGCTAAGTCTAGGGGCTGGGGAAGGGAATTTTAGCATAAACGTTCATTGCATTGCAGCTGAGGTACTAGGCTCAGGCTTCCTACAATAAAATATTAACTCTGGTAACAAAACAGAAGACCTCAGAATGAGCTAGGACTCAAGTTTAATGTTTCGAGATTATGCATACAGATCAGATGGTACTATACCAAAGTCTTGCTCAGAGACAGAATGCGTGCTAGGGACCTTGAAAGGACTGCACCCAGCCCTTGGTTTAAACTTACGAACGAAGTGGGGAAAAGGAGCCAAATCAGCAGTTTTGCATTAAGAAGGAGGGGAGAAGTTTGTCAAGCGAGGCAAGTGCCAAGTAGCTCAGCACCGGGCAGGCAGGGAGGGCTCAGACTTTGGCTGTGCAAGTGTTTCTGATGAAAGAAGCATGATCAGGCAGTGTGTTTTGGTGCCCAGATAATCGTTCCACAGCAGACGTTTTCATCAATTATTCAGCTACGTCAGAACATCTGTCGCCAAGACTGCCACTGAACTTCTTCTAAAGCCCCAGAAGCCTGTTGGGAAACACTCTCATTGTTACAGGTCTGTGCATCATTACTTGGAGCGAGAGCAGACAGGAGAGCAGTTTTAAACTTGTATTTTTGCCATTATAGGATGCAGATTTCCAGCATTTCAGAACATTATTTCCTTTTTTTTTTCTGAAATGCTTGAGATATGGTAGCCTCTAGCCCTGCAAAAACATTTAAAAATGTAATGCGTTTTTAAACACTGCAGGGCTGTAGCAATTAGCGGACACAGTGGTTTTGGCAGGAGAAAATGCAAATTCTTCACGAAGTTCAGCCGCTTCCACCTAAAGCACACAGCACTCTGCTCCGTGCAGACGTCAAATGCTGTCTGAATACAGAAGGGCTGAGCAGAAGGCAAGGGTGGCAGTGCCTGGGCGGTGGATGGGGATGATGCCTCCCCATAGCGACAGGCCCCACTTCTGCCTCTCCTCCTCACTCCCAGCAGCAGCAGGATGAATAAGCTGGCTGCTCTGGAGCTTCTGTCCTGCTTCCATTTATGCTTTGGGATTTTACCTGTGCAAAATTGATTTGTGTTGATGCAAAAAGAAATCAATTGCGAAACTGGCTGACTGCCATATGACACCAGTACCTATGAGACAGGTGAGCACTAAAAATATCTTTTAGTTTCAGGTAGCTTTTAGACTTCAAAGCATATTGCAGGTGACTGAAGGAGGTGGAGCTAAGAATCTCCTGCTCCGTGGTAAGACGTAAGACTGTATTTTATCCATTTGGAAATACTGAGGTCAGGCTTAGCAGTGGGATCATGACAAGAAGAAAGCTCAAACTCAGTACATGGACATTTAGAGCTAGCAGTGAGAGAAGATAAACCCTGGACGCGTCACAGATGTCTCCTGCAGGTAAGGTAATCAGGAGAGCGAGGGGGTAGCAGGAGCGATGGGCTAGATCCAAGGAAGGGCTTTGCTCTAGTGGAGGATGACCCAAAGCCCCTTTAAGATCTGCAGCCTGCAATGGTGGACCATGCATCCAGTAACAGAGATGGCTGTCAATACCTGTCTGCAGATTGTGTGGACTATTTGCCACAGTGCTGAAATGGGATATTCATCATTTGTCACTACTACACCTCAGACCCAACACTCAGAAGCTTGTATCCATTCATTGATTTCCCCTTTCTTTGCATATCCTGCATGGAAGCAGAAGGACAATAAAAAGACATAAGCAGTTACATATTGTTTATCTTCCAAAGTCCAAAGTGAACTCCCTGGAAAGATTCCAGTTAGCTTGAACTGGCTTTGGACCAGCCTCTCAAGGAAAAGATGCAAACTTGGGTTTGCAATCTACTGTATCATCCTCTTAAATTTGTTCGGGAAGCTAACTTGTAATTTAGCACTTAAAACATTTTAACCACTTTTACTGAGGAATTTTAAACCTAAGCAGTATAAAAAGTCATTAACCATGGACTCTTTCATAAAGTCAGGCTTTTAATTTGCATTTAAATCATCATTTTACCAAGTCTCACCGTTTAGAGCAGGGCAGCAATAAACAGTGGCAGATGCTCTCTGTTAACGCCCGCCCTCCCACCAGGGGAAGGGAAAAAGGAGGAATAGGGAGACAGACTTACAGATTGAATATTAAAATGGCTTTACTAATAACACTAATAATACTAATAATGTTAACAATAAGAGCAACAAAACAAAATATACAAAACCTATACTGGGTTTCCTGGAGCTGGGGGTCGGGGCGCGGGCACCCCACCAGCAGCTGCCGGACAGCACCAGTCAGTCCCGGACTGGCCTCAGCACTGGGCAGGAGCTGGACTCAGGAATGCACGGATCGGGATCTGGATCAGGATGGCAGGCAGAACAACAAGCAGGGTCCTCTTCGGAAGCTGGCCGTGGACAAAGAGAGCGAGACCCTCCTTATCCCCCAGCTTTAAACTGAGCACGAGGTGCATGGCATGGCACACCGCGTTGGTCAGCATCGGGTCACCTGTCCTGTCCGCCCCTCCCAGCGAGTGCCACCCTTTACAGCTCCTCACTTGCAGGACCTAAGAGATCTGTCAGTGACCTTGGCTGCTGTAGTGATAGTT
>Ga0065711_1008569_pt1 | contig 12581 bp, 8 predicted proteins | sample Hoacrofraction12_FD_59098 | JGI IMG/M metagenome (GOLD analysis project Ga0065711, IMG submission 59098) | Hoatzin crop microbial communities from Cojedes, Venezuela - Epithelial fraction 12 v2 (version 2) | ecosystem: Host-associated > Birds > Digestive system > Esophagus > Crop | place...
GTATCATATATCCCTTTGGCCAGTTTGGGTCAGCTGTCCTGGCTGTGTCCCCTCCCAGCTTCTTGTGAAAATGAACTCTATCCCAGCTGAAACCAGGACATTTTTGACCCCTTATTCTATGCCATCTATGGCATGCCCAGGTTCTACACGTTCCAGTTAATAATCACCACTTTTCCTGTCTTTGAGGCATACACACACCCACACCCACACCCCCTCACACATATCATTCCCTTCGTTTATGGGCCATCCCTCTAAAAAGTCTGATCAGGTCATTTAATCCATGACTTTGGGCTCCATCTGTCGTAACAGTCCTTCAGGGCAGGAGTGATGGTGTGTGGTGTTGGATTTTTTTGCATCCTGCATCTGGAGCTCATGGCTGGTGTATCTGGCACTGTGACGATCTCAAGGAAGTGTGTCACTTCCTTGAGATCAACATCTTCAACCTGCAGACCTGCCCACGGTCTGCAGGTTGAAGATGTTGATCTCAAGGAAGTGGCTGGGCACCAGCTGCTGAAGGTCTAGTTCCATTGCTGCTGTACTTTGCTTGGTTTCATCAAAGTTCATTCTTCATTAATTTGAGTGATTCTTACTGTAATACCACTGATATGGCACATTGCAACTATAGTAGTGATGACGTACAGTGGTTATTTAGCAATCAACATCATATAGTTTATTTCATTGGCTGTTGTCACCCAGAATCAAATCCTCTTGAGGTGCACATCAGACTTCCCATCCTTCCACATCACCCACCAAGTGCACCCAGGTCCTTGAGCAAAAGCAGTCGCATGGATGGGTTTACCTTTGCGGAGGCAGGACTAACCCAGACTGTCTTCCCTAATGTGTTCTGCATGTGCACTACGGGGACTTTATCCCCTTCTACAGGACATGGAAGTTTTTGCTGGGCAAGGCTAGCTCGATTGGTGGATCCCCTGGTGTTAACTAACCAGGTGGGTTTTGCTAAATGGGTATCCCAGTGTTTGAAGGTCCCAGCACCCAGTGCTCTCAGTGTAGTTTTTGACAGTCCATAATACCATTCAGTTTTCCTGGAGGCTGGTGCATGGCAGGGGGTGTGATACACCTGCTCAGTGCCATGCTCTTTGGCTCAGGTGTCTATGCGGTTGTTCTGGAAATGAGTCCTGTTGTCTGACTCGATTCTTTCCAGGATGCCATGTGTCCACAGGACTTGCTTTTCAAGGCCCAGGATGGTGTTCTGGGCGGTGGCATGGGGCACAGGATAGGTTTCCAGCCATCTGGTGGTTGCTTCCACCATTGTGAGCACACGGCACTTGCCCTGGCGGGTCAATTAATCCATATGTTGCCAGTCCAGATCCACCTGAGCCACTTCAATCTTAGCAGCCTGATCCACTTGCTGGTGGTTTTGATGTTCCTCAGTGGCCCGACTTAGGGATGTGGACATCCACGTGATGCACTTTTACCACCAGCTTGTCTAGCCGGGCAGCAGTATCTTACCACAGTGGGGCAGCCCAGATGGGCTTGCCTCTGCCTTGCCAGTTGCTCTTCTTCCATTGCTGTAGCCACCCCCACAGAGCATTTGCCACCATCCGTGAGTCAGTGCAGAGATAGAGCACCGGCCACTTTTCTCATTCTGCAACGTCTAAAGCCAGCTGGATGGCTTTCACCTTTGCAAACTGACTCGATTCACCTTGTTGTTCAGTGGCTTCTGTGACTCTTTGTGTAGGGCTCCATACAGCAGCCTTCCACCTCTGATGCTTTCCTACGGTGTGACAGGACCCATCAGTGAACAGGGCATACTGCTTCTCATTTTCTGGCCATTTATTACACTCTTCAGCACTTGTCACCTCCTCCTCTGGTGACACTGTGAAGTCTTTGCCTTCTGGCCAGTCCATGATCTCTTCCAGAGTTCATGGGCAACTGGGATTCCCCATTCAGGCCCACTGTGTGGTCAGTGCAACCCACTTACTCCACGTAGCATCAGTGGCAACACAGTGTTTCCTTTTTGCTGGTTGGTGGAGACATAGCTATTATTTTGTTGATCACATCCATTGGGATCTGACACCACCCATCTTGCCATTTTATTCCTGAAAACTGGATTTCCTGTGCAGGTCCCTTGACCTTACTTCGTTTTATGGCAAAAGCAGCTTTCAGAAGGATCTGAACCATTTTCTTCCCGTTCCCAAAAAACAACTTCTGCTGTGTTGCCCCACACAATGATGTCATCAATGTACTGCAGATGTTCAGAGCTTCACCCTGATCCAGCGCAGTCTGGATCAGCCCATGGCAAATGGTGGGACTGTGTTTCCACCCCTGAGGCAGTCGATTCCTGGTGTACTGGATGCCCCTCCAGGTGAAAGCAAACTGTGGCCTGCACTCTGCTGCCAAAGGGACTGAGAAAAACGCATTAGCGATATCAGTGGTGGCACAGGCCTTGGCTGCTCATATTGAAGTTCTAGCATGTCTGGCACGACAGCACTCAGCAGCGGCATGAGTTCATCCAGGCCATAGTAGTCTACTGTCAGTCTCCACTCTCCAGTAGATTTTCTCGCTGGCCATATGGGACTATTAAAGGGTGAGCGAGTTTTGCTGATCACTCCTTGACTCTCCAGTTGACGGATCAGCGTATGGATGGGGATCAGGGAGTCTCGGTTGGTGCGGTATTGCCGCGGAGCGCTGTTGTGGTAGCGATCGGCACCTTTTGTTCTTTGACCCCCAGCAACCCCACAACAGAAGGGTCCTCTGCGGGACCGGGCAAAGTAGACAGCTGTTTAATTTCCTCCGTCTCCAAGGCAGCTACACTGAAAGCCCACCGGTACTCTTTTGAGTCCTTGAAATACTCTCTCCTGAGGTAGTCTGTGCCAAGCATGCACAGAGCCTCGGGGCCAGTCAGAGTGGGTGCTTTTGCCGCTCATTTCCAGTTAGGCTCACTTCGGCCTCCAGTACAGTCAGCTGTTGGGATCCCCCTGTCAGTCCAGAAATACTGGTGGGTTCTGCCCCGTTGTGGGTGGATGGCATTAGGGTGCACTGTGCACCAGTGTCCACTAGAGCCTTATACTCTTGTGGATCTGACGTGCCAGGCCATCAAATGCACACAGTCCAATAAACCTGGTTGTTCCTTTCCTCCTCCTGGCTGGAGGCAGGGCCCCTCTAATCCTGGTCAGAGTATTCATTACTCACTTCTTGTAAAAACGAATCAGAAGTCCCTTCAAGAAGCTCAGAAGTAAGATCAGCCCTTCTGCTCTGTCAGGGGAACTGCCTGCTGGAAACTGGAGCGACATTTTTCATTGAAGTGTCCCCTTTTGTGATTGTTTTTCCTTGCAACTCACATACGCGTGCCTCTAGGGTTGAGGTAGGTTTTCCATCCCACTTCCTCGTGTCTGCTCCATGGTCCTGCAGGCAGAACCACAGGGTGCCCCGTGGTGTGTGCCCTCTGTATCCTCTCTCTTGAGCGGAGGAATGCTTACTCCTAATAGCTGAGATACTGGTCCATGCAGGTGGGAAGCAGAGCTTATCTTTGAATCGCTGAAAGTCTGAGGACAATTTCTCGGCTAGCATGTCTGGCAGTTTTTCCACAGCTGAGACCCAGGCCCATAGGGAGGAATTCCTTCATATTGCCAGAGTTGGCCAGCCAGTTCATCCACCGTTTGTCCCTTGTTTTCTTTCCAGGACACACTGCCGATGAGTTGGCAAATGATGATGGTGCACTCCATAGAAACTTCTGCCACATAGATTGTGTGCACTGACTTTACCTGCATCTGTAGGTAGCTGCTCATTATTCAGATAGTTATAAATCACCTCCAGCCTGAGTAATTCTCTGAGGTGCTGGATGCCTCTCTCCATGGTGGTCCACTTGCCTGGATATCATACAACATCTTCCCTGAAGGGATACCTTTCCTTCACGTCTGACAGAAGTCGCTTCCAGAGGCTGAGGGCTTGTGTCTTTTTTCCAATCGCCCTGCCAGTGCCCCCTTCCCTGGCCAGGGATCCCAGCTGCTTGGCTTCCCTGCCCTCTAATTCCAAGCTGCTGGCCCTGTTATCTCAGCACCGGAGCAGCCAGGTGATGATGTGCTCATCTGGGTGGCGGCTGAAATCTTTTTGCATATCTGGGAGCTCACGCAGGGGCAGGGACTGGGTGATGATCTCTGGTTCTGCCTCTTCCTCCTTTTCTCATGATGGCCCTGGTTCAGTCATCCCTTACGGGGTGAACAGATTTTTTTGTGCATTTCTTCTTCTGTATAGGGGCGACTGATACTGGCATGGGTTGGTTCTCTGGTTCAGCTGCAGTGCCTGTCACCAGGGTTGGAGTAGCCACAGTGCCTATCACTGGGGTTGGAGTAGTTACAGTGCTTGGCACCCGGGTTGGAGTAGCCACGGTGCTTGCTGGTCTGTTTTCCCTCTCTTCCCCCTGAGGGTGCTGCATAGTATCAAGCAGTGCTTGGTAGATACTGGCCAGGGCCCAGCACAGTGCAGTACATTGTGCCTTTCTGGAATAGCGACAGCATTTTCCTTTCAAGTGTTCTGTCACTTTATTAGGGTCCTGTAGTTGTTCGGGAGTGAAGTTCCAAACCACTGGAAGCAAGAAGTTCTCTAGATACCTGCCTGTTGTCTCCCACATGCCGTGTCACCTGTGACTATCCAGCCTCGGGGCACATCTCTGGGTGGTATTCTTAAAAAAAAATTTTTGTAATCCTAAATGAGACCTGAAACACATTCAGGAGACATAGCAATAAGAGCATGCTGAATTGAATATCCCAAGGATATTCAAAATTCTTAAAAGCTGTTGTGACTAGTCTGAAGGAGAAAGGGGAGGTGAAAGAGTGGAGAAAATTATCCCCCCCCACCTGTCTTCCCCATAGACTGGGTGCGATTATTAATAAATTCTGAGATACGGCGCCTGAGGTACACACATGACAGCAATGCTGCATACAAATACCAGCCTAACCTCATGCCTAGTGATGTTATCATATCATAAGTCAATATTACACAGTACAGCAAAATGATAATCCTGATCCTTTTCCCGGGGGTGGTAAGCAGCGCTGCAGGGAATACATAGTGCGTATAAGTATTTACATAACACAACCATGTGACCAAAAGAATCAGCATTGTGACCAGTGACTATTTAACTAATATAGTAAATGCGTATAACAAATTTGTTTTAACGTGCTCTGGTCAGATCTGTTGTTATCTCAACCCTTTGAGCCTCATGTGGGACACCAAAAAAGGTGTTGTGGTTTAGTCCCAGACGTTGGGATGGGGAGGGGAATCAGAAGAAAAAGGTAAAACTCATGGGATGGGGTAAAGACAGTTTAGTAGGACAGCAAAGGAAAAGAAAAATAATAATTCAAATAGAAAAAGAATATGCAAAGCGAGTGATGCACAGTGCAATTGCTCACTACCCCATGCCCAGCCTGTTCCCGAGCAGCAATCCCTGGCCAACTCCCCCAGTTTATGTACTGAGCATGACATCATATGGTATCATATATCCCTTTGGCCAGTTTGGGTCAGCTGTCCTGGCTGTGTCCCCTCCCAGCTTCTTGTGAAAATTAATTCTATGCCAGCTGAAGCCAGGTCAGACATGATTCCTACTTAACTGGAAAGTTAGCCAAGCTCTTCTCTGTACTTTGACAACCTGTGTCTTGATGCCTTCTTTTCTTTCAGTATATTTTTCCCTCCTTAGACGTGTTCCGTTACTGGAGGCAGCATCCTGACTGAATAAGCTCATACCACATTACTGCTCCGGGTACAGGTCCTCGCTGTCCTCTGCAGCAGTCTCTGATTACCACCTGCTTGAGGCACGACAAGCTGTCTTGTCTGATATGGGATGCTATCTTTTCTCCTAATCGTTGTGTTGCCATTAGAAGCAGCGAGTCCAGGGCACCATTAAGTTATTGATGTGGTGCCTTCTGGTACTGCAGGATAATTTTATGTGTTGCCTGCTAGAATACTATGGAGGTACAGTATTACCGTACTGTACTGTAATCTGGCTCTTACATTTTCCAACTATGTTTTTTCTGTGGGAGAAATAATACCTGTAGAATTTGTACCAAATGAGCAATAACTGAATTTGGTGTTAGAGTCACTATCTCATGGCATCTTCAGTACTGGTCTAGAGAAAAGAGAAGGAAAAAGCTTAGTACCTTTGTGTGATTTGCATGGAGATGCTAAATAGAGAGGCTTTCCCAACACTGCTGAGGACAGAGAAATAAAAAGTAGTAACTAGCAAAGTTATATTGTTTTGACGAAACACTGCTGGGGCCTTGATTTTTGAGTGAGGACGTAAGAGCTTGGAAGAACTGAGCTGCTGCCTTAGCTGTCCAGTGTTGCCTTCCACTGCACAGATACCTGGCTTGGAGCACCTTTTTGTAAGAGGAGCTAGAACTGGTGGCTGTTTGTTAGATTGCTGTTCCATAGGAGGCAGTAGTTTGGCAGCTGGGTCACGAACAGCTCGGCCATTTCTGTGCTGGGCAGGGTGGGGCGGACAACTGGGGCAGGCATCCATCTCCCAGGCTGGTGCCGTCTGCCTGTGAGTCAAAGCCCTGGTATGGCTGGTAGAAAATACCTAAAGATATCCAAAACTCAGAGGCTGAGTGATAGAAGAAAGATAGTTAACCATGTTACTAGTTAAAACCTGGAGCAGGCAGTGAATTGCAAAGACTTGAGCTTGCAACGTGAATTAGGCTGGCATAAAAGGTCGGTCTGATGCTGCAAACTGCCGTGTCGTGGGTGGTCGTGTGTGTGTCTGTGTGTCTCTGTGTGTGTGTGTCTGTCTGTGTGTGTGTGTCCCATTCTGAAATGACTAGGTAAATTCACAGGATATTGCCTTCATCTCAAAGGGGTATGTTATCAGTTAATGTTTTCCCCAAGGTCAGAAACTCACTAAAAGTAAAACTGAAAAGCAAACAAATAAACCCAAAGAAGCACAGAACATACACCTTGCCTGTCCCAGTACGTAAACACTACTTCTACTTGAGGGGAGGGAGGAGAATGGCAGCTATTACAAATACAAAAACCTTTAAGGTGTCAGTCTTCAGATGCTTTCTTCTATATCTAGTTTAGCATCTCACCTGGTGCTGTTTCAGTCAAAGCAATTGGAACATGCTGAGAATGTGCGCAGTCGGCACTGAACTGGCTGGCCCAGGTAATTGCTAAATTTGGATTTCAGCTGTGATATTGCTCAGAGAGATACTTCTGCAGTTCCTATCCCTTCCATTACTGTGACTCAGTGAACTGCAGAACAGCCCTTTATCCCACAATTTTGCTAACAAAATGGAATCTCCCATTTTAAACACTACAAGACAGACAAAACTTAGATTGGTGGACAATTGGTCAGGATACTGACTTTTCCCTCCCCTCCTCTTTTCCTGGTGGTAGGTGCAATGTTTTTGGAGTTGCTCAATTAGGTTTTGTTTCACTAAGTCAGCTTTCAGCTTTTGTGTGGCTCTAGATCTTTGCTGTTGACTAGTTGAGGGCAGATTGCTGGAGACCTTTGCAAAAGGTAAAACTGGTGCTGAAGTCTGTCAAGTTTTTGCTTCCATCTCCTTTGTAAGCCGAGTTTAGGGTTCTTCATGTTAAACTGTATGTCAGTTTAGCTGGTGTTTTCTCCATGCAAACATAAAAAGAAATATTTTTCCATGAGTTCCAAGTTTTTCCTGAATATTGAGGAATTTACAATTTTTGAAATGCCAGCCAACCAGGAAGCTGCTTACTGTTGCAGTTAACAGAATTAATAGCATCTTTCCTTAATGTGCTTAGTACCGAGCAGAAATATATTAGCAGTTTTATTTGTTATTACATGTTATCAAAATTATTGCGACTGCTTTTTTGGGAGCTTTATTCTGTTCTTTCAACAAAGGGCACATACTTTTTCCTGTCCCTTTTGATTTTTAGCAGCTATGTAGTCCCATTTTTATCTGTTGGGCTTAAAACTAAGCGTGTTGTGTAGGATTGTGTTTTTGTCTGCAGCCACAGAGCTTTCATCATGTTCAGGTAACTTCATTAAGCAAGACTGTGCGTTACCCTTCTGGCTCTTCCTCTGACTTTTTAATTTCTAAATTTCAAATGTTTAGTAATTCCCCAAGATAGAATTGATCTGTAGTGGTGTATTGTCAGCACGGCACTTGTTCTGATTTTTTTGCATTGTAAATAGCACAGCCAGTTAATTTGATTTCTAGTTTAGTAAGCCAGCTTCATGCTTTGTAGCTGTATCCACTCATCTGCCTGGTACCTGAGAGTCTGTTTCAATTTCATTTGCAGTGTTTTCCCTTGTTGCAAGTCCTTGTTTTGCTTCTGTGGTGCTTCTGGATAACTTACACATTTCCAGTTGTTTTCTGAAAAGTTTAGTAAAAAAAAACTGAGTGTTTTTTTACATTTTTAAAAACACTGCGTTCTTTCACAATTGGATCCAGATATTTCCAGTTGCTAATCTGCTCTTAAATGTACAAAACATTTATATTTAAAATTTCAGATTGAATTCAAAACCTGGGAACAAAATTAGACACAGAAAATGAAAATTAATAATGTCCACTGGCTTAGATTTCTTTTTCCTTTAAAACAAGCGCATGTAAAGCTCTCTTCTGGATAGATTTTTGCGAATGCATTACCAGAAAGGTCTCAAAAACATGGTGTGAGTTCTGAGAAGTGCAACAAGCATACCAGACTTAACATTGAGCTCTGGGAGTTGAAGGGACTGATTTAGGAGGAAAGATTAAAGTAGCTAAATATACATAGCTTGGCTAAGTGATGACTGAAAGGTGGAGGGTGGGGGGACACATAATAACAGTCTAAAAATATTTGAAGGGTGTTAGCATTTAGGAGGGAGAGGGATTTTATGTGGAACATGTGAGCATGACTAGGATTAATGGGAGAGAAAGAAGGAATATAGGATGGATGTCAGCAGAAGCTTCATGTCAGCATGGTGCTCAGTGCTGAGGGATCTCTCTTCTGTAAGGAGATAGAATGGAAATGTTGTTGGGGACTTTCAGAATTGTGTCAGACAAAACTATAAGCAATGTATTTGTAAACCTAGTCCCAAGGAGTGGCGTGTGCATGTGTATCTGTGTTTTGTGTGAATGAGAGGTGGATTCTAGATTAGATTTTACACAGAGAACAGTGGGCATTGGGTGGGTGACCAAATGCAGCTTTCCACTGTAAGCATCTGCCCTTTTTTCACAATTGTTAGTGTTATGATTGATACTATCTGCAGTTTTGTGACATGAAGAAGTTTATTAGACCGGTGGACACAGAGGCTCTTTCTCAGGTCTGAAACAGGAAGAGCAAACTTCACAGTAAATACTAGGAGTGCTTTCTGAGATTTTGTTTACTGTTGATTAGTCAGACATTGGGTAGAGAAGAGTGAGAACAGCATTTCTCAAGCAAAGGGGTGCACATCCATAGAGGGAGCTGGTAAGTGTCAGTACGCAGATCACGTGGAGACCTGGCATGGGAAGAAAGGAGCTTTCTTATTTCTGCAGTGCAAGTAAACAAAACCTATCACATAACTCTCTCTTAAAATCTCTTTGAAAGGCATGCCTTATTGCTGGAGGGCATGTATGAAATATAACTTAACAAAACTTTATTCAAGTATCATCTGTTAAGCAAAACCAGTACAAGACCACATAACCTTTCCAGGTTCTAGTGCCTGAAGGGGTGTCCCAAAATGAAGGAAAGATGCTTGATCAGAAAAAGACAGTATGACAGCTAAAAGAAGAGGCAGTATTCTCATTCGTGTAGGATCCAGATAATGAGCACAGGAGAACTAGGACTGTCTATTGGTTTGAACAGTTGCTCATTAGCTAATCCATAACAAGCCCTGTATTGTCTGTGTATGGCAAAGATCTGGGCAGCAAAACTGGGAAGGCTGCGTGCAGTTTGTGCCCAGACAGATGGTCTTACAAGTCTGTTGGTCACTGGCAGAGCTAACTTAAACCTCTGGGGCCTGGATACACCTGCTGCTGAAGGGTGCGTAGCCAGCAGCTGTTCCTCATTGCTGTCACCTTGAACTTGTGACCCATCTTCTGGGTACTCCTTCACATTCTCCGAGGCTCACTGCCTGCGCATACACAGGCAGGGTCTTGCTCTGTCTCCAGCTTCCTGAACAGGAAACAACACTGCTTTCATTGCAATTTTATCGTGTAAAATGTGTTTAGAATTTTTGGAACGTGTCTTCTTTCCTATGGAGTGTGATTTGTACAGTAATTGCAAATCCCTTTACAGGAGCTTTGATTGGAGTCTGTGGACTGGAGTACCAGGAGTGTAACCAGTGCTTGATGAGATAACCCAACGGGAACGATCCAAGTTGTTGACTGCAAATGCTGTGGACATACACCTGTTTCTAAGCGTGACAGTATTACAGGGAAACACACATATGTGTGTGGTATTCAGCACAATGTTGCCTCCACCCTTGACTGGGGATTATGAGTATTCTTGCATGTGAACACTGCATCATCGTCTTTAGTTGTAGAATCATAGAAAATGGTGCTGGGAGGGACCTTCAAAGGTCATCTCATCTGTTCCTGGACCCAGAGGCAAAGCCAGCTCTGCTGAAGCTGTTCATGTTTCATCTGATCCTTTATGGCTAAGATTGGAGGAAAGTGATTTCACAGTTCTAGATAGAGCAGCTTTTATCTAGAAAGCAGTTGAAGCACCTAGATACTTGCTAATTTCCTTCTGGACCTATATGCATTGTTAGGTATCCCTGCAGCTTAAACAGTTTTGTCATCCTCTTGTTCCTGCTCTCCTGTCACTGCCTGAATCGTGGTTGCCCAGCTATCTGTCAGACTTACACTGTAAACTCAGTGAGGCAACAGGTGTTTAAAGAATGTAGAACAGAATTGCTCCAGTGTTAGGAGCAGAAAGAGAGCGGGGGGGGAAGTATCACAAGCCACTGTAAGGAAATTTTATGAGCTTGGCAGAATTCAGCTATTATCCAGACAGTTCCTGGGTAGGTACACAGTTATGAAGCTTGCATTTCTGCTAGTCCTTTCAGTCCACGTTCTCTTTTCACCTGTTACAGAATGTGACATCTTTAACAGCTATATTTGCTAGTGCTGGGATGGTGTAAAATTGTTCTACGGTGAGACCGAGAGTACATTTCCTTCAGAAAGAGTGAGGTGACCCAACAGTTCACTGCAGAAGAAAAGAGGGAGTTGCCATTCCCGTTTCCTTGCTTCCCTTCTCTGCTCCCGGATTTGTGCTCCCACCCTGTATGCTCACTTTGGTTTCCAGCAGACTCCCTACTGATCCATTTTAGCTTGCTAAACTGATAGCAAACTACTCCAGCAAAATGAGCGGGACAGATTTCTGCCAGATTAGAGAGCTGAACTGAGCTATGGAACGATCTGGTGAGAGAGAGTTAGGGGAAACAAGCAAACACTTTTTCGTTAGTAGCCAGCCATTCATTTAAACTCAAGCTATAACCTGGTGGTTTAAGGTAATAATGGACAGTGACTGCATTCTGAATTATGATGGCAGAAGCGGAAGATGGGTGAAGTGGCAGCCATTCCACTTACAAAACCAGTGTTCATTTACTCACATAATGCAAGAACAGTGTCTGGCTTCTTTTGCTCTCCTTGACGCTGCTGCTTAATTTTCAGTCAGTTGGTTGGGACTAACTCCTGCTGTAGCCTGATGTGTCAAGTGGAGCAGTCACAACTCCTCACAGGACTAAGCTAGAGCAGCCCAGACGTCTTGAGAACCACATGGTTCTGTGCTGGTTACGGAGCAAGTGGCTGAATGGATCTCACAGACTCCTTTTCACTCCAATTTCTGTGATAGTTGAAGCAGAAGAAACAGCATACTATTGGTGCCAACAGAGGCAGCTGACTGCAAAATGAGGAGGAGAGGGGCTGAAAGTTTTGGTATGCTTCGATGCAGTATCACTGAATCGCTATGGAGAGTTGTTTTCAGATACCCCGCAGCTATTGGCAGTTAGTGAAGCAAGCAGACAAGACATTTATTTACCGAAGGAACAATTTAGTAGATGTCTGGGTCTGCAGTGTAGAACTTGGACTCACAGGAGCTCAAGGATGTGCTGATAGTTAAGCATTAGTTTCAGTGCCACCCTCAACGGTCCTGTTTTTCTGAACCTGGGCCTTAGTGAGCAAAGTACGTTTGTGCTTGTGTGACGCTGTCATTCTTGGGTGTCGTGGGAGACTGAAAGCTGTTAGTCTGACATGCCTTTCCATGTAGGATTGTTACTGGCTGCTTTGGGTGTTACCTGATACGCTCTCATTACTGTATGCAGCTGCTTTGGTGTGATTGTAGGATTTCCTAGCCAAACTGAATCTAAACAGTTTCTATAACATTCAAAGAATCACAGAATCACAGAATGTTCGGGGTTGGAAGAGATCTCTGTGGGTCATCCAGTCCAACCCCCCGCCAAACCAGGGTCACCTACAGCAGGCTGCACAGGACCTTGTCCAGGAGGGTTTTGAGTATCTCCAGAGAAGGAGACTCCACAACCTCCCTGGGCAGCCTGTTGCAGTGCTCCGTCACCCTCAGAGGGAAGAAGTTCTTCCTCATGTTCAGACAGAACTTCCTCTGCTTCAGTTTGTGCCCGTTGCCCCTTGTCCTGTCACTGGGCACCACTGAAAAGAGTCTGGCCCCAT
>Ga0065711_1008571_pt1 | contig 12581 bp, 5 predicted proteins | sample Hoacrofraction12_FD_59098 | JGI IMG/M metagenome (GOLD analysis project Ga0065711, IMG submission 59098) | Hoatzin crop microbial communities from Cojedes, Venezuela - Epithelial fraction 12 v2 (version 2) | ecosystem: Host-associated > Birds > Digestive system > Esophagus > Crop | place...
GGGCCGCGGGCTGAGGGGCTGCCGGGAGCCCGCGGGGAGGCCGGGAGCGGCATTCGTGTGACTGGCGCTCGGTTAAACGAAGCGATCCCTGTAAAGCCCGGAATAAACCCATGCCTGTGGAGCCTGCGCTCAGTGCTGGGCGGTGTGTGTGGGTTTTTTGGTCAATGTGGCGTGAAAGCAGGTGCAGCTCGGCACCCGCCGGAGGGGCAGAGCGGGGCCCGGCCTCGGAGGCCCGGTGCGAGGGGCGGGCTGCTGTCGGGCTGCGCGCTGGTTCTCCTCAGCCGGGCCTGGGAAGCTGGTCTGGGGAGGCCTTCCTTCGGCCACTGCCCGGCGACTGGCTGGCTGGGGGAAGCGCTGGCCTTTGCCCCTGTCAGGAAGACTCCCAGATCTAACGTGAAATGGTGAAGATGCCAGCATTAACATCTCTTTTTAATTAAGAAATGCGCAGGTGTAGTTAACCCCACGTTAGTGACTGTATTTTTAACCCTCACAGTTTATTTATGGGGGGAAATAAAGGGTCTGTTATGCTTAAAGATGGAAATTTTACCGTGAATATGAGTTTAGTGCTAGAAGCAGTACCTGATGGCTGAATATTACATCTTGACTGTTCTGGTGGGAGGTGGCATTTAACACCTATTTTTGGCCTAACTTAGACCGAATTGGCAATTAGGATAAGAATTATAAAATGATTCATAAGTTAGAGTTTCTTAAAAGGCCTATAAAAATATTTGAGCTTTAGTACATCCCCCTCTAGTATTTCTTGCATACATTCTCTAGTTATTCTTTGTACTGAAAGCAGCCTTTGCTCTGTTTGCACAGCACCTAGCCTCATATATTTTGGTGTGTGCTTTGAGCTCCTGAGTGATGCTAAAGTTCTGCAGTTCCCAAGGTCTGTCAGGTTTATGATCGCCTGAGCGTTTTTTTGGGAATGTGAATGACCTCCAGCAGCCTGCAGGATTTAGCCCACACCACCCTGCAGAAGAAGGGTGGTTTTTTGGGGGCACACTTATTTATTCAGTGGATGAAACCATCTTGAACTGTTTTGTGTTGTAAGGCTGCCTGTAGACCAGGGTGACTGAAGTGCTGTAATTGGGTGGCTGACAGCTGCATGATAATTAGCAGTGCAAAGACTCTTGCCTCCTCTCTTTTTCTTCCAAACCTAAGGTAGTACTTCTGTTTAGGAGGCAACCTGAATTCTTTAGGATAAAGAGGTTCTCAGGTCAATCATCCTTAAATAATAAATGTGAGGTTTTACTGCAAATTCCATGTTTATCTAGTCTCAGACTGGATATGGAGCCACAAATGCTGGCGCTGTAGGTAACTTGCTACCCACAGCACCGCGGTCGTGGGTTCTGCTGTGATACCCTTTCTGGGTTGGCATGGTGTTGGTGAATATGAAGTACCTGAAAGGCCTGTTAAGTGAGCTGTGGGAAAGGGTTGTGGTAACTTGTTACTGTTGTGGAATTTTATTTGAAGAAACTTGAAAATAAACCTACCTCCTGAGAGCAGTGTGACGGACAAAGGGCTGCATTGTAGAGCTTGTTGGTGGGTGTTTGTGCAGTGCTGCTCACTGTGGAGAATCACTCGAATATTTCCAGACTCTGTTCTCCAAGATCCACATGAATTTACTGGCAAGTAAATGATGCCAGCAAGAAATCCGTAATGTTCCATATGCATCCAAAGGCTGACTTAAGTTGGTTTTGCAGTGGGCCTTCGGTTCTAGCTGCTGTTGAGCCGAAGACTTCGAGTCCAGGACTCTGGGAGGGTGCTGCCTGCTGTGCCAGCTCACGCACCTCTATCGACTTGAGACGGTTTAGCTCCGCTGCTTGTCTAAGGCAGAAGGACAAATTGTCTCTGGGGTCTGAATTCTAAAGGCTTTTGTAGTCACTGCTGCTGCACCTGATTCTTGCCACTGTCAGGCTAGAAGCAGGCTGCAGACTTGCAAATGCTATTTGTTTTCTTTAACTCTTTGTAGACATGGCTCAAGAAGAGATGGAAACTGATCTCCAGCCGGTGGCTGGTGACTCTGTAGAGAGCCCCGGGACGCTTCCCGCAGCGCCCGCTGGTCATGCAGCGCTGTCGTCCGGTGCTCCAGCGCTCGGTGAAGGAGCAGGCAGTGTTACAGCTCTTCCTGCTGATGATGCTGCTGTCATACCAAATGCTGCTACAGCAAGGGAAGCAGCTCCTGGCCCCAACCCGCGCTCGAGTCCTACCTCGGCTCTCAATGGACTGCAAAGGCTGCAAGGGGCGTCGGATCCATATCAGCCATTGCCTGCGCTGCAGCGTCCGCGCGTGAGGAGAGCTCGCAGGCAACAGAGAATTGGTGGTTCCCAGAGGACAGTCAGTGCCAGGTAAAGCAGAAATTAAATTGGGTCTGAACTTATCAAGCCTGGCATTGGATTAAAACTGCCTTCCTCCCTGGCATAGAGAACCGAGTTCAGTCCAGGTGTGTGGTTGTGGCCAAATTCTGGGCAGCTCATGTACCTTTTAAGCTCAATAATGGCACAGCGCTTTCTGATCCCTTTTGGCAGGATATTTGCTCTTGTTAAGTGAATCCCCCCATTTCTTACGCTGGCAGTGTTGTTGACTTGTGAGCCCTTCTATGCTCTCCACCTTGCTTGCAGAGCTTCTGCTCGCACCATTCCCTCTGCTCTGCCAGATTCCTGGCGGTGCTTCCGGCAGCAGTGCTGACTCTCGGCTGTTCCAGCCAGCATGTAGCTCAGTGGAGCTCGTGCTCTGTTTTGCATTTCACCTTTCATTTGGGGATTGCCTGACCAAGTTTTCTGGTGACAATTGCTGCAGAAATTTTCACGAACATGCAAACTAGTATTTTTTTTTTTCTGCAGGGGTTTTTTGTTACCTCCAGGCAAAGAAAAAATATTCTTTTTAACACCATTTGTGATGGGTTTAAAGGGTGACGCATGGGGGTGCTCTCCAGCCAGAAAGAAATCCCCATTTCTGGTTTGTTTGGTTTTTGTCTCATCTTTGTAGCTTTTGTAAATGTCAAGGGTGAAATTATAATTAACTGGAGCATTGCTTTTAAATTCAGTGAGGCCAAGAACTCCTCTCCTCCCAGGTGATTAAACATTGTTTGCCCTTGGATCGCACGTGGAGGTCACTGTAGTGCTTGGGGCTAGAAGGCAACCTGAAAAACTTCTCTTTTGAATCTGAGGGATAATTGAGATGGTGGCTGAACTGATTGGGGGAGAGGGGAGGATGTTTCTGTCCAGGGATGAACCTCCATCAGAACACAAGAGGGAAAGCAGAAAGACTAGGCACAAAGCTGTTGGTGGAGTGGGACACCGATACAAGCCCCGTGCATCTAATATTACCAGTGCCTATGGGAGCCAGGTCAGAGTTTGGGCTGGAGGTGCCGATTAGGAGTTCCTTAGGCTATTAGTGGCCAGTATTTCTGTGCTTTTCTTCTCTCCAACTCCACCATCACCCCACCCCAAAAGAAGACAATATTGTTATAATGAGAAGGAGATTTTCTTTGAGCTGAGCAAAATGAATGGTTGCTGTATGATACTGCTGATTATTCATAAAGTGAGCAATTGTATTGGATTGCCTCTCTGACAGAGCGGCTCTGTCTTGATAACTTTGATACCTTCCTCTTGCAGTCAGAGCCTAGGAATTTTACTGCAAACAAGCGTGGAGAAATATTTTGAGTCATTAGCGTACCTGAAATAACTGCGGCTTTTTTTCTGGCTTTTTCTAGACTCAGGGCAGCATTGGACAGTTACTTTCAACTCAGCAGGACCCAAGAGCCAGCTACAGGACCAGTTCTGCGTCTGGAGCCCTCACACACTGCGAGGGACAACCAGGAACACAGCTCAGACGAAACAATAGAACTCAGCGACTCTGACAGCGGCGATTCTGCTGAGGAGGAGGAAGCGGTGGAGGCTGCGGCACCGCTGTTACCGTCAGCCCCGGAGATACCTCCGGCAGCTAGCTCGGAAGGTTTGTGCTGTATTTGAGCTTTGGAGAGACTGATTTGAGAAACTCATCGTGCTGTTTCAATACTCAGTGGGGAAATCCTTTCGAGCGACAGACGGTGCTAAGAGATCATTGTGCCCACAGCTGACGGGAGCAGGCTGCTGCCACAAGGCTTCCTGGCAAGCAGTTCCCAAGAGCGGTAGCAGCAGCGGGTGATTGCTACCATAATGTTACAGTCTTTTAGCCGGCTGCTACTTATAAATAATCCTGGAAATGTTCAGAATAACTTCCAAGATTAGAGGTTATTACTTAGCACGCTTCTGCTGTCATATATTAGCAAGGAGTATTATTGAAGACATCAAGTCGCATCTGTGGAGATCAGCAGTGCTTTCAGTTTTCAGAGAAGGATCTGATTCAGTATTTTTTAATTATTTGTGATTTCAGTCTGCTTCAGTTTAGAGTTTTCTTTTCGTTCTTGTATCATCTTGTGACACTGGGCTGAGCAGGTAGAGGTACTTAAGACAGTGGGCTTTTTGTTTTTCCTTCCTCAGCTTTTTCTGTCACGCAGTCCTTTATCCAGACTCATGTCCACAGGCTGCCATGCACTTCACTGACATTGTTTGTGATGGATGTATGCAGTTTATGTAAGAGTGACGAGTAGTTAACTTGCTATTCAAGGTTATCGATGCCCAGAGAATAGGAGAGCAAGATTTTTTTACTTCAGTCTCTAAGGAATGTCCTTAGGTTTCACTCTCTGCCCTTAGGTTTGATTTTGATTGACCAGCTCACCTTGACACCTTTTTTTGAGGGTACATCTATGAGGTGCCTTTTGAACAGATTTATTCCGCTTGCTCTGTGCTAGTCTTACACGTGACAGGAGCTCAAGCTGTTAAGTACTGTCTGATATTGTGTGAGCATATGCTCTCTGTTGGATTTTCTGAAATTCCCTTGTCTTTTTGGCTTATAGAAGCCACTGCTTCCTCTTCAGCCCAGGACCATCAAGGCTGAAAAACTTTATTGACATTTACCAGGGTTAGGTGATACCTCTCTAGTTGATTGAGAGTATCTGCCTCAAATACTGAATGTGACTGATAACTCTTTTGTTTTGTCAGGAGATAGGGGTTAGACAGTGAGCTCTGCTCCTTTTTTAGTATGCTGGTGGTGGTAATCCAAACGTAGCGTTTCTGTGTGCTCATACTTCAGCAGAAGGGCTAACAGAGGCCCACCACAAAAACATATGGCCCAGCAGAATTAATAGTTCCAATAACAACCAGCTGGTAAACTGCTTCAGTCAGGGTGAATGGACAGATAGCATACGGTAAATACTTTCTTGGCACATAGAAATATGTATGTTTAGATCCCTTGGCAAAATAACTTCATGTTGGTGTCTGTCTTTCTCTGGGCATAACGATGTGGGAATCTCTCTTTAATTCAGCCTAACTATAGACCTGTACACAGATATATTTGTTTCCATCAGGTCAGAAAATCCTGATAACATTTGCTGTCTTTAAAAGACCTCTACTTTTTCACCAAATATGCTGAAATTCTGCTGCTTTCTATGAAAGAAAGCATGAAGTTCTTCAGCACTACCATTGGTGAATAGAAGGGCTTACGCACAGACTGCCCGACCTTCAGTGTCCAGGACATGGATCTGAAGCTTTGTATGTAACCTGTGCCGTTGTTGCACTGCTTACCTTATGCCCAACACTTTCGGATCAAGTCAAGGAGAACTCCTTTTCCCCCTGGTATGTTTCAGTTCATTTAAGCAATGCTTTCCTTAGTTTCCAGCCAGGTACAAGTGGAGCCACCTCAAGCTTCTGCAGAACATGGAAATCAAGAAAGTGAAAAAGCTGAAGTCCAGCAAAATCAGGTAAGATGACCTAAATTTTTTTGGAGACAGATTAAATATGGTTAGTGCTGCATTTGTTTAAAAAAAAAAATTTTTTTAATTTTTAATCCTAGGGAACTCCACATAAGAAACTGGAACCGTCATTTCCTCTTGCCCCGCTGGAGGAGGAGGAAGGGGATACCTGTGCCATCTGCTTTGAGCCGTGGACCAACGCTGGGGACCACCGTCTCTCCGCATTGCGATGCGGACACCTGTTTGGTTACACATGCATTGAAAGGTGGCTCAAGGGACAAGCAGGGAAGTGCCCCCAGGTAAAATGCACGTTTCTGTGCACTGGAAAGGGCTTGCTGTCTGCTGATCATGCCTGCAGCGGAAGTTATTAACTGTTACAACTGCTTGCTGCATGAAGAATTCACCTTTGCCTGCTGTGAGAAATAACACAAATCACTATTATTTTGATGTAACTAGGCCAGGAGCAGCTAGTGCTGCTTTAAAGGGAGAATTCTGACTTGGATTGTCTCCCTGAAGTGGGGCATTTGTGAGTAGCAACTCAGAAGTTAACGAGTTCAAGTGCTAAACCTGTAATTGGTTTCAGCACGCTGCACTGTGGTCTTGGAGGGTGGGAATGCCAGACAGATTCCTAGAAGCAATTAACTAAGCATAAAGAATACGTTACTGGACAAGAAATCTGTTTGAGAACCATTTTCAGACGGTTGATCTTCTGTTTTGAACTGCATCCACTTCTGCAGCATTTAAGCAGGTCAGGTTGTTTAGGTAGCTTGCAAACTGAGGAACAGGTTGCATCCTTCAACGTGGACTTGCAAGTTGTAGGTCTGCTTTTTAAGGTGCTCTTCTCAGTTCGGTTTCCATGGGTAATACAGATCTCTTTCAATTAGGTCTACACTTCTCTGTGGTGCCCTTATTCCTTTTCTCCAGAAAGGAATGTTGACAAAAAATAGGTCAACGAGTACCTTGTAAATAGGATTCAGTTCTGTCGCTTTCCAAGTCGGTGGGCGGAAGCCCAGGATTTCTTTGGCTTTGTCATTTTGAGAGCTTCCATGGTCTTGCTTGACTTTGTGCAGGATTCTGTTCTCTCGGCAAGAAGCTTCCTGCTGATGTGCACTGTGACTGAACCTAAAGAATCACTGTTGCCATGGCAGAGGCCCAAACCTTATTTTTCTTATCCCTGTCAATTCTGTGCAAGCTTTTCTTCGCCCACTCCAGAGAATTCTCAGAGACCTTCCTGGCATCTTTGCTCTTTGGAATTTTGTGACTTCTTTCGTCTTGAATACTAACAACTCGTAAGGGGCGCTTGCTCCCTCTGTTTCTTCCAGTGATGTAATTACTGAAGATTTCCTGGGAGAACTTGCTCTGGAGAGAACCTTGCAGCTAAATCATCTTCCCTTCATTTTCAGTCACTGTCCTTCGCGACTGGGCATTCCCTGATTAAATAGCACAGACTTGCTGCGCATGGTGCTCTGTATACTAAGTGGCTTGAGTGCAAGTTACTGTGAAATTGTGGCATTCCTGATCCTGCCAGTGACAGCTGCTGGCTGCCGGGAAAGCCGTCTTAGCCACTTACTGCTCTGCAAGGCGGCTCTTTATGAGGGGAGGGGGTTTTCCTGATCTGACAACATTGCCCGTGATACCTTCATGCTACTGAATAATGGACAAATCTGCATTTTAAGTGTACGTAGGAATTTAATGTTCAGTGGAGGTTACTTGATCTGAGTATTTGCTGCCTCTTTTCTGATCAACAAAGTAGATTAGCAAAGCAGTAAGCTTGCAGACACCGTAATTTCTTTGAAGTTCCCACTCGGAGGTATTACCTCTTCTTTTTTAAGGAGAGTCTAAAGTACTAAATGATCACAGCCAGCCACACAAAATTATTGACATATCTGACTCCCCGTGTACGACTGAGTCAGCGGGATGTCAGTATTTCATACTGACACTGGAATGCTTTTATGGATTTGGGCCTATAGGAGCTGATCAGAGAAATACAGTGTGTAAATAGAGTTGGGAGTACACTCGGGGGTTCCCAATTCCTTGTCTGTTGGCCAAGTAGCCAGTCTTGATGTTTTCAAAATAGAAGTTGGGCTGGTGTTTTGGTTCAGATCTTTTTTTTTCCTCTTTGGATGGGTTTTGTTTGTGGTTTGTTTTTCTGTTGTCCCTGGAACTTACCTGACCATGCTGTGTCACTGGTGCTATAGCAGAACAAATTTTGTGGGAAGCAGGAGGATGCATTATTAAAGGTGCAATAGGATACATGACCTGAACTGTTGTAGCCCTGATTAGAGCTCTGGTGTCCATGTGAGGGAGCGTCTTGCAAATGTGCTGTGGTATGTTTGTGTTTTTGTGGACTTGTTTTCAAGCAGACAACCCCTCCCTTCAAAGCTATAAGGATTTTTCAAAGTAATGTCTGGTGACTTGTAGGGATGCATAGTTTGGCTCCTTAAAATCTTGTAGATGAACTGAACCTGTCTTTTATTTCAGTGCAATAAGAAAGCGAAACGGTCTGACATCGTGATCCTGTATGCTCGCACTCTGAAAGCGCTGGATACCAGTGAACAGGAACGCATGAAAAGGTACGGAGTCCCCAAGTAAAGATGTGACCTCCCTGACCATATGCTGTTGAAAGCTGCAGTCTGGCTTCTACTTCTTGCTTTAATTTCCTGTATTGTCCAAAGCAAATTTATGCATTCCCTTGGGGATTGTCATGAGTATGGCTGGCTTCACAAACCAAGGCTGTGTTGCACGTGTCGTACCTGGAAGGAGAATTTTCTGCTGGAACAGAATTCTGGAGTTTGCGCTTTGCAGCACTGAAATCGCAAAAGCTATTGTGTGCTGCATCCTGAAATGGCATCACGGGAGATCATGCAGAGTAGTTGCCAAAAAGCTGTGTATTGCTAATTCATCATTAGATGAGAAAAGTGAGGCATAGTTAGAAATGCAAGGGGGGCGAATGGCTGACCTTTTCTGCCATCTTGTCTGCATGCATTAGACAGAGTAATCTCTCATATGAATCACTTTCCGTCTTGCTTTGTCAAACTCTTCATGTAGCTTTACTTACAAAAGGTCAGCAAGCATTGCTATGACTCTACTTCCCCCTCCAAGTTTAATGCGGACTTCTTACTGAAAAAAGGAAAAGCGGGTATGAAAATGGGGACTAATTTCTTTTCAGTAAGATGCTGTCACAGATACTATTCTGAAATTAAAAGCCTGCAGATACCAGTTCTCCTGAATCTTGTAGTGAATAGAATTTAATTGGAGTCTTTCACATGTCTCTTAACTATACTGCTGTTCTTTCAATGCAGTCTTTCAAGAGAAAGCTCGCTATCCTGGTAATTATTAATCAGAAATGATTGAGGAGTAACTGTCACGAAAGGAAAGTATCTCTTCTGTCCAGATTGCCACTGCCTGATGGTGTTTGAACTAGACCTTTAGAAGGTCACGCTTCTTTTACTGGATTGACACCGCAAAACAAATGATAAATAAGGTTTTTTCAAAAGCGCAGAAGGCATTTGGGTGTGGAAACCTCGTTATGTCTCAAGGAGAGGCAGTTGTCTAACTGCTGCTTCTGTCTCGATCTCGCTGCAGCCCTTCCCCGCTTGCCCTGCACCTCCTCTGCCTCCCGTTGCTGTCGGGAGGCAGACAGCAATGCCTGCCTGTCTGCCCAGTCAGGTTGCTGGCAGTGGCTGCTTTGTGGCACACAGCCATGAGCGGAGGGCAAACGTGAACGCTGATGCATGCATCGATATTGTTTGCGTGTAGCCCTGAATTAGGTATAAGATCACATTCAATAAAGCCAGCCTTCTGGCTCTGGTTGCTTGTGTAAAGAATGTTTGTGATGCTTAAATAAAGCATTTCACCTGTTTCTTCCACAGCGGGGGGGAAAAAAACAAACAAATGAAAACATGCCTGAAGGCACTATAGGGAAATGGCAGGATTCTGTGCTTGGTAAACATGCAAGTCTAAGTCTGTATATTTAGAAGGTACTTAGGCAAGCTAGATCTCCCTGCACCTGAACTACTGAAATAACCGGAATATTGCAGCTTTTGGAGTGCAGAATGCAGTGGTCAACACTGCAGACCAAACATTCAGATAATTTTAAGGAATACTGGTGTTTCTTCCTCCTTTTTAACTGCTCCTTCATGCATAAAGCATATATGAAAGAGAAATTGGAGTATGTTATCAAAACTGCTGCTGCTAAATTGCATGCATGCACTTTTAGGCTCAAGGTGAGGTATTCAGTGTGGCTTCTATATGGGTATTTATAGAGAACTTATCTGTATCTGTCTATTTCTGATTCAGCTGTATTACCTGAAGTACAAAATTAGTTACTGGTAGTAGAAACGAGCTTGAAGATCTTACCGTGTTATGACTTGCTGTATTACTGACATGGTATATATTACATGGACATTGATGGTATAGAATTTGCTGAACTGTTTCTGTAGAAAAAACAAAACTGATTTCTCTTTCACTCTACTAAATTAGCACATTTGGAGAGGGTGAGGAGAAAGGCTGTTTTTTCCATGCAACAATGCTTGAGTGAGTCATTCAGTACCATTGTATAACTGAGAACACCTCGAGGTGAATGTGCTGGATGAGCGCGGTATCAGATTTTCTGTTACTCTTGAGTTGACCTGTGTGAGGATGAAGGCTGGGGTTAGGAGGAGACAGCCCAGAGAAGTATCCTAGGTAGTACCTAGTCCTAAGGATTGCTTTCCTCTCGTTCCTCCAGCTCTTTAGAAAAGGAACAAAAATTGCGGAGACAGGCAGAGCTGGAATCTGCACAGAGCCGTCTCCAGTTGCAGGTTTTGACAGACGAATGGAGCAAACTCCGCAAGCAAGTTCAGGTGAGTCTGCTGCTACTAATACATGGAGGATTCCCTTTCTCTTTAACCTGACTTTTGCATGTTCACTTACAGGAGAGAAGATGGGCTTCAGGTTTTAAGAAGCAGCAAGATTTAGTCAACTCCATTAGTTAATCATCAGGAGTACTCTAAACATCCCAGGCTGGCATCATCATGTATATGATGTGCTTCTGAGACTTAATCAAAGTGGCAAGTGCAGCTTAGCAGGAGAGTTTTTTGGCTGCTGATGTTGCAGGTTCCTCCTCAGGTTTTGTGGTGCCTGGCAAGGCCTGGTAATACAGCACCAAACTTACTCTCCTCATCTTTCTCTTCATTGCATCAAAATAAGCTTTGAAAATCTGTAATAAACTTGTAATGGGACCCATTATCACTAATTAGTCAAGAGCCTTTGAGAAGTAGTTTGTAAAGAGGTATGGCTATTTGAAGAAAAAAAAAAAAAAACAAACAAAACACCCAAAAAACCCCAGAATTTTTTTTGTGAAGTTCAGTCAACATTCTATTGAAGGACCTTCTGGTACGGTGAGACCTGGGTTGTCGTTAGGGCAGGCTGTATCCGTGGGCTGAGCAGCTGCTAAGGGGCACTGCTGTCCCCGTAGAACACAAATCACTGGAAATAAATGACCAGTTGCTAAATGACTGCTTCCTTGCTGGCTTATGCAATACTGTGATGTTTTGTAACCCATCACAGCTGCTTTTGCAGGTTTCCTATAAATTGTGACGTCTACTGGTGCTTCCAGCTGTGAAATACCTGGCATGTTCCACCAGTGCTAGGTTTTCCAAGAGCCTGTTTCATAGCCAGTTTGCTACTTTTTTTGTTGTATGAAGTAGTGAAGTAGGCAGTATCTAATCTCTCACTGTCTAGTAACTCAATTTATGCTTTTTCTCTACTTGTGGATTTTTTTTTATAGCCTTGGCTATTCATGTCTGTACATTAAGCAACATCCTCTTTGCTGAAGTCTTCCTGTGTGACGTAAGATAAGGCTTTATAAATTGCTTGCCGAAATTCCTGCATGAAGCTGTGTGCTCGTCAGAGCTAATAAGAAAATTCGTCCATTGCAGACTTTGGGTGAAGAGAAACGTGAAGAAGATAAAACTGCAGGTCCATAATGTCCTCCTGCAATTTTGGCATTAAATGATAGAGTATCCAGTCTAACTGAATTTAAGTCACATGTTACAAAGATGAAGTGCCCTGTGCTCTTTAGCTCTGTTTCAGCATTTATACTGCATTCATCACTGTCCTGTAGTGGTTAATGTGAATGGTGGAAGCAATTTTAAGGTGCTTGTTTATACTATGAATAAACTGAAAGTAAAACAACTTGCTGGGGAACAGAAAATCGGCAGGCAGTCTGGAGTAAGTCTAAGTTGTTTGATTATATTTTGAGCATACACCTAACAAGTTCCTTATCTTACAAGAGGTCATCTAGTAAAGCAGCTGCTTTCATAGAATCGTTTTGGTTGGAAGGGAGCCTAGTTGGGTAACTTCAGCGCTGGGCTGGGTTGCTCAGGGCAGTGTCACGCCAGGTTCTGAGTGTGTGCAAGCAGATCGCGCGGCGTCTCTGGACTTCCTGCTGTTTGACCATCCTCACTGAGAGGTTTGTTTTTTCCTAACATCTAACCTGAATTTGCCTTGTTGCATCTTGAGTCTGTTGCCCTGGTCCTTTCAGCAAGCAATGTTACTGATGGCACAAGAAAGCATGTTTAATTGATGTACAAACCTGTAAGTCAATATAGGAAACAGTGCTGTGGGATTATGAAAGAAATGTGTGAAATGTCTGTCCGCTCAGAGGGACGTTCAGTAAGGCAGGGTTCAGTTGCACAGAGCTTTACTGGAATAGTTGTGATGGTCATTGCTTGCGTACAAACCTTGGTGTTTGAAGTCTTACAGAAAGCAAAGGTGGTCGGTTCCCGCCCCCCCCCCCCCC
>Ga0065711_1013746_pt1 | contig 12581 bp, 5 predicted proteins | sample Hoacrofraction12_FD_59098 | JGI IMG/M metagenome (GOLD analysis project Ga0065711, IMG submission 59098) | Hoatzin crop microbial communities from Cojedes, Venezuela - Epithelial fraction 12 v2 (version 2) | ecosystem: Host-associated > Birds > Digestive system > Esophagus > Crop | place...
TTTCAACACAACACTGACAGTACTGTGAGAACAGTTATAGTACCTGATAAGGTTAAGATAATAGGTTAGCAAGTTAGTCAGTTTTTTATTGATAGAGGCGAGCTGTGAAGTCCGCCTCTATTTTGATGTTTGCCCGTTTATAATATGTAAAAGCCCCGTCGCCGCAGACGATATAATTGTCAATTGTCAATTATCAATTGTCAATTGTCAATTTATTCTTCGCTCTGTATTCCGATGGCGACAGTCCTGTTTCTTTTTTGAAGCATCTGCTGAAATACTTGGGGTCGGAGAATCCCACGGAATACGCTATTTGCGAGTAGGTGTCGTTGCTCTTCACTATCAGCTCCTGTGCTTTTTGGAGTCTCAGATGCCGGAGGAAGTCCAATGGTGAGAGTCCGACGATGCTCTTTATCTTGTTGAAGAATGCCGTTCGCCCGAGGTTCACTGCGTCGGCGAGGTCTTCCACCTTGAGGTCGGGGTCATCCACGTTCTTCTCGATAAATTCCATGAGTGTCTCCATGAGTTTCTTGTCATTATCCACAATCTCCGGTGATTTCAGTTTGTAGCCGTTACCCTTATTAGCATTCTGTCCTGCTGCATTGTGGACTTCGCTCTCAGGAGCGGCACTTGTGGCTTCGTTGGCGGGATTGTCTTTAGAAGCAGCCTTCTTATGTTCGTTCTCTGCCATGGTTTCCGACATTTGTTGCAGTAGCGACTCTTGCAGCAGGTGTCTTTGTGCGATGATATTGTCTATGCGGTGCTTGAGGTATGTGGCGCTGAAGGGTTTGGAGATATAGTCGTCCACTCCTTCTTGCAGTCCTTTCACCCTGTCTTCCATCGATGCTTTCGCCGAGAGGATCACGATAGGAATGTGGCAGATGTTGCTGTCTTGTTTTATGTTGTGCACCATTGTCATGCCGTCCATCACCGGCATCATCACGTCGGTGAGTATGAAGTCAGGCATCTTTTCCCTTGCCGTTTTCAGTCCCTCCGCCCCGTTGGGAGCGGTCATCACATTGTATTTCCTGCAAAGTATGCTTTGGAGGAACGAGCGCAGGTCGTCGTTGTCTTCCACCACGAGTATAGAAGTTTTTTCTTTCGGCTCGTCCTCTTCGATGTTGTCGTTTGTGAACGCTTCTGTGTCAGGCACTTTCTCGTCGCTGATATTTCCTGTGGTGGCGAAGACCGGCGCTTCCTCATCGTCCACCACATAGTTGTCTTCTTTGTTGTGCTCCAGCATCTTGTTCACGAGGTTGAGCATCCGTCTGGTGTTGCGCTGCACCATTTCGAGCATGCCTTTGGCGTTGTCGGTGAGCGACTCTGTTTCCAGTACGTCGGTAACAGGTCCTCCGATGAGTGTGAGCGGTGTGCGCAACTTATGGCTCACCTCGGTGAAGAAGTCAGCCCTCATCTTGCTCATCTCCCTCTCCATCTCATTGCGTTTCTTGAGGTTATAGATATATGCGGCAGCCGCCACGATGCCCGCCGCGATGAGCAGGTAGAGCAGTTTGGCCCATATCGTCTCCCAGAAGGTGGGGTGGCTGTAGATATTCAGCGTGGCAATGTTGTCGAGCCACACACCGTCGGCGTTGGTGCTTTTCACGAGCAGTTTGAGGTGTCCGTGCGGCAGTCGTCCGAAGGCGGTGTTGGGTTGTGTCGTGTAGTTCCAGTCTTTGTCCACCCCGTCTATCTTGTATGCGTATCTTACGAACCTGTTGTTGTCGTATTGGATAGCGGAGAAGAAGATGGTGCAGTTGCGCTTGTCGGAGGGTATGTCGAGCTGTTGGGTGTAAAGCACCGGCCTTTGTGTCTGTTCCCCTTGGAATTGCACGCCGGTAAACACTATTTTGGCATCTGTCCCTGCGTTGGTCATGTCTTTGGGCTTGAATGTGACGAGCTTGTTCATTGCTCCAATCACCATTGTGCCGCTGTTGGGGTCGTAGTGTGGTTTTGCTTCCGAGAAGTCGATGTCGTCGTCGATTTCTCCGATGCCGTAGATGCCGCTTTCCTTCGTCTCTGGATTGTATTTCTCGATGCAGTTTTCCCTTGCTATCCACAGACATCCGTCTCCGTCTTCGGTTATCGACAGGATGCCTCCGCCCGTTGACTGCGAGAGGGGAAGTGAGTTGAAAATTAATTTTCCTCCCAAGGGGTTGCCTTCTTTAAGTTCCTGAAGCCCTCCTGCCATGGTAGCGATGAAAATCTGTCCCTTTTTCGTCACCACTGTTTGCAGCACGTCATCGGCAGCCGGTGAAGTGACGTCGCCGTGCTTGTGCTTATAGACGTTAAACTTTATGTTTTCCGGTTTGTCGAAGGTGTCGCCGAAGGTTATCAGTCCGGCAGTGGTGGAGAGCAGTATTATGCCCTCTTTTGTTGCGGTGAGCCTTCTTGTGTTGAAGGCTTCTTTCACTGGGTAGGAGTTTAGGCGGTTGTTGGCATTTATAAACCTTATCGTGCCATCCGTCTCTTCCACGAGGTTCAGTCCTCCTCCGTAGGTGGCCACCCATATACGCCCTTTCTTGTCTTCGAAGATGTCATACACGTTTTTGCTGTTGATGCTGTATTTGTCTTTTTCGTCGGGCATGAAATGTGTGTAGCTGTTTGGGTCGGTAACATACAGTCCGTCGCCTTTAGTTCCTGTCCATACCCTTCCTTTGCTGTCTTCATAGATTGCAAAAACTTTTGTGGTGAGTTTCACGGGTTGAGGTGCCACGGACTTGTTGTAGTTGGCATAACCTATTATCTTTCCGTCTTCGATGATGGCGATGGTTCCGTTGTCGAGTCCAGCGAACACCCTCCCCTTGTCGTTGATGAATGTTGCTCTCACCTCTGTGTTTTCCGTCATCGGCACGATGTTGAACAGGTGTTTATGTGTGGTGACGAGTGTGAGGTCGTGTGTGCTTGTGAACCAGAGGTCTTTCTCCTTGTCGATGAAATATTTGTTTATCGTGGGTTGCGATGCCCTCTCAAAGCCTTTGGGTCTTATAATATAAGGTATGAGTGTGCCTGTGGTCTCGTTGTAGTATGCGAAGGTGCCTTTTTGCGCTGCCACCCATATTGTGCCTTCTTTGTCTTCAAGCACGAAGGATTTCTCTGTTGTTGTGGTGAGTGGGCTGGCGATGGCAGTGGTGGTGAGGTGTCGTGTCTCTCCTGTGGCGGTGTTGAGCATCGTAACCCCTGCCTCTTGGGTGAAGACCCAGAGTCTCTTTTTCGAGTCGGCATAGATGCTTTCCGCCTCTTTGTATGGCTGCGAGGGTGTCTGTATGCTTTTCAGTGTCGTCTGCCCTTTGTCGTTGATTATCAGTGCCCCTTGGTCAGTGGCGAGTGCTATCGTGGTGCTGTCTATGGCTGTGATGCCGTTCACCTTTTGTATGTTCTCGGGCATGGAGATGTAGGTGAGTTTGCCGTTGCCGTATATTGCCGCTTTGCCGTCGGGTGTGGCGAGCAACACTCCTTTTCCAATATTCTCCGCATGCTCAAAAGCCTGTTCTGTCTTAAAGTCAGTCCCCACGAGCTGTATCTCTTTTGTGGTGAAGAGCCATTCGCCTCCCTGTTTGTCGAGCCACACTTTCTTCAACGCTCCTTTCATCGGCTTTCCTTGTCCTCCGAAGAACTCTATGCCCTCGGCGTTTCTTGCCTTGCTGTCGTCGATGCGCAGCGCGATGTTCTCATTTTCTGTTTTTATCCATGTGTGTCCGTTTTCCAGCGGGTATGCTTTTCTTGCCCTTATGTCTTGCGAGAACTGTTTTTGCAGGGTCTCGCCTATATATACGTATTGACATTGGTCGGTATTAAAGAGGTATAGCCTTCCGTCGTAGGTTATCACCCACACGTCTTGTTGTGAGTTGGAGCCGATGGCTTTGAGTCGGTTGCTCGACAGCACCTCGTTCTCTCCTCTTTGGTCTCTGAAGGTGGTGAAGCGGTATCCGTCGTAGCATGACAGTCCGTTCCAAGTGGAGAACCACATAAGGTGGCTGTCGTCTTGGTCGATGCCGGATATGACATTTGCGGCAAGTCCGTCGTTCACTCCGAACGTCCTCACGTTGCAGTAGGGTTGTGAGTGTGCCCCTGCCATGGCGGCGAACAGGGCTATGGTTAAGATAATGCGCTGTATCATAATGAAGTTATGTTGGTCGTTTGGTTTCTGTTGCAAAGGTAGTAAAAAATTTGTAAAATGAAAAAAATATCGGCCGAAAGTGGCATAAAAAGGTGTGATTTTTTATTTTCAGGGCGTTTTCAGGTGTAAAAAATGCCGCAAAAGGTGCATTTTTTTATTTTATCCCCCAACTTTGGCGATATTTCCGCTTGTATTTTTTAAAATATTGTGTATCTTTGCAATCGAAAACTGGTGGATACTACACTGACCTGATTTCGCGGCTTGGGCCGACACTTTGAAGATATTACAAAACTAAAATTAAATATTTACAGCGGTATGAAATCGACAGATGACAGAACACAGATGATAGGCCTTTATTATGAGGGCGCTTTCGAGACTATTGTGTGTCAGACGGCATTGCGAGTAGGCGACCGTCAGAGTGCTGAGGATATTGTGCAGGAGGCGTTTTTACGCTTGCTCACCTCGGAGTCGATAGTGATGGAGGCGTCGCTGCCAGGACTGGTGTATCGCACGGTGACGAATGTGCTTTACGACCGTTGGCGCCGTTGGAAGCGCGCGGAGAACTATCGCCGCTTCACTGCCAACGACCTCGACAGTTGCCGGGACAGTGCAGACAGCTCCGACCGCGCGGCGTGGAATACGGCGGTGGCTGCTGTGGAGCGTGTCATCAACCGCCTCGACGACGACAGCGCACGGATAATAAGGATGAACGTGTTTGCCGGGAAGAAAGTGTCGGAAATCGCTGATGAGACGGGGATACAATATAAGAAGGTGGAGAACAAACTCTACGCCGCCCGCAAAGAATTGAGAAAATCGCTGAGAGGCTACGCCTTTAATTGACAATTGACAATTGACAATGGGCTTCGCCGACCTTTCTCACGCTTGGCAAAGAAAGCGAGCTTTCTCTGCTCTCGCTTAACCGAAAGGTTGACAATTATGCGAACGAAGTTCGCTTTGGGTTAGAAGCAAAATAAACTTAGGACAAACAAGACATTAAATTAAAAAAAAGAATATATTATGCTACGGAAATTGCTTTTTGGAATCGCTATTATGGGAGCTGCCGTTCCCGTGTCGGGACAGACGCTGCCCTATCAGAACACATCGTTGTCGGTGGAGGAGAGAGCCGCCGACCTGTGCTCACGCCTCACATTGGAGGAGAAGTCGCTGATTATGCGCAACTCTTCGCCAGCCATAGAACGTTTGGGCATCCCGGCTTTCGAGTGGTGGAGCGAGGCTTTGCACGGCAACGCCCGCAATGGCTTCGCCACGGTTTTCCCTATCACCACCGGTATGGCCGCATCGTGGAATGACGGACTTTTGTTTCAGATTTTTGATGCCATAGGCGACGAGCAGAGAGTGAAGAACACACAGGCGCGCCACAGTGGAGTGATGAAAAAATACCAAGGCACGTCGGTATGGACGCCTAACGTGAATATCTACCGCGACCCGAGGTGGGGCAGAGGACAGGAGACCTACGGTGAGGACCCGTATCTCACCAGCCGCATGGGTATCGCCGTGGTGAAAGGACTCCAAGGTCCCGAGGGCAGCAAATACTATAAGAACCTCGCCTGTGCCAAGCACTTCGCCGTGCACAGCGGACCGGAATGGAACCGCCACAGCTTCAATATCGAGAACCTCCCGGAGCGTGACCTGTGGGAGACCTATCTGCCGGCATTCAAAGCCCTGATTCAGGAGGGCAAGGTGGCAGAGGTGATGTGCGCCTACCAGCGTATCGACGGCGCTCCCTGCTGCGGTAACGACCGCTATGAGAGGCAGATTCTGAAAAACGACCTCGGGTTTACCGGACTTATCGTGAGCGACTGCGGTGCCATCCGCGACTTCTATATGAAAGGGCATCACGAGGTGTCGAAAGACTCTGCCGAGGCCACCGCCAGGGCGATCCTCAGCGGAACCGACGTGGAGTGTGGAGGCGTGTATGCGTCGCTCCCCGAAGCAGTGAGAAGAGGCGAGATCACAGAGGCACAGATTGACGTGAGCGTGAGAAGACTCCTCGAATGGCGCTTCCGTCTCGGCGACTTCGACCCCGACGAAATGGTGGAGTGGACAAAAATCCCCGAGAGCAAGGTGGCATGCAAAGAGCACCGCGCACTCGCCAAGGAGATGGCAGACCAGACTATCGTGCTCTTGCAGAACGACGGCATACTGCCTCTGTCGAAAAATGACAACGACATCGTCATCATTGGCCCCAACGCCAACGACTCCATCATGCTCTGGGGTAACTACAACGGATATCCCCTCAGCAGTCCTACAATCCTCGCCGGCATACGCCACTATCTGCCGAACGTGAAATATGTGAACGGCATCGGATACACCAAAAACGAGGTGCTCAACTCACGCTACGGCGAGATTTACACCCCGAGCGGAGAGCAAGGACTGAAAGCAACATACTGGAATAATGTGAATATGAGCGGCACACCGGTGGCAGAGCAGGTGATGCGCCAGCCCATAAATCTTGACAACGGAGGAGCCACGGCTTTCGCACCGGGAGTGAACCTCGAAAACTTCAGCGCAAGATACGAAGGAGTGTTCAAACCCACGAGAACCGAGGAGGTGGATTTTAACGTGGGCGCCGACGATATGTGCCGATTGATTATCAACGGCGACACCATTATCAACAACTGGAAAGGACGCAACAGAATAGTTTCCACCACCAAAACCCGCAAGGTGGAGGCCGGCAAGGAATACAGAATACAGATTGACTATGTGCAAAACAAGGACATGGCAGCCATGCACTTCGACCTCGGCACACGCCTGAAGATGAGCGACGCTGACATCCTGCGCGAGGTGGGCGATGCCAAGACCGTGGTGTTCGTTGGTGGAATCACACCGCTCCTCGAAGGCGAGGAGATGAAAGTGAGCGACCCCGGATTCAAAGGCGGCGACCGCACCACTATGGAACTGCCGCAGTCGCAGCGCGACGTGGTGGCCCTGCTCCACAAGGCCGGAAAGAAGATCGTGTTTGTCAACTGCTCCGGCGGCGCCATGGGTCTGCTCCCCGAGAGCCAGAGCTGCCAGGCCGTGGTACAGGCATGGTATGGCGGTGAGGCCGGAGGCATAGCCCTCGCAGAGGCTCTCTTCGGCGACGTGAACCCCAGCGGACACCTGCCACTGACTTTCTACAAGAGCGATGCCGACCTTCCCGACTTCCTCGACTATAAGATGACCAACCGCACATACCGTTTCTTCAATGGCGAACCGCTCTATGCCTTCGGACACGGACTGAGCTACACCACCTTCGACTTCGGCAAACCGAAATACAATGCCGCCAAAGGCACGGTGACACTCACAGTGAAGAATACCGGCAAACGCGACGGAGCCACAGTGGCACAGGTGTATATCGCAAAACCCGGCGACAACGGCGGTCCGAAGAAAACCCTCCGCGCTTACCAGAGGGTGAACCTCAAAGCCGGCGAGAGCAAAACTCTCAATATCAGTCTGCCACGCTCCAGCTTCGAGTGGTGGGACGCAAGTACCAACACTATGAGAGTGGTGCCGGGGAAATACAAAGTGATGACCGGCGAGACTTCGGTGGACAGTGGCCTCAAGTCAATTGACGTTACGATTAAATGATTTGTTAATAAAGCGTAAATTCGGGTAAGTGTGCATCGCTGATGTTCCGTATTTATAAAAAAAGTCGTACATTTGCATACTGAACCCAAAATATAATAAAAATGAGAACAAAGATTTTAGCTATTGCGCTCGCTGCCGCACCCCTTTTGGTATCGGCACAGCAGAAGTCGCAGACCTGGTGCCCCGACAATGGCGACGGCACCTACACGAACCCCGTACTCAATGCCGACTACAGCGACCCCGACGTGTGCGTGGGAGCCTCCGGCAAAGACTACTACCTTACCGCCAGCTCGTTCCAGTGCATCCCAGGACTCCCGATTTTGCACAGTACCGACCTGGTGAACTGGGAGATTGTGGGTCATGCCCTCAAGAAACTCACCCCCGACAGCGTGTTTAACAAACCTGCCCACGGCATGGGCGTGTGGGCCCCGGCAATCCGCTATCATCAGGGATACTACTACATCTATTGGGGCGACCCCGACTACGGCGTGATGATGGTGAGAACCACCGACCCCGCCGGAGAATGGGAGGCACCGGTATGCGTGGTGCCCGGCAAGGGAATGATCGACACCTGCCCACTCTGGGATGACGACGGCCGCTGCTATTTGGTGAACGGCTGGGCAGGAAGCCGTGCCGGTTTCAACTCACAGCTCACCGTGCGCGAGTTGAGCAAAGACGGCACAAAGGCTATCAGCAACCCCGTAATCGTGTATGACGGAGGAAATGCCAACCACACTGCTGAAGGTCCGAAGTTCTATAAATATAATGGATACTACTGGATTATGTGTCCGGCAGGAGGCGTGAAAGAGGGATGGCAGCTCGCCATGCGCTCCAAGAGCCCCTACGGTCCTTACGAGTGCAAGAAAGTGCTTGAGCAGGGCAGCACAGATGTGCACGGACCTCACCAAGGAGGTTGGGTACACACGGCATACGGCGAGGACTGGTTTATGCACTTCAACGACAAATATGCCTACGGACGTGTGGTATGGCTCCAGCCCGTGGAGTGGCGCGACGGATGGCCAGTGATGGGAAAGGCGAAGAAAGGCAGCTACTGCGGAGAGCCTTACTATACCTATCGCAAACCGAAGTCGGGAGGCACATCGAAAATCGTGAACCCCGCGGAGTCTGACGAGTTTAACACCACAGAGCTCGGCAAACAGTGGCAGTGGCACGCCAACTACGACCAGCGTTACGGTATGCCCACCGCCGACGGCTTCTTCCGCCTCTTCACCTTCAAGGAGAGCTATAACTTCAAGAGCCTCTGGGAAGCTCCCAACCTGCTGCTTCAGAAAACTCCCGCCGACGAGTTCACCGCCACCACAAAGGTGCGCTTCGGTGCCAAGGAGGAGGGACAATACGGCGGACTCGTGATGATGGGACGCGGCTACTCGGCACTCGTGGTGCAGAGAGTGGGCGACAAGTTTGAGCTGCAACGCCGCACCTGCCCGAAGGCCGACAAGGGAGGGGCAGAGACAGTTACTGCCATCACCACCCTCAAGCCTACGGAGGTTGACAAGATACAATACCAGCCGGCAATTTATGAGACGATATACCTGCGCTTGAAGGTTAAAGACAGCAAGGTTGACTTCTTCTACAGCCTTGACGGCAAGAACTTCAAGCCTGCCGGAGAGCAGTTTACTATGCGTGAGGGCCACTGGATTGGCGCAAAATTCGGCTATGTCGCCGAGACGACCAAGAACACCAAGAACCAGGGCTTCCTCGACGTTGACTGGATGCACGTGAATAAAGACTGATGCTGGATGCCGGCAAGCCCCGGGCTTGCCGGCGCGGCATCTCTTGTAAATCTTATAATACTTTATTACCTTTTACCACTCTGCTTGCGGCAGGGTAGGGGGATTTGTGTGATTAAAACTTTAAAAATATTATATTATGGGTTCAAATGAGAAAGGTAGCAAAGGCTATCTGATTTCTATTGTTATGGTGGCAGTGCTGGGCGGTTTGCTCTTCGGATATGACACTGCCGTGATTAGTGGTGCGGAGAAAGGTTTACAGGCCTTTTTTATGGGTTCCAAAGATTTTGTTTACACCGACGGCTGGCACGGCTTCACCTGTGCCTCGGCACTTATCGGATGTATCATCGGCAGCGGCTTCTCGGGCTACTGCGCCTCCAACTGGGGTCGTAAGCGCGCTTTGATTTTCGCCGGCCTGATGTTTTTCATCTCCGCCTTGGGAAGCATGGAGCCGGAGTTTTTGTTCTTCACCCACGGTGAGCCGTCGATGTCGCTTTTGGTGGCGTTCAACATCTACCGTATCATCGGTGGTGTCGGAGTGGGAATGGCGTCGGCAATCTGCCCGATGTATATCGGTGAGGTCGCCCCGTCGAACATCCGTGGTATGCTGGTGTCGTGGAACCAGTTTGCCATCATCTTCGGTCAGCTCGTGGTGTATTTCGTGAATTTTATGATTCTTGGCGACCATACCAACCCGGTGATAGAGACCATCGGCGAGGGCATCAACGCCGTGGCTCCGGGCAGCGACCCTTGGACTATCAGCACCGGCTGGAGGTATATGTTCGGTAGCGAGGCAGTTCCCGCCGGACTGTTCTCACTGCTCATCTGCTTCGTGCCAGAGACTCCCCGCTATTTGGCTATGACCGGCCGTGACGAGAATGCCCTGCGCATCTTGCAGCGCATCAATGGCGACAGCGCCGGCCGTCAGATTCTCGACGATATCAAGAATACGATGACGGAGAAGACCGAGAAGCTGTTTACCTACGGCTACCTCGTGATTTTCGTGGGTATTATGCTCAGCGTGTTCCAGCAGGCAGTGGGCATCAACGCCGTGTTGTATTATGCTCCGCGTATCTTCGGCGATATGGGTATGACGAATCCTATGGTGAATACGGTGATTATGGGTGTGGTGAATATCACGTTCACCCTCGTGGCGGTGTTTACGGTGGAGAAGCTCGGCCGCAAGCCCTTGCTGATTTGCGGTTCTATAGGTATGGCGATAGGTGCCTTCGGCGTGGCCCTGACTTTCGGCAACCCGTCGCTCACCACCTTGTGCATGCTTTCGATAATGGTGTACAGCGCATCGTTTATGTTCTCCTGGGGACCTATCTGCTGGGTGCTCATCGCCGAGATTTTCCCCAACACGATACGTGGCGGCGCCGTGGCCATCGCCGTGGCATTCCAATGGATTTTCAACTGGATTGTCAGCAGCTCCTTCGTGCCGATGTTTAATATGCACCTCACTGCCGGCGACGATTTCGGACATTGGTTCACCTACGGTCTTTACGGCGTGATTTGCGTCATCGCCGCCCTCTTCGTTTGGCGCCTCGTTCCAGAGACGAAAGGCAAAACGCTCGAGGACATGAGCAAACTGTGGAAGAAGAACTAAAAAAATCCCCGGCGATAGAGTTTCGTCGGGGATTTTTTTCAATAAATTCTTTAACTTGCTGTTAGTTCTGATTGAAGTTCGTTTTTTATAGCCTTTGTTACGAACATATCAATCGATATACCTTTGCTATATGAAAATTCAGCGACCCTCGAATGTAAGTCAGGAGAAATTTTAAGATGTAAATCCCCATTACAAGGTTTTTGAGGCTCTTTCTTATCAAGCAAACAACCTTCAATGTAACTGTCAATACCATTCCTAAAATCTTCTTCCAACTCTTCTATAGAGTCGCCCTCATATAGGACTAAGGCATCATTTAACCCAAGAACACGGCCAAATAAGCAATTGTCGGCTTTGCTGTATTCCACACTTCCTTTATATCCCTTATATTCTAAATAATCCATAGTTCTTCAAATTAAATGTTCTTCTTGAATCTTTCTAATAGTTTATCTTTTGTACTCATTTCGGCTGCAAATTTAGTAAATAATTTTTAGATTTGCAAATTTTCTTCTTTTTTTTGTGAAATATTTGGTTATGTCGGAAAAAATAGCGTAATTTGCAGTTAGAAAACACTTGATGCGATGACGATAGAGGATTTTACAAGCGAGCAACGGACGGCATTGACGATTTTCGGGGAGTTTCTGCGCGACAGCGACCCGATGAGCGTTATGATTTTGCGCGGTTCTGCCGGTACCGGCAAGACCACGCTGGCGGCTTATATCGTTGACACGCTGTGGTCGCATCGCCACAAACTGATGCTGCTGGCTCCCACGGGACGGGCGGCGAAGGTACTGGAGCAGTATTCCGGGCACAAGGCCTTCACCATCCACCGCCGCATCTATCGTCAGAAAAGCATCGAGGGGGCATACGGGGTGTTCAACCTCGCCGACAATATCTATTCCCACACCTTATTTATAATAGATGAGGCTTCGATGATTGCCGATGAGAGCGACATGGAAGGCACTTTCGGCAGTGGCAGTCTGCTCGAGGATTTGCTCCGCTATGTGTATCACGGCGACAACTGCCGCATGCTGGTCATCGGCGACACCGCACAACTCCCTCCGGTAGGGAGCATCGAAAGTCCGGCCCTAAGCTCGGAAACCCTGAGGGCATACGGCATGAATGTTTACGAGGCCGACCTCAATGAGGTGGTGAGACAGGCGGGCAGCTCCGGCATCCTTTACAACGCCACACTGATAAGGAACATGATTACCCGCGACGGTATCACCGGCTTGCCGAAGGTAACGCTTAAGGGCTTTCCAGATGTGGTCGTCGTGAAAGGCGATGAGCTTATCGAGACGCTCGCCGGAAGCTATTCGAAGGTGGGTCTCGACGAGACTATCGTCGTTACAAGGAGCAACAAGCGGGCGAACATCTATAATCAGGGCATCCGCAATATGATTCTCGGAAGAGATGAGGAACTGTGCGGCGGCGACCTGCTTATGATTGTGAAAAACAATTACTTCTGGACCAAGGACAAAGACAGCGAACTGACATTCCTGGCTAATGGCGACCG